>Ga0114129_10000452_pt1 | contig 48922 bp, 32 predicted proteins | sample RhiMetdeltSRZDD1_FD_80071 | JGI IMG/M metagenome (GOLD analysis project Ga0114129, IMG submission 80071) | Populus rhizosphere microbial communities from Tennessee, USA - Rhizosphere MetaG P. deltoides SRZDD1 (version 2) (version 2) | ecosystem: Host-associated > Plants > Roots > Rhizosphere >...
CCCGGGGCGCCCGGCTGTACTTCCGGGTGCAGTCCGGCGACGACGGCGGGCTCGACGAGGTCTCGTGGGACCCGAAGGTCAGCTACCAGGGCGTCACCAACAGCCTCGACGTGAACGGTCTATCGTCCTATGTGTACCAAGCGTCCGACGACTTCACCCTGGCCGGCCGCCGCGCCGACATCAAGGTGCCGCTGACCGGCACGCTGCACATCGAAGGCGACCTGCACAAGGCGGGCACCACCACCGACGACGTGACCGCGGTGATCACCCGCGACGGCACGCCGGTCTTCCAGCAGACGCTGAGCGGCTCCAGCACCAACGCCGACATCCCGGTGAACCTCGACATCCCGGTGCAGCAAGGCCAGCTCCTGAAGTGGCGCATCCGCGTCGACTCGCCCATCGACGTGGGCCAGCTGACGTGGACACCGCACGCCTTCTACACCGCCGCCACCGGAGTGGACAAGCTGACCGACAACGCCGGCCGGCCGCTGGTCGTCGTCGACGCGCCGTACGACCTCGACATCTACCCCGTGGACGGGCTGACCGCTCCGCAGGGCTTCTTCCACGTGAACGCCACCACGACGCTCACCGTCAACCCGGCGCTGTCGTTCAACTTCGGCACCGCGCACCCGACCGCCACCATCGCGTTCACCGTCAAGTCGCGCGATGGCTTGCTGGCCAAGCGGTCCATCCAGGTGACGAACGGCGTACTCACGCCGCCCGCGTCGTTCGCGGTCACCGTGCAGGCCGGCGACGACCTGTTCTTCGATTTCAGTACGCTCGACGACCAGCGCGATCCGCGTAACATCCTGCGGCTGCGCGACTTCCTGCTCGGCGCGTCGGTCAGCGTTACCCCGAGCGGCGGTACGCCCATCGCAGTGCCCAGCGCGTTCCACGGCACGGCCGAGGAGGCCGCGTTCCCGCAGCCGTACCGCGGCTGGGCGGCCGTGGGCTACAACGGCAACGCGCGTAAGACGCTGCCGATCGTGCAGAACGACTTGGTCGTGGACGAGAACTTCGGCGACCAGCTGCCCGACGACGTGGACTCGCACAAGGACGAGTTCACCGCCGATCCGCGAATCGATCCGCCGAAGGTGACGCCGTTCCGGCCGTCCCCGCAGAACCTGCGGTGGGAGAGCGGAGAGCACTCCTGGGTCGGCCCCGCCGGCGCGAGCAGCTCCCGGATGGGCGTGGACTCGATCCGGCTGCCCCGGCCGTCGGACTTCGCCGGTGGCTCCGCGGTGCCGCGGCTGTCGCGGTCCGACCAGATCTCGCTGACCGGCAGCGTCGGCGGCGGACCCGGCACCATCGGCGGCAGCACCGCCTCCGGCGACAGCACTGGGCAGGTCGACTTCCTGGACATGAACGGCGACCACTTCCCCGACGTGGTCGGCGCGGGCGGTGTGCAGTACACCGACCCCAACGGTGCGCTCAGTGACAAGCACGGGCCGATGCTGGACGGCGCGGTTCGCAAGAGCAGCAACTCCTCCGGCGGTATCTCGGCGGGCAGCGCCGCCCGTACGATCACCACCGGCCGCGGGCACGCCGCGTCGCCCGGGCACACCACGTCGAATACCGCAGACGCCGGCAGCGAGCTGCCCCCGTTCAGCGTGGGCGGCAGCTGGGGCTCCAACAGCGCCGACGGCACGTTCGATCTGCTGGACATCAACGGCGACAGCCTGCCGGACCGGGTGTACTCCGACGGCCGGTCCGCGCTGAACCTCGGCTACCGGTTCGGCGAGGCCGAAAGCTGGCGCAACCCGGCGGCCCTGAACGAGGGCACGGGCTCCAATTTCGGCCTGAGCATCGGCTTCAACACCGATTTCTACGGCTTCGCCGGCGGTGCCTCGTACTCCGAGAGCAACAGCTCGACGCACAAGACGATGATGGACGTCAACGGCGACGGCCTGCTGGACCGGGTGTTCGACACCAACCCCATCACCGTGTCGCTGAACACGGGCAACGGCTTCGAGCCGGGCGTACCGTTCAACGGCAGCTTCAGCGGCATCAACGGCGACAAGAACACGACGCTGGGTGGCGGGGTCTACTTCACCTTCTCCATCTGCTTCATCGCCGTGTGCATCATCATCAACCCCGGCGGCAACATCTCCGGCGGTGCCAGCCGCTCCGAGCAGGTGCTGCGCGACATCAACGGTGACGGGTACACCGACCACCTCCGGTCCACAAGGGACAACCAGCTGATCGTGGCCGAGAACCAGACCGGCCGGACGAACCTGCTGGCCTCGGTGTCGCGGCCGATGGGCGGTCTGCTGGAGTTCGACTACACCCGCGACGGAAACACCTACGACCTGCCGCAGTCGCGCTGGCTGCTGACCAAGGTTGCCGCCAACGACGGTCACCCCGGCGACGGCCAGGACGTCCAGCTCACCACCTACGAGTACGCCGGGCCGTCGTTCGACCGGCTGGAGCGGGAGTTCCACGGCTACGCCACCGTGATCGCGCGGCACCGCGACCCGGGCAACGGCGGCGCCGTGTACCGCACCATCACCCGGGAGTTCCGGACCGACGGTTACTACACCCGCGGCCTGGTGACCCGTGAGCTGACCACCGACGCGGCCGGTAACAAGTTCCTGGAGACGGTGAACACCTACTCGCTGCGCGACGTGGCCGACCCGACCGCGACCGCCGATCCGCGGAGCACCACCGCGACGATCTTCGCGCAGCTGGTGCGGACCGACAAGAAGTTCTATGAGGGGCAGGCCGTTCCCGGCAAGTCCACGTTCACCACGATGGAGTACGACGCGCTCGGAAACACCACCCGGTCCTTCGACGCCGCCGACACCGGGTCCGCCGATGACGTGGATACCCGGATCCAGTACACCGCGGACGATCCGGCGTGCCAGAGCGCGTACATCGTCGGCGCACCGGACGTCATCGACGTCATCGCCGGCGGTACGACGATGCGGCACCGTGAGTCCACAGTGGACTGCACGACGGGCAACCTCACGCAGGTCCGGGCCCGGCTCGTCAGCGGCACCGACGCGGTCACCGACATGACCTACTTCGACAACGGCAACCTGCGCTCGGTGACCAACCCGCCGAACGAGGCCGGCCAGCGCTACCGGCTGGAGTACGTCTACGACTCCACGGTGGACACCTACGTCGAGTCGATCACGGACAGCTTCGGCCTCCAGTCGACGTCTACGCACGACTTCAAGTTCGGCGTGGAGGATTCCACAACGGACTTCAACGACCAGGTCATCCGCAACACCTATGACGCGGTCGGCCGGCTCGACACCGTCGTCGGCCCGTACGAGTCGGGCAGCCAGATCACGATCGACTTCGACTACCACCCCGAGGCCGACGTCCCGTACGCCATCACCCGGCACATCGACAAGGACGCCAACGGCACCGTCCGCCCCGACACCCTCGACACGATCACCTTCACCGACGGCTTGAAGCGGGCGGTGCAGGTCAAGACGGACGCCACGGTCTTCACGACGGCCGACACTCCGGCCGCGGACGTGATGATCGTGTCGGGCCGGATCGTGTACGACTTCCTCGGGCGTACGGTCGAGCAGTTCTACCCGAACACGGAGCCCAAGGGCGCCGGCAACATCACGTTCAACCCGGACGCCGACGACGTCCAGCCGACCACGTTCACCTACGACGTGCAGAACCGGGCGACCCGCACCGTGTTCCCGGACGACACGTTCGCGACCACGTCCTACGGATTCGGGCCGGATCGCGCTGGGACCACGCAGTTCGAAACGATCGTCACCGACCCCAACGGCAAGTCCAAGCGCACCTATACCGACGTCCGGCAGCTGACCACGGCGGTGAAGGAGTTCAACCCGGCCGGCGGCCACCCGGTGATCTGGACCAGCTTCGCCTACGACCCGATGAAGCAGATCACCACCGTGATCGACGACCACAACAACACCACGACCGCCGAGTACGACAACTTCGGCCGGCGTACGGCGGCCACCAACCCCGACACCGGGCGTACGCAGACCGTCTACGACCTCGCCGGCCACCCGATCCGCAAGATCACCGCCAAGCTCGCCCAGACCAGCCAATCGGTCGCCTACGACTACGAGTTCAACCGGCTGGCCCGGATCCGCTACCCGATCTTCACCGCTAACAACGTCACCTATACCTACGGTGCTCCCGGCGCAGCGAACAACTCCGCCGGCCGCATCACCAACGTCACCGACGGCGCCGGCATCGTCGCCCGCGAGTACGGTCCGCTGGGTGAAGTCGTCAAGGAGACCCGGACCTCTCCGGCTCAGGGCAGCCACATCCAGACCTTCACGACGCAGTACAAGTACGACACGTGGAACCGGATGCAGCAGATCACCTACCCGGACGGGGAGGTGCTCACCTACCACTACAGCAGCGGCGGCCTGGTCGACCGCGCGGACGGGGTGAAGGGCAACTTCACCTACGACTACCTGACGCGGATGGACTACGACAAGTTCGGCCAGAAGGCGCTGGTGGAGACCGGAAACGGCACCCGCACGCAGTACACCTTCGACGCCGAGGACCGCCGGCTGACCAACCTGAAGGCCAACCTGGCCCAGGGCTACGTCTTCCAGAACCTCGACTACACCTACGACAACACCGGCAATATCACGACGATCGAGAACGACACCGTCGCGCCGTCCGGCCCCGAGGTCGGCATGCAGGTCGGTGGACCGTCCACTCAGCACTTCGCGTACGACGACCTGTACCAGCTCATCCACGCCGACGGCAGCTACGCGCCGCGTACGCCGCGCGTCGACCGGTACAACCTGAACCTGACCTACGACAGCATCCACAACATCACCAACAAGAACCAGCTGCACGAGCTGGTCAGCGACGGCAACGCCATCGTCGAAGGCAAGCTGACCTACAACAACACCTACACGTACGCCGGCAGCCGGCCGCACGCGCCGACCTCGCTGGGCATCTTCACGCTCCAGTACGACGCCAACGGCAACCAGATCAGCCGGGCCCAGCAACCGAAGCCGCGCCAGCAGCTGATCTGGGACGAGGACAACCGCCTCGCCTGCAGCCACGAGAACGTGCAGAGTACGACCCTGCCGCAGACCCCGGCGTCGTGCGACAACGCGGGCGGTACGCCGAACGAAGCCCGGTACTACTACGACGACGAGGGCAACCGGGTGGTGAAGGACGGCGCGCAGTTCCACGTCTACCCGAACCAGAACTTCTCCACCAACGGCATCAAGCAGTACAAGCACATCTACATCGGCACGACCAAGCTGCTCACCAAGTTCGTCGAGCCGGCCATGCGGATCGAGGATCGGCAGTTCTACTCCCACGGTGACCACCTCAACTCCACCGGTTTCGTCACCGACGTCGACGGCGGGCTGGCCGAGCACATCAAGTACTTCCCGGCCGGCGAGACCTGGGTCAGCGAGCACCCGTCACAACCGGTGCCGCAGCAGTACACCGCCCAGGAAATCGATCCGGAGACCGGCTTCTACTACATGGGCGCCCGGTACTACGACCCGAGGACCCAGCTCTGGAAGACCCCGGATCCGATTCTCGGTTCCTATCTCGACGGCCGGCCGAACGGTGGCGTGTTCAACGGGGCCAACCTCGCCCTCTATACGTACACGTACAACAACCCGGTCCGGCTGGTCGACCCGACCGGCACCGATCCCTCCGAAGGCTCCGGTACGCCACGGCTATTCGCGGCCGTGAGCGACTGGATACGCGACTGGGTTCCGGGGCTGATAGCCGCACCGCTGGCCGGGTTGGTGGACGTCGCCGGCGGGCTGGCCGAGGCGATCGGCGGCATCGCGACCTTGAGCGGCTCGTCGATCCTCGGCGGCCTGGCCAACATGGGCAAGGGCGCGCTGGCTATGGTGGGCCTCAAGGAGTTCTTCGACTTCCCGTGGATCAACCCCCGCGACGAAGGAGTCAGAACCACCAGCACACCCATGCCACGGCGATTGGCGAAGGACGTCTACGAAGCCGGCGAAGTCCAGCAGGTGCTGGCCCCCGACGCCCGGGACAACGGAATGCACGCCTGGCATGCCGCGACGAACGCTCACCTCGCCAACCGCCTGGGTCCGATCGGCGCTCCACTGCTCTGGCTAGCCGGCCTCTACCACGAGACCTTCGACTTCGGCTCGGTCAGCGCGGAGCAGGACAACCAAGGCACGGTCAACCACATCCTCGACTCCACAATGGACATCGTCGCCAACACGTGGGGCATCCTGCTCGGACTGATCCTGCCCCGGAGGCTGGCGGTCGGGGCGGCGGCGATAACCGGCGACTACATCCCGGGTCCCGGTGATCCAGACCCGGTCGTCGGCGGCACGGGGACCTATCACGGAAGACCGTGGGACGCGTGGGGGCCGTACCGGCGGCGACCCTGACCATCCGCTGATGGTGCGGGCCTAGTCGATCTAGGCCCGCACCGCCTTACGGTGTGGCGCTCGGCTTACCCGGGTGGCCGGTCGGCTTCATCGTCGGTACGCCGGTCGGCCGGGTGCTCGGCTTGCCGCCGGCCGGCGTGCTGGGCTTGGCCATCGGCTTGGCACTGGGCAGCAGCGCGATGCAGTAGTCGGTGACCTTCTCCGGCCCGCCCGCTGCACTGATCAGGGCCCGGAATGCCGGGCTCTCCAGGGCCTTGCCGCGCTCACCGTCGGGCTTGGCGGCGTACGCCTTGCACAGGCCCGCAAGGCTCGGCGAGGGCGACCCGTGAGGGCCGGTGGTGCGGTCGGGTTTGGCGCTGTGGCTCGCGGATGCATTGCTGGGCGCGGCATCGAACGGGTTCGGCAGCGCACCGGCCGTGGCGGCCACGGCGACGCCGCCGCCCACCGCGACAGTGGCGATGGCCGCCGCCTTCACCGTGAGTAGCTTCGCCAGCGCAATCTTGAGCATGAATCATCTCCGGTCTCGGTGAACAGAGCGGTGCATGAGCACGGTCAAGGCTCACCTCTCTAGACCGCCACGAAGGCCCAGAATGTCACTCTCGGCGCCGCACCCGGGCGGCTTAGGTCCGTTTTGTGCGAGAGGCGATGGGGTAGGCGAGACCTCAAACAGAGGAGGTCATCGATGAACCTATCTGTCCGACCCCTGATCATCTGTGCGACGGTCGCCGCCGTCGTCTCCGCGATGATGACTGGCAGCGTCACCGCCCATCCGCCCACAAACCCCTTCGACAACACGATCTTCGCGCCGATCCGGGACGAGGCCGGTTTCACCATCGGGCTCGAAACGGTGACCGATGGGCTCACCTCGCCCTTGCGCGGCGTACCCGCCCCTGGTGAGCCCGGCCGCATGTACGTCGTGGACCAGGCCGGCAAGCTCTGGGCGGTCGATCTGGCCACCGGGGCCAAGACCGTGTTCCACGACGTGTCGAGCCGGCTGGTCGTGCTCGGTGTGATCGGGCCCGGCAGCTTCGATGAACGCGGCTTCCTGGGCCTGGCCTTCCACCCCGGCTACCGCAGCAACGGCAAGTTCTACACCTACACGTCCGAGCCCACCAGCGGGCCGCCGACCTTCGCGACGACCCTGCCCGCGGGCACCGCTCCCGATCACCAGAACGTGGTCGCCGAGTGGACCGCCAACCGGCCCGGCGACCTCGCCGCCGGTGTCAACCCGGCCAGCCGGCGCGAGCTCCTGCGGATCGACTGGCCGCAGTTCAACCACGACGCCGGTGACATCACGTTCGGCCCCGACGGCAAGCTCTACGTTCCCACCGGCGACGGTGGCGGCGCCGACGACAGTGACGTGGGCCACAGCGGCGACGGCAACGCTCAGAAGATCACCGTGCCGCTCGGCAAGATCCTTCGCATCGACGTCGATGCGAGGACGTCGCCCAATGGCCAGTACGGCGTACCCGCGGACAACCCGTTCGCCGCCACGCCCGGCGCGGTTCGCGAGATCTGGGCGTACGGCTTCCGCAACCCGTTCCGCATGTCGTTCGACACCGCGACCGGGATCCTGATCGTCGGTGACGTCGGGCAGAACGACATCGAGGAGGTCGACGTCATCGTCAAGGGCGGCAACCACGGCTGGAACCGCAAGGAGGGCACGCTGTGCTTCGACCCCAACGGTGCCAACCCGGGCGTGGCCACCGAGGACTGCTCCGCCCGGCCGCCGCTGCCGAGCGGGCTCGTCGACCCCGTCGCGCAGTACGACACGCATCACGAGGGGCACTCGGTGATCGGTGGGTTCGTCTATCACGGCACGGCGATCCCGTTCCTCAAGGACCGGTATGTATTCGGTGAGTGGTCGCGGCTGTTCACCCTGCCCGGTCCGGACAACTACGGGCGCCTTCTCTACATCCAGCAGCACAAGCTGACCGAGGGCCGGGAACTCAAGAAGATTCAGGAGTTCCGCAACTTCCCCGAGGAGGCGGCGCGGCTGGGGCTGACCAACCCCGCGCAGCCGCCCGCGTTCTTCGAGCAGACCCTGTCCGTGCTCGGCCTGGGCCAGGACGCCCGGGGAGAGGTGTACGTCCTGGGCAACCGGACCGGCCGGCCGTTCGGCACCGGCGGTGTGATGCTCAAGATCGTCGCCGCCCACCGGTAGCCGTTGACGGGGGCGGGGTGCAGGCGAACTGCGCCCCGCCACCATCGTCTGTTGTGGACACATCGGAATCTGGTGTCAATATCAATAGTGGCGTTGGGGCGATAGTCTCGCGTAGTCCACCCCGACTGCCAGTGGAGCCGACTATGACGATGCCAGACGTGCACACCGACGACGAGACACTGGCCGAGATTCTCGCTCGGCGTACCGGTGAACTGCTGATGCGGCTGCGCGGCGAGCAGAACTTCAGCGACCCGAAATCACTGCGCGCCCAGGGTGACCGGCGGGCGCACGAATACCTCGTCGCGGAGCTGTCTCGATGGCGGGCCGGCGACGCGGTGCTCAGCGAGGAGGGCGAGCACCGGGGCAGCGACCGGGCCGGTGCGAAGCGGGTTTGGATCGTCGACCCGCTGGACGGCACCCGTGAGTACGGCGAACCGGGGCGCACGGACTGGGCCGTCCACGTCGCGCTCTGGCAGGACGGCGAGCTGGCCGCGGGAGCCGTCGCGTTGCCGGCGCAGGGCCTGGTGCTGACGACGCGCGAGCCGTCATCGAGTGCGGTCGCACCGCACGAACCGATGCGCATCGTCACCAGCCGTACGCGGCCTCCGGGCTTCCTGGCCGACCTCGCCACCAGCGTGGACGGCGTACTCGTCCCGATGGGATCGGCCGGTGCCAAGGTGGCGTCCATCGTCCTTGGGGAGGCCGATGCGTACGTCCATGCCGGCGGCCAGTACGAGTGGGACTCGGCCGCGCCCGTCGCGGTTGCCGTCGCGGCCGGCCTGCACGCCTCGCGTATCGACGGCTCGCCACTGGTGTACAACCAGCTCGATCCCAAGCTGCCCGATCTACTGGTGTGCCGGGCACCGCTGGCCGATCAGCTGCTCGCGGCGATCGCCGTCGCCACCCGGCCGGCGGCTGAATGATCCGCTCGGCCACGCGCGGATTGCCGGGCCGGATGGTAAGAAATCATGTATGCCACGTATTGAAGATCGCAAATAGGCGGAGTAGCGTGAGACTTCATTGATACGGACGTGAGATGAGGCAAATCGCCAACGGGGGAGGCGTCGGTGACCAGCTCGCTCGAATCCGATCCAATCCGTGCCCTGGCGGCCTCCGATGCTCAGCACAATCCGTTATTGGTCTATGCGCCGCTGCTGGAGCACCATCCGGTGTTCTGGTATGAGCCATTGCGTTCCTGGATGCTGACTCGGTACGCCGATTGCACGGCGGTACTACGCGACAGTGATCGGTTCAGTACCGACTGGACGCGGGTCGGTGAGACCGTGCCCCCGGCCGGCCGCAGCATCCAGTCGCTCGATCCGCCGGAGCAGACGCCGGTACGCCGCCTATTCGTGGAAGCGGTCCGGGCCGCCGACGACGACCGCCTGCGCGAAGAGGTGATCCGCCAGGCCAGTACGCGCCTCGAAGCGCTGTCCCGGCGGGAATCGTTCGACTTCGTCACCGAGTTCGCTGAGCCGCTCGCCTTGGCCACCATCGCTCGCCTGCTGGGGGTCGCATCGCCGGACCCAGCCTGGTTCGTACCGCTGGCCAACGCCATCTCCGACGGCATGGACGGCCATCTGCTCGCCGAGCGGCTGCCCCCGGCCACGGCTGCGCGTACCGAGCTGGCGGAGCTGGCCGGACGATGGCTAGCCGAGCCGGGCGAGGACGGCGTCGTCGGGTTCGTCGCCCGACGGGCCGAGCACTACGGCGTCGAACCGGCCCTGACGGCGACGACGCTACGCGTGGCCCTGCACGCCGGGTACACCTCTGCCAGCAAGCTGCTGAGCCTGTCGGCGGTCGCGTTGTTCGAGGCGCCGGGCGGGCTCGATGCGTTCCGGGCCGCCGACACCAACACGGCCGTGGAGGAGCTGACGCGGTACACCTCGTTGGTGCAGGGCGTGGCTCGGGCCTGCGTCAAGGACACGGATCTGGCCGGCGTCACCATGCGCGAAGGCGATGCGGTGACCCTCTTGCTCGGCGCCGCGAACCGGGATCCGGCGCGCTTCGATCAGCCGGAACAGCTGCGGCTGACCCGATCGCCCAACCCCCATCTCGGTTTCGGCCGCGGCACGCATGCCTGTATCGGCTCCCTCTTCGCCGTGATGCAGACGGGGATCGTCTTCTCGATCATGGCCGATCGATACCCGCGGGCGAGGTCGGTAAGCGCACCGACATACCCAGGAAACATCACTCAGCGCACCGTCGGTCGTTTCGAGGTGGCGCTGACCTGATCGAGAGGAGCGGACCATGCGTTACGAGCACTGAGGGCTGATATGTGGCTGCCGGACCGGATCGGTCCGGCAGCCACGAACCACGACGACTCGGGGAGACGACGATGACTGCTGACCCGTACGCGTTCGCGGCCGGCTACTACGACCTGTTCCGCGCGCGGCCGGACTCGTGGCCGCCGGTCGGCTTCTTCGCCGATCTGGCTCCGGCCGGCGGGCAGGCTCTGGAGATCGGTCCGGGCACCGGCCGGATCACCCTCGCCGTGGCCGAACGGGTCGCCGGTGTGCACTGCCTCGAACGCTCTGCGACGATGCGCGCGGTGTTGCTGGCCAAACTCGTTGCGCGGCCGGATTTGCGCGACCGGGTCACGATCCTCGACGCGGCCGCGCCCGACTTCGATCTGGCCCGCCGGTTCGATTACGTGTACTTCGCGGGCGTACTGGAGCACATTCCTCCGGCGGTGCGTCCGGCGCTGTTGCGTACCGTGGCCGCACACCTGGTCCCGGGCGGCGCGCTGGCCATGGACATGGTCCTCGATCTGCCCATTGTGGACGAACCCGAGCACGTGCGGACCAGCGCCACCGTGGGCGAGTGCCGGTACGACCTGTCGATCGAGATCCGGTCCCTGGGCCCGGATCTGGCCCAGCTCAAGCAGATCTACCGCACCTACTACCAGGACCGGCTGATCGCGACCGAAGTGGTCGAGCGTGACCACAACTTCCATCGCCGCGGGGCCGTCCTGCGTGACCTGGCCGACGCCGGCTTCGCCGCGGTCGGCGGCTCGGTTCAGCACGCGCCGGCCGATGGGCCGGGCAACCCGGGCACCCTGGTCGCCCGGTTCGAGCCGGCCGCGCTGCGCGGCACCGGCCCAGCGATGGCGAGCACGACGGCAGGAGGCCCGCGATGACCGCGGTGATGACGGATCAGCTTCCGGAGGCGGCTCGGCTGGCGCTGCGATGGGATCCCGCCCGGCTGGCCGCCGAGGTCCAGGCCCTGTCCGATCAACCCTGGAAGAACCAGCGGGGGTACGGCAGCAGCGGCCCGATGCCGGAGGTGACCATCGACTGGAAGATCCTCTCATTACGCAGCCCCGGCGGCGATCCGGCCCGCACCGATCCGGGCGGCGCGGGGATGGTAGGGCACGCCGACACCCCGTTACTGGATCGCTGCCCCGCCATCCGGGAAGTGCTGCGCACCATCCCAGCGCCGCTGCGCTCCGCACGGCTGATGGCTCTGGGACCGGGGACCCGGGTGCATACCCATCGGGACGGCAAGTGCGGACTGCCGTGGGGCCGGGTCCGGCTCCACGTGCCCATCATCACCCACGAGCAGGCGCTGACGGTGCTCGACGACAAGGAGTGGCACTGGGAGGCCGGACAGCTCTGGTACGGCGACTTCAACCGCTTGCATCACGTCCGCAACGAGGGCACGACGACCCGCATCCATCTCGTCATCGACAGCCTCGTCACGCCCGCGCTGCTGGAGCTGTTCCCGGCGGAGTTCCGGCAGCGGCTGGCGTACACGGATGTCATCTTCGCCCGTGAGCGCGTGCCCCTGCAGGAGTGGGAGCTACCGGCCCTGTGCCGGAGGTTGAGCGTGCCCGCCGCGTTCGCGGACTGGGCCGAGGAGGACGAGCACGACGGCGAGCCGGACCTGCCCGGCGAGATCACCACCGACGGCGACCGGCTCGTTCTGGCGATCGGCGACACGAGACTGGCGCTGGTGCACCTGGGCAGCGCGGAGTTCCGGCTGGAGGGCTGGAGCGATGAACTCAGCCTGCGCCTGCATCCGGACGGCACCACCGTGCTGCGGATCCGCACCGGGCGCAGAGAACGGGAATGGCACCGCTGAGGGAGGAATCGATGCACGGGGTACTGGCGCTCGTCCTGTCGGCCGTCATGGCCGTGCCACCCGGTGGGCTCGGCAACGATGACCCGCAATGGCTCGCTGATCAGCTTGAGCACGTGGTCTCGGGGCCGGCCGCCGCCCGCCACCTGGCCGCGTGGCAGCAGATCGCCGACCACAACGGCGGGATCCGTTCGACCGGTACGCCGGGCTTCGCGGCGTCCGCAGATTACCTCGTAGCGGAGCTGACCCGGGCCGGCTATGCGGTGACGAGGCAGCCGGTGCCGTATCGGGACTTCGCGATCGACGTCGAGCGGGTCGAAGAGCTGACGCCGGGCGCCGATCCGTTCCGCACATACCTTCTGAAGTTCTCCCCGAGTACGCCCATCGGTGGCGTCGACGCCCCGGTGGTCGTCGTGCCGCAAAGCGATCCCACACCCGGCTGCGATGCTTCGGACTTCAGCGGCCTGCCGGTCAGCGGGGCCGTTGTCGTGGAGGCCCGCGGCTCCTGCGGTCTGACGCGGCAGTGGCAGGTCGCCGCGGCGGCCGGCGCCCAGGCCGTGCTGCTGTACCGGATCCTGCCCCGGCCCGACAACCTGTATCGCACCGTGATAACCAATCCCACCGCTGCGGCCATTCCGATCGCCGCCATTACCCAGTGGCGAGCCGAGCAGCTCGCGGCCGACGTCGCGGCGTCGCCAGTTCCGCTCCGGCTCCACTTGGAACTGCGCGGGCACACCGTCACCGGTACCACGGAGAACATCCTCGCCGAGACGGCCGGCGGCCGGTCCGATCATACGGTGATGGCCGGTGCCCACCTCGACAGCGTGAGCGAGGGGCCCGGCATCAACGACAACGCCAGCAGTTCGGCGGCGTTGCTACAGACCGCATTGCGGCTGGCGCCATTTCAGCACCGCGTCCGCAACAAGGTGCGCTTCGCCTGGTGGGGAGCCGAAGAACTCATCGTCGTCGGCTCCGCCTTCTACGTTGCGAGCCTGACGGCGGCGCAGCGTACCGACATCGCGTTGTACCTCAACTGGGAGCTGATCGGCTCGCCCAACTTCGGGCGCTTCGTCATGGACGGTGTGGGCGCTCCGGCCGGCTCGACAACCGTGGCCGCGATCCTCGCCGATTACTACACCCGCCGAGGGCTGCCGTCCCAGCTCGTACCGAACATCACCATCGGCTCCGACCATGAGCCGTTCGCAGCGGCCGGCGTACCGGTGGGCGGCCTGCATGGCGGCACGCTCGGCATCAAGACCGCGGCCGAGGCGGAGCTGTATGGTGGCCAGGCCGGCCAGATGTACGACTCCTGCTACCACCAGCCGTGCGACACCTTCGCCAACGTCAACCAGGCCGAATTCCATCGCAACGTACGCGCGATCGCGTGGGCCGTCGGCCGGTTCGCGAGCAATGTGGACGACGTGACCGCGTGATGTAATTTTCCGGTGGATCCCGATCTGGCCCCCACCGAGCCCGGAGGTGTGCCTTGCGCGTTCTGTTCGGAAACCGCAGCTTCCAGCTACTGATGTTCGGGCAAACCCTCTCGGCGCTCGGCGACCGGGCGCTCATCATCGCGTTCGGCATCTGGGCCAAGGAGCTGACGGGCAGCAACGCCGCGGCCGGTGGCGCGTTCTTCTTCGTGGCACTGCCCTACCTGTTCGCGCCGTTCGCCGGCGTCATCATCGACCGCTTCTCCCGCCGGCGCGTGTTCATCAGCGCCAGCCTGGCGATGGCCGCCGTCTTGTTCCTGTGCCTGCTGGTGAACAGCGCCGCCCAGACCTGGCTGCTGTACGCCATCACGCTCTGCTACGGCATTTCGGGGGTGGTCATCGGCCCCACCCAGTCGGCCATCATCGCGTCCACAGTAGACAAAGCCGATCTGCCGGATGCGAACGGCTTGGTGCAGACCCTCACCGGCGGCGTACGGCTGCTGGCTCCGCTGATCGGTGCCGGCCTGTTCACGCTCGTCGGCGGCCCGGTCGTGGCCATGATCGATGCCGCGACCTTCGTCGTCGCGGCGCTGTGCGTATGGCGCATCCGGCTCCAGGAGGTTACGCCGCGCGTGAAGGAGCCGCACGCGTTCGGCCGCGAGATGCTGGCCGGCCTGCGGCACGTGTTCGGAGCGCCGACGCTGCGCACCGTGGTCATCGCATTGGGCGCCGCCTTGCTGGTGATGGGGTTCTCCCAGACCCTGATCTTCTCGATCGTCGACGATGGACTGCATCGGCCGCCCGCCTTCGTCGGCGTGTTCATCAGCGTGCAGGGGGCTGGGACGATCATCGCCGGGCTCCTGGCCGGTAGGCTGACCCGGCGGATCGGTGACGTGGGCCAGATGATGATCGGCATCGGCAGCATCACCGTGGCAGCCCTGCTCTACTTGTTTCCCAACGTTTTCATCGTGGCGGCTGGGGCGCTGTGGTTCGGCGCCGCCGCGGCCTGGACGACGGCCGGTTTGATCACGACCGTCCAGCTGCGTACGCCCGCCGAGCTGCACGGCCGAGCGCTGGCGACATCCATGGCGACCGTCAGCCTGCCGCAGACGATCTCCATCGCGCTCGGGGCGGGCCTGTCGCTGGTCGTCGATTACCGGATATTGCTGATCGCCATGGCGGTCGTGACAGCCGCGGCCGCGGCGTGGCTCGCCTGGCGTTCGGCCGGCGATCCGCTGGCGAAGCGGCCCGAACGCAACGAGGCCACCGCCGAGCACAGCATGCAGGAGCAATGAGGGGGCGACAATGCAGGTAATCAGCGTGGGGTTCTTACGGACCGGGACGACGTCGCTGAAGCTGGCGTTGGAGGAACTCGGGTTCGATCCGTGCTACCACCTCCGGGAGCTCATCGCCGATCCCAAGCGAGCCGCGCAGTGGGTAGCCGTGGCGCAGGACCCGGATGCGGCCGACTGGCACCGCATCTTCGCAGGTTTCAAGTCCGCCGTCGGTACGCCCACCACCACGTTCTGGCGGCAGGTCGTCGATGCGTACCCCGAAGCGAAGGTCATCCTGACCGTCCGGGAGCCGCACGGCTGGTACGAGAGCGCGACCCGCACGATCGGGGAGGCGCTGGAGCCGCCGACGGCGGTCCGCCTGGTGACTTGGCAGCGCCAGCGTGGCCGGGACTATGTGGACGAGATCCAGCGGCTGGCCCGCGAGCACGAGGGTGGCCAGTTCACCACCCGGGAGGAGGCCGTCGCGGCCTTCGAGAAGCATGTCGCCGACGTGAAGGCACATGTGCCACCGGATCGGCTGCTGCTGTTCAACGTACGCGATGGCTGGGGACCGCTCTGCGCGTTCCTCGGAGTGCCGGAACCCGCCGGACCGTTCCCGCATGAGAACGACCGGGCCACGTTCCGCCGCCGCCAGCGCCGGGCGTTCACGCGAGCGCTCCGGCGCCGGGCGGCGGTCGCCACGGTCGCGGCGGCCGCGGTCGTGTTCGCGGTCTGGGTCGTGCTGCGACCGCGCTGACTTTCCAACCGCAGGCGCCCACAACCGAAGCGGTGTGGGCAGATCACGAGTCGCGATCTGCCCACACCTTCTCGCCTCAGGACAGTGGCGGATTGGCGTACTGAACCAGTTCGATGGCTTGCTCCGGGAACCACGCGCCGGCGGCCGGGTCCGCCATGCCGCCGCGAGCCGGATCGTGGCCGGTGCCGGTGCCACGGTCGCACTGACCGTCGGACTGGCCCGGGGTCTTCAGCCAGAGGAACGCGTCGGCCAGCGGGTTGCCGGTCTGCGTCGTCGGGCGCAGGCCCAAGCCACGGTTCGGCGGGTTGCACCAGTCCTGCGCGTCCGGCCAGCCGTGCCCGGCCGGCGGCGTCCACGCACCCTGCCCGTTACGGCTGGTGTCGACGACGAAGTGGGGCAGCAGGTCGGGTGACACGGTGCCCACGTTGGCGTCGTACCAGGCGTCGGACAGGCCCCACGTGCTGAAGTCGGCCGGGTTGGCCGGGAAGTACTGGCTGGCGCACCAGTCGAAGTGCCCGCGAGCCCAGTCGGGTCCGGCGGTTCCGAAGTAGACGCACTTGCTGATCCACGTGCCGTACTTGAGCTGGCGTTCGGTCGTCTGGTAGTTGGACAGGTTGACGAAGAAGCCGTCGGCCTGCTGTACGCCGCCCTTGACCAGGCGGTCGGCGGCGTCGCCGGAGCCGAGCCAGCCGCTGTGGGTGCCGTCGAGGTAAACGCTGGTCCTCGGCAGTGCCGTCAGCCGGTCCACGGCGTAGTTGAGCATGGCGAAGCGGTCGGTGGCCGCGGTCGCCGGATCCGCTTCAGCCGGCTTGCACCACTCCGAGGCGCCGTTGATCGACGTGTACCACGGGATGATGCCGAGGCTGTCCGGCTCCAGCATGACGACGACCTTGTGGTTGCCGATGCCGGCGGTGAATGCGTCGATCCATGCCCGGTACTCGGCGGCGGTCGTCGCTCCGCCGGCCGAGAACTGAGCGCAGTCCCGGAACGGGATGTTGTACGCGATCAGCACGGGCACGGTCTTCTTGGCCGCCGCGCGCTGCACTTCGGCCTTGATGGACTGGGTCAGGGAGTGGCCGGAGCCACCGGTGACCCACACGCCTTGCGGCGTCTGAATCATGGAGCGGATGCCCTTGGCCAGCGACTTCTGGCCGGACGCGGTCAGCTGGGCGATCTGCTCGATCGCGCCGTGGTCGGGGCGCGGGGTGTAGAAGATGGTTCCGTCGGCGATGCCGGCTTCTGCGGGCGCGGCCCCGAGCGAGCCCGCCGCCACCGCCATCGTGAGGACGACGACGCCAGTGCTCAGGCGGCGGCGAAGAGTGGATGACATGTCATGAGCTCCTGAGAAATCCGCGGGCGATGATCCGAGGGGCGGTTGGGAGCGTTTCCAAACCGTGGGTCCGACGATTCCTCGACACCCGTCGTCATGTCAATACTTCGTGTGACCGACCACTGGTGGAGCCGCCCGGCCATCCCGCGGGCCGGAAAGTTACCGGCCCTGGCCGACCGGTCCTGGCACGTGTCGGGCGGTCATTGAATGGGTACGGCGCAACATTGGCCGCCCACCGGGACGGCCGGGGAGGTGGTCGCGATGCCGGCTACGACCAGGACGCGTACCGCGATATGGATCGTCATCGCCGTGGTCGCGGCGCTGGTGATCGTGGGCCTGGTGCTGCTGGGCGGCGGCGGAGGCATGGGTGACGGTGGTGGCGGCGGTGGATACTGACCGCGGGCCCGCGACGTGCGGGCGGGGCCTCGCCGAACAGTCGGCTCTGCCGGCCAAGCTCGGCCAGCTGACCGATTCGATCGCGCAGGTACTCGAAGTCCACATGACCGCGCTGGACATCGCCGACCCCCAAGCCGAGCCGGAACGCCAGGCGTACGCCGCGCTGGCCCGTGCGTACCGCGACATCGCGACGAGGCTGGCAGCGGTGGCCGAACAGATGGCCGGCCACCGCGACCTGGCGATGGGCCGCCACGACGGGCAGATCCTGGCCGGCACCCAGGCCCGGTCCGCCTTCGCCGACCATGTCGAGATCAAGCGCCAGCTTTTGGAGCAGCTGCAAGCTTCGGCCGGCGTGGATCGGCAATTGCTAGACGCGATGCGCAACGCCTGACGGAGGCGCTCAGTTCGCGGTCGCGTAGATCGGCGGATGCTCGGTCGGTCCAAAGGAGACATTGTCGGCCACCGCCAGGGTCAGGCCGGCGCCCTCGAACCGGAACGTGCACGTACGCTCGAATGGCGTCTGCGGCAGGTACACCCGCATCACGAAGGTGTCGTCGGCGGTCCATCCTCCGCTGGTGGCGGTCACGCCGTCCCAGCCGGACATCGTCATCGTGCCCAGCTGCCATTCACCGTCGCCGCACTCGTAGTCGTTCGTGCCCTCCTCGTCGGCGATGGTCACTCGCCAGCGGCCGGCGTACTCGGCGAAGGTGATCGTATTGATGGCCGGCAGATGGCCGGACCGCTGTGACGTGGCCGTCGAGACCGTATAAGTACGCCCGGAGACGGTCGACGCCAGCGCCGATGGTTTTCCCTTCTGCGCGGGCAGCCGAAGGCCGTCGAGCCGTTGCCGCAGCGCCTGTTCTGCGGCGCCGGCGCCGGGCAGCGCGGTTGCGGCCATCGCAGGGAGCAGGTGCTCCCAGATCAGATCCAGCACCCGCTGCATGTCAGACAACCCGCCGGTGATCGCCAGCACCGCATCCTGCTCCGGCATCACCAGGCAGAACTGGCCGAAGGCACCGTCCGCCCGGTACGCACCATGCCGGCAGCGCCAGAACTGGTATCCGTAACCTTGCCGCCAGTCAGCCGGTGCTTCGCCGATGTCGTTGTCGGCCTGCGCAGCGGTGGCTTCCGCACACCATTGAGCGGGCACCAGCTGCCGGCCCCGCCAGACGCCGTTGTTCAGGTAGAGCTGGCCGAACCGGGCCAGGTCGGGCGTACGCAGGTTGAGCCCCCAGCCGCCGATGGTGATGCCCTTGGGGCAGGTATCCCAGCTGACACCGGTGATCCCGAGCGGCTCGAACAGCCGCGGCCGCAGATAATCCAGCAGGGTTACGCCGGTGAGCCGCTGCACGATCGCCGAGAGTATGTAGCTGGCGCCGCTGTTGTAGACGAAGAAGGTTCCGGGTTCGTGCTCCACCGGGCGGTCGAAGAAGGCCCGGACCCAGTCGCCGTCGGGACGCTCGTGGAGGCGTTCGGTGGTGTCCTGCGCGTGGCCGGTGGTCATCGTCAGCAGGTGCTTGACACGCATCGCCGCCAGATTGCCACTCGGCTCGGCCACGATGTCGGGGAAGAAGGAGGTCACCGGGTCTTCCACCGAGAGCAGGCCGTCGGCCACCGCCAGACCGATCGCGGTCGACGTGAAGCTCTTGCTCACCGAGAACATCATCTGGTGCCGGCCGGCCGCGTACGGAAACCACGATCCCTCGGCCACCACGTGCCCATGCCGGATCAGCATAAAGCTGTGCAGCGCATCGACCTGCGCCTCGGCGGCGGCGATGAACGATACGATGGCCGTCGATGCGATGCCCTGCGCCTCCGGTGTCGAATACGCCAGTCCGTCGTCCATGATCCAGAGAATACCGGTACGCCGGACTCCAATGCGGACATCGATGTCCGGGAGTATGGTCCAGGGCCATGGAGCATGACGAGGTTCCGGTCCTGGTCGTCGGGGGCAGCCTGGTTGGCCTGTCGACGTCGCTTTTCCTGGCGTACCAAGGCGTCGAGCACTTAGTCGTCGAGCGGCATCCTGGCACCGCGATCCATCCTCGGGCCGCGTACCTCATGCAGCGGACGGTCGAGTTGTTCCGCAGTGTGGGAATCGAGGACGAGGTCATCACCGCGGCACAGCAGGAGTTCGTTCAGAACGGAGCGATCGTCGCGGTCGAGTCGCTCGGCGGGCGGGAGTTGCAGTACTTCTTCCGCAACATCAACGACGGCGTCGAGCAGCTCAGCCCGTCACCGCGCATCTTCGTCACCCAGATCGGGCTGGAACCGGTGCTCCGCGAGCGCGCCGCGGCGCTCGGTGCGCGGCTGCGGTACTCCGCCGAAGTCGTCTCGCTGGACTCCGGCGAGGACAGTGTGATCGCCACGATTCGCGACCGCACTACCGGCGAAGAGAGCACCGTACGCGCGCAGTACGCGGTCGCGGCCGACGGCGCACACAGCCCGATACGGCGCCGGCTCGGCATCGGCATGCTCGGTCACGGCACGTTCTCGGACAGCATCACGATCTACTTCCGAGCCGACGTACGCCCCCTGCTCGGCGATCGCAACCTCAGCGTCGTCTACGTCGTGAGCCCGCGTTTGCAGGGCTTCTTCCGCTTCTCGTTCGACGGGCAGTCCGGCTTCCTCGTGGTCAACTCGGCCCTCGACGAGAACGGCCAGCGTACGACCACCATCGGCGCGACGGCCACCGAGGAGGACTGCGTACGCTATGTCCGCGAAGCGCTCGGCGCCCCCGATGCCGAGGTCGTCATCGAGGATGTGCAGCGGTGGGGCGCCGCGGCCGAGTGGGCTGAGCGGCTGCGAGTGGGCCGGGTGCTGCTGGCCGGCGATGCCGCGCATGTCATGCCGCCGACCGGTGGCTACGGTGGCAACACCGGTGTCCACGACGCGCACAACCTGGCCTGGAAGCTGGCGTACGTCCTCGACGGCCGGGCCGGTGAGGGCCTGCTCGACATGTATGACGCCGAACGGCTGCCGGTCGCTCGGATGACCGTGGAGCAGGCGTACACGCGCTATGTGACGCGGCTGGATCCGGGGCTGGGAACCGACGGGCTCGATCCGCTGATCGACGATCCGGCGATCGATCTCGGCTACCGCTATCGCTCCGGATCGTTCACAGTGGACGAACCCGATGACGGTTCGCCATGGGAGGATCCGCAGGTTCCCAGCGGCCGTCCGGGCTTGCGGGCGTCTCACGTCTCGGTGCAACGCGACGGCGCATCTCTGTCCACGCTCGATGTGATCGGCCGCGACTTCGTGCTCTTCACCGGTAAAGACGGTGACGCCTGGGCCCAGGCGGGTACGGCCGCCGCCGAGCGGCTGGGCGTCGGGCTGGACGTGTACCGAGTCGGCGAGGCCGGTGACGTCGAGGATCCGAACGGCGGATTCGCGAAGGCGTACGGCATAGGTCCGGACGGAGCGGTCCTGGTGCGGCCGGACGGTTTCATCGCGTGGCGGGCCCGTGGCGCGGTGGCCCATGCCGCGCGAGCGCTGGACGAAGCGCTGGCGCGGTCGTTGTCGCGCTAGCCTGAGCACCCGAGTGCGGCCCCGGGTCGTCCGGGGTCGGGAAGGTGGTCGCCACGCCGGTGGCCGGATCGAGGCGGCCGACGCCTTGCGGGACGAACCGGGACGTCAACCAGGGTTGGCCAGCCGTGGCGATCGCGATCTGGCGCGGGCAGAGCCCGTCCCACGGCGAGATGCCGGTAACCACTTGTCCCACGATCGGGCCATCCGGTCGGGAACCGGACGCTCGGCGGCCGGATCCATCCGGTGCCGCAATACTCGTAATGACCATGACCGTCCTGCGAGACAAGGTGGCCAGACTTGCCGACCACGGTGTCGACGAAATCCAAAGTGGTCATAGCCGCGCTCATTGGCATTGGCGCCGTCACGGCGGTCTACGGTGTGTGGCAAGTAGGTACCAGCAGTGCCGTGCGGACCAGTGCGCCGGTTGCCGCTGCGTCGACCGCAGCGCCCACCTGGACGGCGGTGCCCACCCGGTCGGCGGTTCCCACCCGGTCGGCGGCGCCGAGCCGAAGTGCTGCGGCCACACCGAAGGCCCAGCCCACGCCACCACCGGCGTCCGGGCTGAAGACCGTCAAGGTCATGGTGCTCGGCGACTCGATCTCGGCCGGCGCTCAGGACGAGGTCATGAACGGCTACCGCCTCGACCTCCTGCGCAAGCTCCCGGGTTATCCCATCGACTACGTCGGCAGCTACTCCCGCGGCGACGACCGGCTGGCCGACCGGGACATGCAGGCCGAGGGCGGCGCCTGCATCCGGGCCATGCCCTGCAACAGCACCATCATGTACGACCACACCGCGGCCTGGATCTCGGCGGCCCGGCCGAACATCGTGATCCTGCAGGGCGGCGGCAACGATTACTGCTGCGGGCACCAGGACCAGCCCGACTCGGTCGTGATCCAGGCGATGACCGACTGGATCGATCTCATCTGGACGACGAAGCCCGATGTGTACATTGTGGTCATTGGGATGATCGACTATCACGAGGCGTACCGGGACTGGATTCCGAAGTATGTGGCCCGGCTGGCCGCGGCGGGCAAGCGCATCTCCTACGTTTCCTTCGACGGCGTCGCCACCTACGACACCGTCCACCCGAACGTCACGGGGTACCAGCAGCTGGCCGGCCGGCTGGCCCCGGTGGTGCGGCCCATCCTGGACAAGCTTCTGAGCCGCTAGCTCGCAACGTCACCCGGTGAAGTCGTCACATTGCGACGCGTAGCAACCGTGACGGTCGATGGCGCGGTGACGCTCAATACCCAGACGCTCAATACCCAGAGGCGACGGCTCCGGACTGAGGCTCCGCGCCGCTGGGGCGTTGGGCACGGATACCCGAATTGGTGCTTGTCGAAGGCCGCGCCAGCCCCGCAGGATCAGCAGGGAGACGCGTCGAAGTTCGCAGGTGGCATCGCCGAGTACCACGCTCTGGTCGGGAGATCACCGTGAATCTGATAGAGGTGTGGGGCCGGCAGGCGACGCACTGGACGCGGTCGTCGATGCAGTGGCTGGATCGGTGGCGAGATCACGCCGATGCCCGGCTCGACGCGGTGGCCGGTGTGTCGCTGCGCCGGTGGCTGGCCTCGATCGCCATCGCCACGGTGGCCGCCTGCGCCGCGGCTGTGGCGGTGCACCTCCTTCTGCTGGGGGCGCTGCGATCCGGCCCCGGCCTGGGCTGGTTCGCCGTGGCCATGGTCGCGGCGATCGCGGTGGTGCTGCTGGTGACCGTCGTACGCGACACCATCCTGTCCTACGTCACGCCCCAGCGCCGCCGCGCCCATCTGGTTGCGTTGCTCCTGTCGGCGGCCGCGCTGCTGGCCAGTGTGCAGGCGTGCGCGGCGGCGAGGGCCGCCAGCGCTGGGCGTACGGTGAGCCTGTGGCAGGCCGAGCAGCTGTACGCCTGGCACCTCCTCGATTCCGTACCGTTGCTGGCGATCCCCGACCGGCTTGAGTGGACCCGGCCCGTTGTCGCGGCCGGTGCCGCCGATCGTGCAGTACTGCTGGCGTTCCTCGTGGCACTGGTCGTACCGCTGATCCGCATCGTCTTGGCCATGTATCACCTGACCGGCGGCCGCGGCGTACAACGGTCGAGCGGGCCGGTGAGGGCGCAGCGGGGCCGGCGGTCGCTGACCCTGCCCCTTGTGCATGTACGCCTGCCCCGGCCGGGTGTCGCCGTCCCCCTGATCGCCGCGGGCGGCTTCGTCTGGGGTGGCCTGGGCATCACCCAGCCGGGCGGGCGAATCGCAGCCACATCCGGTCTTGCGTTTGCCGTTGCGGCGTTGGGCGTCATCGTGGTGGCCGCTCTGCTGTGGATCGCGATGAGCGTGCTGAAAGCCTTGTGGGAACCGCTTTCCGACGGGCCGTGGATGCAGCTGGCCCTGGCCGCCGGGCTGGTGTGGATCGACAATCCGGTACGGCAGGCGCTGTTGTCGGGCGTCAACGGCTTCGGTGTGGCCGGAAAGATCGTCGTCACGCTCGGGCTGTGGGCGGTGCTGACGGTCCTGCTGCTGCCGGTGTGGGTCGATCCGGAATTGCCGGAAAGCCTGCTGGCGCTCGGCCTGTTACTGGGTTTCGTCAGTGTGGACGCCCCCGGCGGTGAACGCCTCATGACCGCCATCGGCTGGGCGCCCGGCGGGTTCGCCCTCGGTCGCGCCTTCGCCACCGCGGCTGCGTGCTTGACCGCTACGTTCCTGGTGTACCTGCTGTCACGGGCACCGGCTCGGGCCGCCAACGCCAGCCGGGTCCATCTCGCCGGCTCGGCGGACCTGCGCCGCGACCTCGGCGGGTACGCCTACGTCGGCCTGCAGGTCGTCATCGCGGCAGCGGGCGCCCTGATGCTGCTATACAGCCTCGGCGCGGTTGGTACGACGTCGGCTTCGCCGCCGGTGGACGCGCCCCGGTCCCTTCTCTCGGTCGTCTGGCACGTTGTCGACTCCATACCGGGCCCGGACATTCCGGCAATCGCGGGCTGGCATTTGGCCGCGGATTTCACCGGCCCGTGGGCGGGCACCGTTGCCATCCTCACCGTGGTCGCACTCATCGTCGTTGTGGCGTTTCCGATCACCCGTGCGACGCTGCGGTGGGCGAAGCTCAAGGCCGAACCGTCCGCGCCGGATCAGCCCCTGGCCGAGGTGCCGGACGCGTTGCTCGTAGATCTGGAGTTCGTCCGGGTGTTCCTGGCCGACGCCGGGCGGATCGAAGATCGCGCGGCCGCCTCGACGCCGGGCGGAGCAGTGCCGCCGGGGGAGCGGGAAGAGCTTCTCGCGAGGGCTCACGAAGCCGAGGAACGGCTGGCGATCGCGGAACTCAACCGCGGAAAGCTCAGAGGGCTGCTGGGCGATGAATCGCCGGTGTACTGGGCCGCCGATCACGCCGTGTCCCAGACGGCCGACGCGTACCGCTCGGTGGTCCGAACACAGCTGGGCCGCCAATCGCTGCGGTGGTCGCCCTGGCCGGCCCGCGGTGCGAGCCAAGCCGACGTGGGCGCCGCGATCGACCTGTACGCCGCCGCAGTCGAGCGCTGGCAGATGGGTGCGGATGTGGTGGCGGAACTCGAATCGCGCGTACATGACCTCGGAACGCGGGATCACGCCATGCAGATGCGTGAACGTGATGCGGCAGCACGCGAGTTCGCGCTGGCCGTACGCGAGCGGGGCATCAATGCCCGGGAGCAGGTGATCGAGCGCCGCGAGGGCGACGCACGCGTACGCGAAGAAAACGCCGTGGCGCTCGAATACCAGGCGCGGCTCCGCGATCAAACGGCCGATGCGCGGGACCACGATGCCCAAGTTCGGGAACGCCAGCTCGGCGTACGCGAGCAAACCGTCACGACCCGGGAGAGCCAAGCGGAGACGCGTGAGCGAAGTCTGGAAACCCGCGAGCAGACGGCTGAAACGCGGGAACGGGGCATCCAGGCTCGTGAACAGGACACCATGACGCGCGAGCATCGGGCGACCGTACGCGATCGCGAGCTGGATGCGCGCCAGGAATGGATGGAAGTACGCGAGCAGAACACAGAGGTACGCGAGCAGAACGTGGTGGCCCGTGAGCGCAACGTCGCCGTGCGGGAGCAGCAGATTGAGGCGCGTGAGCAGCAGATTGAAGCGAGTGCGCAGCAAGCCACCGCGGAACTCGCCGAGCTGGAAGCCAAGCCCCTTCCGGCCAGTGGAACATCCGACACCTGAGGTGCGGCCACTAGGGTAACCGCATTCATCTATCGGCCGCGCCGATCGACGCCCATTCTGGAAGGTGCTGGCATGGCGGGCCGCCGGACCACTGTGGATCGAGAGCGTCACCGGCCGCGCAGCACACCCTGGGGGAGCTTCGCAACGGTAAGGATCACCAATCGGGAGGTTCACATGCGTGGTTCATTCGGCCGACGACGCGGGCTCGCTGTTGCCTGTGTGGCCGCGGCCGGCGTTCTGCTGTCGTCCGCGGCGTCGCCGTCGTTCGCCGACGGGCCCGGACACGCGGGGGACGCGCCGTTCCGAGGCAAGATCATCAAGATGCTCCGCCACATGACCGTGGAGGAGAAGGTCGGTCAGTTGTTCGTCGTGGAGGTGTACGGGCAGGACGCCACTACCGTGTCACCGCAGTCGGCGGCCAGCAACCAAGCACTGTACGGTGTGGACACTCCGGCCGAAGTGATCGGCAAGTACAAGCCGGGCGGGGTGATCTACTTCGACACCGGGCGCGGCGCCGACAACGTACGCAACCCGCGGCAGATCGCCACCCTGTCCAACGGGCTCCAGACCGCGGCCACCAGCCAGCCGACGCCGATACCGCTGCTGATCAGCACCGACCAGGAGGGCGGTTCACTGGTCTTCCGGCTCGCCGCGCCGGCCACCGCGATGCCGGGGAACATGGCGCTGGGCGCCGGCCGGTCCGCGGCGGACGCCCATCGGTCGGCCGTGGTGATCGGTACGGAACTCGCGGCCGTCGGCATCAACCAGAATTACGCACCGGTGGCGGACGTCAACGTCAACCCGAACAATCCCGTCATCGGCATCCGGTCGGTGGGCGAAAACTCGCAGCTGGCCGCCGAGCTGGTGGCCGCACAGGTGGACGGGTATCACGACGCCGGTGTCGCCACGGTCGCCAAGCACTTCCCGGGGCACGGCGACACCGCCGTGGACAGCCACTTCGGCCTGCCCGAGGTCACACACACCCGGGAGCAGCTGGAGGCCATCGACCTGCCACCGTTCCGGGCGGCCATCGGGCGGGGCGTCGACACGATCATGACCGCTCATGTGGTGCTCCGGTCGGTCGACCCCAGTGGCGCTCCGGCGACGATGTCCAAGCCCATCCTCACCGGTCTGCTGCGCGACGAACTCGGCTACGACGGGCTCATCGTCACCGATGCGCTCGACATGCGCGGCGCGACGGGAACGTACCCGCCGAACGTCGCACCGGTGGAGGCCGTGAAGGCGGGAGCCGACATGCTCGTGCTCGCGCCGCAGATGGACGTGGCGTACGCCGCTGTGCTCGAAGCGGTACGCAGTGGCGAGATCTCCCAGCGCCGCCTCGACGAGTCGGTCTACCGCATCCTGCGGCTGAAGTTCCAGCGCGGGCTGTTCCGCAATCCCTTCGTGGACGCCGAGCAGGCCGTGGCGGTCGTCGGAGCACCGGATCACCTGGCCGACGCCCAGGCCATCACCGAACGCACGACGACCTTGGTCCGCAACGACGCCGGCCTGCTGCCGCTGAGCCGGGAACCGCGGGACGTCCTCGTGACGGGCTGGGGTGTGACGACCACCCGGCTGATCGGCGAGGCGATCACTCGGCGCGGGCAGACCGTGACGGTCATCGAGACAGGACTGACACCGACCCCGGCCCGGATCGCCGAGGTGGCCGGTCAGGCTGCGAACTACGACCTCGTGGTCGTGTCCACGAACAACGCGGCCAGCATCAACCCCGCCACGGGGCTGCCTACGACGTCCGCGGCCTTGCAGCAGGCGTTCGTGGCGGCGCTGGTGGCATCGGGTACGCCGGTCGTGGTATCGGGTATGCGCAATCCGTTCGACATCTCGCGCCTGCCCGCAGTGTCCACCTACATCGCCACCTACGGTTACACCGCGCATGCGATCGAGTCGCTGGGCGGCGTGCTGTTCGGTGACGTCAACCCGGTCGGCCGGCTGCCCGTGACGATCCCACGGGCCGACGGATCCGGAGCGCTGTACCCGTACGGCCACGGGCTCAGTTACCGCTGATACCGGCGGGGCGCTGCGAACCCGGGTGCGTACCCCCGTCGCACCGCGAGGTTCGAGCGCCCCGCCACTCGGTGTGGCTAGGTCTTGACCGGGGCCAGCACCATCACCATGTTCCGGCCGTCCTGGCGCGGCGCCGACTCCACGACGGCGTCCTCGGCCAGCTCCTTGGCCAGCCGCTCCAGTACGCGCAGTCCCAACTCGGGCTTGAAGCGCTCGCGCCCGCGGAACCAGATGGTGACCTTCACTTTGTCCCCGGCCCGCAGGAATCGCAGGACGTGGCCCTTCTTGGTGTCGAAGTCGTGCGTGTCGATCTTCGGCCGGAAGTTCATGGCCTTGATGGTCGTCTGCTGTTGATGGCGGCGGGCTTCGCGGGCTTTGACACCGGCGTCGTACTTGAACTTGCCGTAGTCGATGAGCTTGCACACCGGCGGTACGGCGTCCGGTGCCACCTCGACGAGGTCCAGGCCGACCTCGGCCGCCACTTGGAGCGCCTGGGTGACGGCGACGACGCCGACCTGCTCGCCGTCCGGGCCGACCAGCCGGATCTCGGCCGCCCGGATCTGGTCGTTGATGCGGTGCTCGGCGGTGAGCTGAGCGCCGCGGCGTTTTCCGTTCGAAATGCCGAAACGGGATCGATCCAAGGGAAACTCCTTCGCGCAGTGCGGGTATCGGCGGACACCCGGGCGCGGCCGGAGCTAGCGGGGCTCGAAGGCGGCGCCCGGGCGAATCATCTGAACCATGGCGTCACCTCCTTCAGCGTTCGTCAGTCGTCGGGTCTTCAGTTGCCGGCTGGTCGGATCCTTACGCAACCGCCGGCTACGACGCAACCGAATTATCCGGTGCCGGAAGCCGAGGGCCACGGCACCGGTTTCGTGACTTCTACCAGCGTGGCTGGGCCGGCGTACGGCGAAGGGAATACGCCGCAAAGGCATTCGGCGGCTCGACGGCCGGGCAGTGGCTGCCCGGTGGCGGTACGCGCCGGTTGAGCAAGTACGCGTCGACGGCGCCGGTCACGCACTCGCTGCCGAGGAAGTAGGCGCCGTGACCCCAGCCGTCATAGCTCAGCAGCGCCAGTGAACGGCTCTGGCCCGCGACAGCGGTCGCCCACTGGTACGGCGTGGCCGGGTCGAACCGGCTGTTCACCATGAGGATCGGCGAATCGGTGGCGATGTGCAGCCGGTGCTGCGGGTTGGTCGCGGTGCCGGGCCAGCCGGCGCACGACATCGCGGCGAACTCGGCCAGCGGTGACAGCTTGAGGTCCGGCGAGACGGTCCGTTCGAGCACGGCCCGATAAGCGGCGAGCTCGAAATAGTTGCGTACGGGCAGCCGCCAGTCCTGGCAGAAGATGGCCTGGAATGGGTCAGCGATTGTCTCGACGTCTGTCGACTGTGGCTGGACGTCCTGCGTCAGCGCGTTCGTGGCAGCGGTCGCTTGCAGCATGGCCAGTTGCTCCGCGAGACCGCGCCAGTCCGGACCGTACAAGGATCGGTGCGCCAGCAACCGCAGATCGAATGCCGTCACCGGGCGGCCGTCGGGGAAGGCCAGCTCACCGCGCTCGGCTCGGGCGAGCAGGCGGCCGAAGACCGTTCGGGCGTCCTGACCGGCCAGCGGCGAGTCTGGTGTGCGGGCGTTCCACCGGACGAACTCGTCGAAGCTCTGCTGGACCCCGACCGACTCCGTCCGCATGAACTGGAACGTCGTGGCCAGGCCGTGGTCCATGACGCTGTCCAGTGCCAGCGCGCGAATGCGGCCGGGGAACAGCTCGGCGTACATCTGACCGGCCAGCGTGCCGTATGAGCCGGCGTACGCGCTCAGTTTGGCGTCGCCGAGTGCCGCCCGGATGGCGTCGATGTCGCGGGCGACGCTGACGCTGTCTACGAAGTCGAACACCGGCCCGCTGAGCCTCCGGCAGCTTTCGGCGTACCGGCGGTTGTGGTCGACCACCTGATCGAACTCGGCCTGGTTGCGTGGCGCGACCGGAAACGGCTCCAGCGCGATCGCCAGATCGCACCGGATCGGGTCGCTGTGACCGACACCGCGCGGATCGGCGCCGACGATGTCGAACCGGCGAGCCACATCGTCGGACACCACCTGGGATTCTCTGATCAGCCCGGCCCCGGTGCCGCCGGGCCCGCCCGGGATGACCAGCAGCGAGCCGATCCGTTCCGGCGGCGCAGTGGCTTTACGCCGCGACAGCGACAGGTCGATGGCCGGTCCGCGGGGTCGCGACCAGTCCACGGGTACGCTCAGCGTCCCGCATTCCACCCCGGGAACGCCGGGGCATGGTTGCCAGTCGATCGCCGGCGGTCCAGCGTGGACCGGCCCGGTGACGATGAGGGCTGTAGCGATGGTGCTGGCGGCGGCTGCGACCAAGCCGGGCCATCTCTTCAGCGCAGAATTCATGGATATCACGCTGGTCCAGAACGGCGCGACCGGGAATGCGGCAGGCCTCCCACTTCGGGGTGGGGCTAGCCACACCAGCCGCATTCACGCAACCCACCCGGTGAAGGTGGGTTGCGTGAAGACCGGTCAGAGCGTGACCACGCGGCCGCCCAAGGTGACGACGAGGCGGCCGTCGGAGGCGAAGGACCAGCCGAGGGCGCCGGAGAAGCTGGCGCATCGGGATCCGTTGGAGCCCATCCAGAACTGGTTGGAGCTGTCGGAGTTGCCGATGATCCGGTCGTTGGTTCCGCTGCCGTTGAAGCGGCAGGAGGTGTTGCTGCGGAACACCGAGGTGCCGCCGTCGAAGTTGAAGTTGCGGTTGCCCGAGTCGTTGTCGACGCTCAGGTTGTTGGAGATGGTCATCGTGCCGAGGTTGCGGTTGTAGGTGAACCCGTGCTTGCCGTTGTGGAAGGCGATGCTGCGCCGGATGATGTGGTTGACCGAGATGTCCTCGCCGCCGAGCTTGAAGCCGTTGCGGTCACCGCTTCCGGCCTGGCCGCCGTTGCTGAGCGTGCCGTTGTTGTAGGACAGCGAGTCCTCGATGGTCACCGGGCCGATCGGGCCGGTGTCGGTCTTGGTGAACAGGTCCCAGCCGTCGTCGATGTTGTTGTGGGACACCGCGTACCGGAAGACGTTGCCGGATCCGATCGTGAGCTTCGCCGCGAAGCCGTCGGCGTCTTCACCGTCGGAGTCCGCGTTGTCGTGCGATTCCGCGCTGAGGACGAGGTTGTTGGCCGGCCACTGGCTCTGCGGCGTACTCTCCGAGATCCGTGACAGCTGCAAGCCGCTGTCGCGGTTGAAGCGCGTCACCGTACGCTCGATGATGTTGTTGCTGCCGCCGACGAAGATGCCGTTGTCGCCGGCCCGCTCGACGGTGATGCCGGCGATACGCCAGAAGTTGCCGTTCACCGCCAGCCCGCGGTTGGCCGGATCCTCGGCCTGGGCCGAGAAGTTCAGGATCGGCCGTTCGCTCTGGAACGCGGCCATCGTCTTGCGGGCGCTCGAAGTGCCGTTGTTGCCCGGCGCGATGGTAACCGTCTGCGACAGGTTGTAGGTCCCACCCCGCAGGAAGATCGTGCCTCCGGCACTGACGCGCGTGATGGCCGCGGTGATCGTCGTCGGGTCGGCCTGGGTTCCCGCCCCGGCGTCCCGCCCGTTGGGCGCGGCGAACAGCGTGCTGCCCGTCGGCGGTGGTGAGGTCGGTGGGTTACTCGGTGAGGTGGTCACCTCGAAGTCGAGGAAGTCCACATTGGGCAGGCCGTTGGCGGTGGTCGGGTTGAGGCGGATGGTGTTGCTGCCGGAGTTCACCGAGACCGTCAGGGTCTTGGTGACCCAGGTGGTCCAGGCGCCGGTGCCCTCGAACGAGGGCGTCTGCACGGTGCTGCCGTTGACGATCAGGCTCGCGGGTCGCGCGGTCGTGGTGCCGTTGGCGAACCGGAATCCCAACGTCGCCGTCCCGGCCGCCGAGGCGTTGACCGTGAACTGGGCGAACGCGCCGACCGCGTTGGTGCCGTTGCAGAATCCGGTGCCGGAGAACCCGGCCCAGTTGTTGTCGATGGTGCCGGTGCAGACCGCCGGTGCGTTCTCCGCTTCGAAGCGGGTGGGCGCGGCGACGGCGGAGCCGGCCGTCAGGATGCCCACCGTTCCCGCGAGCAGGACGGCGGTACCGGCGATGAGCGGCTTGAATCTCATCATCTTCTCCAGGGGTGAGCATGGCGATGGCAGTGCCCGTTGCCTCGCGCCGTGTCGAGATTCAGCGTAGGGAAAGCGTTTTCCCCGCTTCAAGCCCTGGCGTTTGCAGGTTTGTTGCAGAACCGGTGACTCACTGCGGGGCCGTGGACAGGGTCATGGTCATCGTCGTGCCGCGGCCGGGTTCGCTGTCGGCGGTTATCGTGCCGCCCTGGTCGGCCACGATCTGGCGGGCGATCGCCAATCCCAGCCCGCTGCCGCCGGTAGACCGGGCGCGGGCGGTGTCGGCTCGCCAGAAGCGTTCGAAGATGTGCGGCAGGTCATCGCCGCAGATGCCCTTGCCGGTATCGGTGACGGTGATGGTGGCTCGGATCCGGTCGGCCCCGGCGGCGAGCGTGATGGTTCCGCCGGCCGGAGTGGCTCGCACCGCATTGGTGATGAGGTTGCTGACGACTTGGCGGATCCGGTCGGGGTCGGCGTACGCCCGGACACCGGGTGGGGCGGACACGACGATGTCGACGCCGGCCTGGGCTGCGGCCGGCCGGTGCGCGTCCCGGCAGGTCTCCAGCAGGTCGCCGAGGTCGACCTCGGTACGCGAATAGGTGAGCGCTCCCGCTTCGGCCAGAGCCAGCTCCTGCAAGTCATCCAGGATCCGGGTCTGCAGGATGACTTCGGCGTGCAGGCGGCCGAACAGTTCCCGGTCGCCGGGCAGGACGCCGTCGCTGAGCGCTTCCAGGTAGCCACGCAGGTTCGACAAGGGCGTACGCAATTCGTGGGCGACGTCGGCCACCATGCGCCGCTGGCGTTCCTCACCACGCTGAAGCGAGTCGGCCATCCGGTTGAAGGAGCGGGCCAGGTGCGCCAGCTCGCCGCGGCCGTCCGTTGCCGGCACTCGGCGGCTCAAGTCGCCTTCGCCCAGCCGATCGGAGGCCGCGGTCAACGCTGCGACCGGACGCAGCGCGCTGCGGGTGACGAGAATCGTTCCGGCGAGCGCGAAGCCGATCACGACCAGTGCGATCGCAGCGACCGGCCCGGGAGCCAGCGGCGGTCCGGTTTGCGATGGCGCCAAATAGAGATGCAGTGGAGGGGGAGCTACCTCCGCGGTCAGCACCGCGAACGCGTCCTGAAGACAGCTCGCGAGGGCTTGGAACGGATCGGGTCGCAGGCCGGTGGTAGGTGCCAGCGGCCGTCGGAAGCTGCGATCCCGGCAGGCCAGGACGCGTTCCTGGTCGGCATCGCTGGTTTCGGCGGCCGCACCTTGCTGGCAGGCCCGATACTGCTGGGGGTCAGTTTGCGAAGCCGCATCTGTTACGTAGCCGGGCACCCCCATGGCCCCGTCGATCGCATGGACCTCCAGGCCATGCGCGGTAAGGCAGGCGGCGAGGGTCGTGCCGGTCCGGTAGTCAGCCACCAGGCGCAGCGTCGTGGCAACCGGATCGGCCGTCCGGTCGGTCAGGTTCAGGATCGGCCGGGGGTCGACCGCGAGCGGTTCAGCGGCGATGGTGCCCGATCCGGCCACCACTCCACCGGTGTCGGTGGTGAGGAGGATCTGTAGTCCGGTCTGCCGGGTCAGCTGGTGCACCACATCGGACACACCGTTCCAGGTTCCGTGACCGTGGGCGTAGGCCGTCAGTGCGCGTACAACTGACTTCTGGGTCTGTTGGTCCGCGGCGCCGCGGTCGCGGACCTGGCGTGAGACCTGTTGATAGGCGAGGTACGCGGTGGCCGCCACCGAGGCCACCGCGACCAGCGCTACCAACGCCAGTACGCGCAGCCGCAGGCTCACGGTGTCACCGCGCCGGGGTCGGCCAGCCGGTAGCCGCGGCCGTAGACGGTCTGGACGTAGCGCGGCTGGGTGGGATCGGCCTCGATTTTGCGCCGTAGATTCAGGATGTGGGCGTCGACCGTGCGTTCCAGGACGTCGTGGTCGAACCCGAAGGCGCGGTCGATGATCTGAGCCCGGCTGAAGACCCGCCCCGGTTCGGCGGCGAGCGTTTCCAGGATGCCGAACTCCTTGGCGGTCAACAGAATCGGGTGGCCGCCGATCCTGACTTCGAACCGCGCCGCATCGATTTCCAGGTCGCCGACGACGCGGACGCTGGACGCGGCGGGCGTGTGACCAGCCCGGCGCAGCAGGACACGTACGCGAGCCACCAGCTCGCGGGGGCTGAACGGCTTGGTCATATAGTCGTCGGCGCCGATGTCCAGACCGAGGAGCTTGTCGTTTTCCGCGCTGCGGGCCGAAACCAGGAGGATGGGCACGTCGGTCTCGGCCCGCAGTACGCGGCACACGTCGAGCCCGTCCATGGCGGGCATCATGATGTCCAGTACCACCAGATCCGGCCGGCGCGTACGCGCGTCTTCGAGCGCCGACCGCCCGTCGGCGACCACCCGCACCCGGTGCCCGTCGCGTTCGAGATACAGGCGGATCAGGTCGGCCTGCATCGCGTCGTCCTCCGCCACCAGCACCCGAGCGCTCATGCCCGCCACCCTCCCCGGTCGGCTCCTCGACAGTATCGCCGCGGAGGCGCCGGTCTACTTCGCCAATGCGGCGTCGAACTGGGCCTGGCTCACGCCGAGGGCGGCGACGATCGCGCCCTCGATCCCGCCCGGGGTGTCCGACGGTGGGCCGCTCGGCCGGCCGATGAGAAGCATGACGTACCAGGCCGCTCGGGCCTTGGTGATGGACAGGCCCGTGGCCAGATGGGAGATCAGCCGATCGGCGCTGCCCGGGGCGCTGGCTTCGGATAGCTCGTCGTACTCGTTCCATTCGTCGATGAGGAACTCCATCACGTCGCTCGCCTTGTCCACCGGTACGCCCAGCCGGCCGGCGAAGTACGCGATGATCGCCGGATCCAGATGTGTTCCCTGATCCAGCGGCTTGGGGTGCTCGTCGGTGCCGTGCAGCTTCTCGCCGGCCGTACCACCGATCCGGAGCATCTCCAGCCGGGTCGCGGTCACTGCGACCCTGACAGTGTCGAGGTCCACAGTGAACTTCTCGGCCGCCTCTATATAGGGCTTGTCGTGCCGGCGCTGGCGCTCGGCGTCCGACGGCAGCGACGGAGCCCCCGATGGCGCTTCCTCCGAGGTCGCCGACGGCGTGGTTGATGCAGTGGCGGATGGTTGGGTAGTGGAGGTGGATTGCGAGCATGCCGCGACGGCCAGCGCCAGCCCGGCGGCCACACACAGGGTGCCGAATCTCGTCATGGCCGGACCATAGGCCGCCACCTATGAAGAACCTTTCAAGAAGCGGTCAACCTGCCGCTGAAAATCGGCACACCGGTGACAGTATCTTGCGAGACTTGGTCGACCTGATCGGATTCGTTGCCGCGGGCAAAGTCTGCGCAGGTCAGGGTCGATGTCAGCCAGCGCTCGCATCCAAGCGGATCTTCAGCTACCTTGCAGGGCATGACGACCCTGCATGCGGCCGATGCCGAGGTAGCGGCGGTACCGGCCACTCCGCCGGCCAGGCAGCGCCGCCTGGGACTCGACCTCCTGCGGGTGATCTCCATCGCCGGTGTGCTCGCCATCCACACCTTCGGTTACATTGTCGGTAATGACGACGTACGCGGGAGCGCGGCCTGGTGGGTGGCGGTCACGCTGGACCTCGGCGTGGTGTGGGTGGTCCCGGTCTTTGTCATGATCAGTGGAGCGCTCGTACTCCATCCGCGGGCTCATGCCCAGGGGCCGTGGGCGTTCTACCGCAAGCGGTTTGCTCGGATCCTGCCCGCTCTGGTGTTCTGGCACATCTTCTACGTGGTCGCGTACCAGATGTTGTTGCGAGGCAGCGACTTGAGCCTGCGTCAGATAGAGCAGATGCTGGTCGACGGCCGGGTCGCTACCGCGATGTACTTCCTGTGGCTGATCGCCGGCCTTTACCTGGTCGCGCCGATCCTGGCGGCCTTCGTGAGTGACAATGTCCGCCGCGCTGCGATCCTGGCCGCCGCGGTGCTGGGCTGGACCATGGCCGTCTACGTCGTCACCCGGCTCACGAACTATCACGGGTACGCGCGCCCGATCTCGCTGACCGCGCTGACCCTGTGGTGGCCCTATGTCGGCTACTTCCTGGCCGGCTGGGCCCTGCACAGCGTCTCGCTGGGCCGGCGGGGAAAGATCATCGTCGGTGGCGTCGCGGCGATCCTGATCGCCGAGGGCGTGTGGCAATGGGGTACCGCCGCCGATCATCCCCAGCTTGAGGTGCTCAGCCCGTTCGGTGCGTTCGGCACGACGGTCGTGATTGTGTCGCTGTGCGTCTTCGCCTTCTTCGCGTCAACGCTGCGGAACGCGGCCGCGGACTCCCGGGCCGCCCGGTGGCTGATCAAGGCGTCCGACGCCTCGTTCGGCGTGTTCCTGGTCCACATATTCCTGCTAGAGGTGGTCCTCCAGGTCGTGCCGGGGGTCAGGGCCGGAAGCTCGCTCGGTGCGCTCGCGGTGACGTATGTGGTCGTCCTCGCGGCGTCGTTCGCCGTCTCGATGATCGCCGCGCGGATACCCTACGTCCGAGCCGTGTTCTGAGGCCACGCCGTACGCCGTCAGCTCGCCTGCGCCATCGCGGCCCGGTAGGCGACCTGCTGCACAACGATGTCGACATCGAGTGCCGAGGCGATCGCCGGTTCGAGTTCCTGCCGGAACCGGGTCAGCGCCATCGTCCCCATGTCCCGCAGCCAGGCTCGCGTACCGATCAGGCGCAGCTGGGACGCGGCCAGCTCGGCGATCTCCAACCGTCCACAGTCGACGGTACGCTCCAGGAGCTGCGTGCGGAGCGCGGCCGGGTCCTCCAGGTGCCGGCCGACCAGGCCGAGCACGATGCGGTGCAGTTCGACCCTGGATTCGAGCGCGTCGGCCACGAGTACGACGCCGGTCGCCGCCCAGTGCCGCAGCACCGGGTTGTGCCGGCTGACCATGGCCATGATGGGGCTGAACTCATCGCCGTCGGCCTGGCGCCGTAGCTCCGTCACATAGCAGGTCGTGAGCGCTTGGAGCCGCCGCTGCGCCCGCTCGACCGGATGCATCGAGCCCAGCCGGCGTACGCCGCCCGCCAGGCCGGTGAGGAACCGCAGCGCCTGCTTCGGTGAGTCTTCGAACGCGTCGATCAGGTCGTCGGACAGGTCCGCGCGCTCCGCATCGGTGAACGAGCAGCCGGCCAGGAACTCGGCGAACGCGGTGACCTCGTCGACCTGGCGGCGCTGCAGAGTCAGGCCGCGTGCGGTCGCCACCACGATGCCCAGATCGTCCGGCGTACTCGCGCCGACGCTGCCCGGCGGGAATCCCGACGCGCCCTCCAGCCAGTGCTCGACGGACCACGGCTCGACCCATGTCGATTCGATCATGTGGTCAATATGGACGGTCATGGTGCCCTCCTCGCGTATCCCTGCTCGATCAGCACTCGCCATTCGCCGCCGCGGGCCGGATCGGTTCCCCGAAATTTGGCCGGAAATCGCCGGGAACCATCGGCGCCCGGTACGGCGAACCGCAGTCATCGGAAGAGGCGCATCGGAAGGAAGTGTGACGGTGGCCTACGTCGCGATCGATACGCGAGGAGCTCGCGAACTCGGGCAGGCGCTGCGAGACACCGCGATGCGGATCGACACGATCCGGCGCGAAGTCTCGGTCGCGCTCAACCTGGCCGACCTGGACAGCCAGGTGCCGATCCAGCTGTCGGTGGCTCAGGACGGCTTCACCACCCTCGGCACCGGCGTACTGGAGAAGGCCGGACTGGCCGAGAAGTTCGTGGAAAGTCCACAACAGATGGCGCAGTCGTTAGGAGCACCGGTCGATGCGCTCAGTACGGCGCTCACCGGCCTGCTCGGTGTCGCCGGCCCGTCGGATCTGCGTGGCGTACTGCTCGGGCTGCCGGCGCCCGGTCGCGATGCGGCGCTGGACGCGGCGCTCGCCCGGCTCAACCCGGTGCTCTTCCCGGCGTTCCTGTCGGGCGAGCGTCCGGAGCTGACCGAGGCGCAGGCCGCCGATCTGCGGGTGCTGGCCCGAGCGCTCGGCATCGAGCAGGCCGGACCGCCGGTCCCGCGGCTGGAGCCGTCCAGCGAGGACGGCTTCTTAGGAGCGGATCGCTTCGGACTGCTCCAGCGGCTTCGCCCAGCACGCAGCGATACCGAGGTGTTCTGGAACGACTTCTGGGCCGACGGCCGGACCGTCGCGGACGTCATCGCCGACCCCGGCAAACTGTTCGACTGGGTGGCCGGCACGTTCGAGCTGGATCGCCGGCTCGCTGTCGCGCCGCGCGTACCGGGCCTCGGCGACATCCTCGCCAGCGTCGACTTCGCGACCGCCAACAGCGATCCGGGTGAGATGAACCGGCTCATCGCCGAGGCCGAGGCGCAGTTCGCTGCGATTACCACGTACCTACCGCAATTCCTCATCGGACAGACCCAGACTCCGCCCGACGCCACGCAACTGGCGCAAACGCTGGCGTTCGCCGCCCGCGTCGGCTGGCCCGACCCGGGCACAGGCACGAGCGACGCGGCGCGGTTCGCCTCGGCGATCGGGTTCCTGCGGGCCAACCGGGCGCTCGGGAGCGCGCTGCTGCCCACCGGGTTCGGCGGCGACCGCAACGCGCTGACCTTCTTCAACGCCCCCGGCATCGCACTGTCGCTCGAACTGGGCCGCAATACCGGCATCCTCAGCGACGCGTACCTTACGGGACTGGCTGGTTTCGTCGATCAGGCGCTCACGACGTTCGGGATCGACCTGTCCGGGCCGAACCCGGTCCAGCTGACCGAGCAGATGCAGGGCCAGTTCTTCGCACTCGTCGCGTCGCAGATCCCGGCCGCGCTGGCCCAGTCGCCGACCATCCAGGGCCAATTCTTGGCCGCGCTCGGCTATTTGCGCCAGGCGACCAACGGTCCCGACCTTCGCCGCCGGCTGATCGAGATGATCGCGGCGTTCCGCACGGTCGCCATCACCGGCGCACCGGCGCTGACCGAGCGCCAGCTCCACACGATCGTGGGCCCGACGATCCTCGACGTTCTCGGCCGGGCGCGGCTGCGCCAGCGCGCGGAATCGGCGGTCCAGAAGAGCCCCGAGTTCATGATGGTCGCGTTGCAGTGGGGGCGGCCGGGCGGAAACAAGCAGGATCTCGGCAAGTTCAAGTTCAGCTGGTCGTTCGACGAATTCGGCGAGCTGACCGCCATTAGGCGCAAGAAGAAGAGCTGGCTGTCGCGCGCGTTCGACACGATCAAGTCGATCGGCAAGGCGATCGTCGAGTCGTGGAAGGACAACCCGTTCAAGGCGATCTTCCAGGTCGGCAAGATCGCGCTGGGCGCGCTGGCGCTGGTCATTCCGGGCGTCGGCCTCGGCGTCGCCTCGCTCGCGTTGAGCGTCGCCGAGACGGCGTTCCACGCCATCGAAGGCGATTGGATGGCCGCGATCAGCTCCGGGCTGGCGGCGTTCACCGCCGGTGCCACGGATGTGTTCGGCACGATTCCGACCGCTGTGCAGGAGTTCCAGCAGCAGGTCGTCAACGGCCTGGTCTCGTCGGACACGGTCGAGGTGATCAAGAACTTCAAGCGCGTGTTCGACATCGGCAACTCGGTGTTCCAGGCGACTCAGGCGACGTCGCTGGCCGGCATGATCGGTGCGGGCATCGGCGCCGTCGGCACCACAATCGGCGCCGGCGGGCAGCTGCTGGGCAGCTTCGAGGCGATCGATGCGAGCCTGACCCGCAATCTCGTCCGCATCGGTACGACGATCCGAGATTTCACCGGAATCGCCGTGCCCGCCGTGAGCCTCATCAACGGTGACACCCAGGGACTGCTGTCGCTGGCGAACGGGCTTGCCATCCTGTCCACGGCGACGAGGGCCTTCTCGAATCCGCTCGGCGCGGGTCAGTTGCTGGGCTTCAGCGACGGCGCCCGCGAGACGCTCAAGACGATCGCGGCCGGTACGGGCGTCGCTGCGGCAATGGCCCGGGCCATCGACGCGGCCGACCGCGGCGAGGTGTTCCGGGTCGGATCCTTCCTGGCCCAAGCCATCCAGGCGGTCCACGACCCGCGGCAGACCGTCATCGGCGACCAGGCCCAGGTCGTTCAGCGCATCGCCGACATCGGCTCCACATTGGAGAAGCTGATGGCCGTGAACGCCAATCCCGCCGCCGCCCGGGCCGCGGCACCGATCCTGCTGGCCCAGCTTCAGCTGCTCGTCGACGACGCGAGTACGCCGCCGAAGCTGCTGTCCGCCGCCGCTGCCGGCGCGTTGAGTCCGATCCCGGTTCCGGTGCCCGGCGTACGGCCGCCGTTCGCGCTCGGCGATGGCGGCTTGGTCACCGCGGGCGGGAACTCGGAGGTTCGGGTGCCCAGCCCGATCCTCACGGGCTTCGAAACGGGAAGCGGGTTCGGTATCGGCACCGGTGGTTCGCAGGTGATACCGATGCCGTGGTCGCTTCGTCCGAGCGAGGTGACCGACTGGACCGGTTCGGCGTACGCCCATCTGGGTGTCGACTGGCCGTACCGGATCGGACTCGCGGACCGTCCGTCCGACGGCGGCCGATCAGTCACCATCGCTGGCTGATGAAGGGGAACCGCCGCATGGGATCGCGGCGAATGCCAGGTAGAAATCCACAGTACACAAACGAAGGAGAAGGAGGAGCACCATGAGCGTGGAGCTGCTCGGTGGTGACGTCGCCCAGATCCGCGATGGCGCAGTGCAGTACCGGACCCTCGGTGCGAACCTGGCCTCGTGCGGTGGCGAGGTGGTGTCGACCACGACCAACGTCGTCGCCGGCTTGCAGGATCAGCTCGCCGTGGCCCAGTCCTCGCTGGTCTCGTCGGTCCAGGCGGTCAGCGACGAGTCCCGCTCGGTCATCTCGGGTTTCGGCGGCATCGCCTGGACCGGTGCCAACCGGGCTCAGGTGGAGGAGGTCGGTGCGGAGCTGGACGCGCGGGTCACGGAGACGACCTTCCGCATCCAGGAGCTGTTCGCGGCGTTCAAGACCGATGTCGACCGGCTCGGTGCCGAGCTGAGCGAGGTCGCGACACACTTCAACGCCGTCGCTGCGGCGGCCGGGGACTCCGCGGTGTCGGTCGCCGACGCGATGGACGCCCAGGCGGGCCAGCTCGACAACGTCATGAACACCGGCGTCCGGCGCGCCTAGCGGTGGTACCGGGTTGGCCGCGACGCACCGTCGCGGCCAGCCCGGTCTGCGACAGAGGAGGACGTGATGCCGTACGCCGAGGACTTCGACACGGCGGCCGCGGCGTTCGACGCGGCGGCACAGGCCAGCGGCACGCTGCTGGAACCGGCTCGGGCCATCATGGCGTCCGGTGTGATGGTCGGCGGCCAGCTCACCGAGGTCGTGACGACCGAGCTCGACACGGCCGGCGGGATGATCGACGAGATCGGGGCCGAACTGGTGCGGCTGGCCGGGGTCTGCCGAGAGCGGGCCGAGGCGAGCCGCACGGCGCTGAGCGCACAGCAGCACTTCGACACCGCGTACGCCGAGTACGAACAGGATCTGCGCGAGTGGCATGTTCGGCCGCGGGGCTCGCAGCCGGAACCGCCCGTGCCACCGGATCCGGTGCCGTTGTGGATGAACCGCTGAATGGCGGCCTGCCACCCCGATCCGGGGCGGCAGGCCGCTCAGTCCATGCCGTTGAGGCCGCCGTCCATGATCCTGTCAGGATCATGGGGTGGTCAGGTGGCCCTGCGCGACGATCAGCGAGGACGGTCCAGGCGGGCCACCTTCGGCTTGCAGCGTGATGATGAAGGTCGGGTAATCCCCCGGGTCGACGCCGCTCCACAGCTCGACCCGCTCGCTGGCGCCGCGCTCATGGAAGGAGCCCAGCGCAACGGTCCCTTGTGGACCGACCAGCCAGGCCGCGTAGTACGAGCCCTCGGCGGCCGCGGGCAGCTGGCTGAAACGCAGCCAGATCGAGAACCCCGACGGCGTATCCGCGACCGAGGCGGTCACGACGGCCTGCGGCGCCAGCGATGTCCCGGCGACCGTGTACACCTCGCGCGGCCGCAGGTCCGGTTGCAGGCTGCGGTCGATCGCGATGACACCGGCCGTGAAGACCGCCGCCGCCATTGCGGCCGCCGGAACCAGCACCCACAACCGAGGCCGCCCGGTACGCGCACTGCGCCACCAAGTACGCCGTGCTCTCCCGCCGTCCGTGGCGGGCGTAGCAGCCTCGGGCTGAGCGGTTTCCGCGCGTACCTGGCTGAGGATCTGGTCGCGCAGTGCCGCCGGCGGCTGCGCCCACGTCGACGGCGACCGCAGCTCCTCGACGATCGCCGTCATGGCCACGGAACCTGCCGCCGAGCCAGCCACTGAGCCGGCCATCGAATCGGCTACTGGGCCGGGATCCGTCCGGTCCGGCCGGTCGGCGTGGCTGTCGAGCCGCGCGGCGAGGCGCTCGACGAAGTCGTCGCTCGTAGTCATCAGCCCCTCCTCCCAGGCTCACCGGATACGGCGTCCGTAGTTCGGCGCGGCGGGGGCGGGCGGTTCCATCTCCCGGTGTCGGCATCAGGACTGTCGCGTACGTGTTCGAGCAGCTTGGCGAGGCGACGGTAGAGCCGGTGCGACCGCGACTTCACCGTACCGACCGGCACGTTGAGCCGTTCGGCGACCTGCGTATGGGTGAGGTCCTCATAGAACGTCAGCCGGACGATCTCGCGGTCGTCGTCGCTGAGCTGGCGCAGCGCCTCCTGTACCGTCCAGGACACCCACAGCCTGTCGATCCCGGGCGCCTCGACGACGCCGTCCTGCTCCGCATCGTGGCCGCCGCGGGTCGGGCGCAGTTCCCGGCGAAGCACGTCCAGCGCCGTGTGCCGCGCGATTCCGAGGAGCCAAGGTCCGAGCGCGCGATCGGGATCGTAGGTGCCGGCGGCGCGCCAGGCCCGGATGAACGTCTCCTGTGTGGCCTCCTGAGCCAGGTGCTCGGCGCGGGTGACCTGGAGCGCGACCGCCCAAACCGAGCGGCCGTACCGGTCGTAGACCTCGCCCAGCGCCTCGGCGTCGCCCGCCCGGAATCGCGTACGCACGGCGACGGGCAGATCGTCGCGGCCGTCGGGGACTTCGGCGGTGGTCGTCGGCACCGCTTCACAATAGTGGAATCAATAAATATTCGGAGAGGCTGCACGCCTCCGGAATAGCCGCACGCCTCCGGAGTAGGGGAACCGATCGGCGCGCTGGCGGCGAAGACCGGGCGAGGTGAACGAGCCTAGGCGGTGCACATGCGGTTCAGCGTCTGTGATCTGCGGGAAGCCGGCTCTCCGGCGGTCGACTTGGCACTCGGCGCGTACGCCGCCGACACGACGCTCGGCGAGCTGATGGCGGCGGCCGGACTGGCCCGATTGCGGCCCGGCGACGAGACCGTCCTCGACGGCGTACCAGTCGCACCGAACGCGCCGCTCGGTCATCTGGCCCTGGCCAGTGGTTCGATGGTGACGCTGCGGCGCGGCCACGATCCGGTCTTCGGCCCGCTGCCCCTGGTCGATCTGATCCAGACCGCCGGACCGGATAGCGGCACCGTCATCGGGCTGGGCCCTGGTGAGTACGCCGCCGGACGGGGCGGCCCGGGATTCCACTTCGGAGCGGTACGCCAGCCCGCCCTGCGCATCGCCGTTGACGACACCGGCGGGTGCACCGTGACCGTGGTGCAACCCGGTGACGTACGCGTCGACGGGCAGCCTATGTCCACCGGGGACACTAAGGCGCTGGAGTGGGCGTACGCGCCGGGCCGGGCCCCGCACGGCAGCGTCATCGCGGCGGGCGGCGCGGTGTTCCGGCTCGCACCGGCGCGACCAACGGTGTCGAGCGGAGCCGGACCGGTCGACGCACACGGCCGGGTGCCGCTGATCCGCACGCCCCGCGTTGCGACGCCGATGCCGCCGGCCGAGGTGCCGGTGCCCGATCCGCCGGCGCCCGCACCGAATCCGGCGCCGATGTCGTGGTTGCTGATGCTGGCACCGCTGCCGATCGGCATCGTCATGGCGTTCGTGTTCAGCCCGTTCTTCCTGATCATGACGATGATGACTCCGCTGATGGGGCTGGCGCGCTGGGTGGAGGGCCGCTACCGGGCGCGTAAGGAAGCGGCTCGGATGGCCACCGAGTCGGCGGCTGCGGCCCAGCGGTTCGCCGACGACCTCGACGGCGTACGCGACGCGGTCGCAGCGGCCGACCGGGCCGCGCATCCCGACCTCGGTCTGCTACGGTATCGCGCCAGCAGCGGACGCGACCTGTGGCAGGTACGCCCAGCGGATCCCGACCAGCTTCGGGTTTCGCTGGGCACCGGTACGCGCGCCTGGCAGCCGGATCTGGGCCGGCGCGGTGAGCATCTGCACGGCCGGCCGGAACTGGAAGCGGCGCTCGCCGATCGAGCCCGCCTGGTCGATGTGCCGATCCTGGTCGGGCTGCGCGACCGGGCGGGACTGGGCATCGTCGGTCCCGCACTGGTTTCCCGGCGGCTGGCCGCGGCGGTCGTGCTTGACCTGGTCACGCGCCACGGCCCGGCGGACATCGCCGTAGGTGTGCTCGCCGGCCCCTCGGTGGTGGCGGAGTGGGACTGGGTGAAGTGGCTGCCCCACCTGGCCGGCGACGACGGTACGCCGATGGTGGCGACCGACGCCGACAGCGCCGTGACCCTCCTCAATAGACTGCTGAACCCGCCCAGCCGGTCGCCGGAACGCCCGACCGCGATGCCGCGCGCCCGGATCGGAACCGGCCGCGACGACGACGCCGGACCGCGGTGCACCGTGCTCGTCATCGACGGAGACGACTTGCTTACCGGTGCGGTCGCTGCGTTGCTCGGCCGGCTGCCCACCGCTCGCACGATCGTCGTCGCGTCGCGCGTACGCCGTTTGCCGTCAGTGTGCCAAAGTATCGTGGAAGCCGATCGGCACGGCACCGCCGTACTCACCGATGCGCTGACCGGCAGCCGGGTCGACGGGTTCCAGGCGGCCCTGGCGACACCGGAGATCTGCGTCGGCACGGCCCGGTCGCTGGCTCGCTGGACCGATCCGGAGCAGGCCGCGCAGGCCGCATTGCTGCCCGACCGAGCCCGGTTGGCCGAGCTGCTCGCCGACAGCGGCGCCGTTCCCATGGACGAGGCGGTCATCGGCGCCCAGTGGCACCGCCGGGCACCAGGGCTGCAAGCGACGATCGGTGTCACCGAACACGGTCCGCTCGCCGTCGACCTCCTCGCGGACGGGCCACACGGCCTCATCGTCGGGACGACCGGCGCCGGCAAGAGCGAGCTGCTGCGTACTCTCGTCGCGTCGCTGGCCTGCCAGCACTCTCCGGATCAGCTCAGCTTCCTGCTCGTCGACTTCAAGGGCGGCGGTGCATTCGACGCGTGCGCCGGTCTGCCGCATACGGTCGGCGTGGTCACCGATCTGGACGAGCACCTTGCCGCTCGCGCCCTGCGGTGCCTGCGTGCCGAGCTGAGGCACCGGGAGCGCCGGCTGCGTGAGGCGGGCGTCAGCGATCTGCGTGACCTGGCGGCCCCGGTGCCACCGCTGCCCCGGCTGGTCATCGTCATCGACGAGTTCGCCACTCTCGCCGTCGAGCTGCCCGGCTTCCTGACCGCGCTCGTCGACGTGGCGCAGCGCGGCCGCAGTCTCGGTATCCACCTGCTGCTGGCCACACAGCGGCCACAGGGCGTGGTGGACGGCAAGATCCGAGCGAACACCAACCTGCGGGTGGCGTTGCGCGTGCAGGACGACATCGACTCGCGCGACGTTCTCGGCACGACCCAGGCCGCCGACATCGACCGCCGTCGCCCCGGCCGCGGGTACGCCCGGTTCGGCGCGGGCGAAATCGTCGCGTTCCAGTCGGCACTGGTTTCCGCACCCATCGCGACCGATGTCGCCGCGCGCGTCGAAGTCGAGTCGTTCAGTTTGCTGCCTGGTAGCCGTCCGGTACCGCGGACGGCCGGCGTGCTCGGTGACCAAGCCGAGACGGATCTGCAAGTCCTCGTCGCCGGTGCGGTACGCGCATTCCAGGAAGGCGGGTACGCCCGGCCGCGCGTACCGTGGCCGCCGCCGCTGCCCGATGTCGTCAACGCGTGGGCGGTCGATGCCGAGTCCACTGTGGTCGCTGGGCCGATCCCGCTCGGTGTAGTCGACCTCCCCGATGAGCAGCGCAGCGACGATTGGCTGTGGGAGCCGGAAACCGGTGGCACGCTGGTGCTCGGAGCGGATTCGGCGGCGACCACGACCGTCCTCGCCACGGCCTGCCTCGGCCTGGCCCGCCATCGCCACCCCGACCGGCAGCGGATGTTCGTGCTCGACGGATCGGGCTGCGGATTGCCGGCCCTGGCCGCGTTGCCGCACATCGCGGCCGCGGTCGGCACGGACGACGGGGAACGGCTGTCGCGGGTCCTCGACGCGCTCGACGCCGAACTGATCCGGCGGCGTACGCCCGGCGCCGGTACCGAACCCGAGCTGCTGGTCGTCGTGGCCGGATGGGCCGCTGTCGTCGAAGCCGCCGAGCAGGCCGGCGCCGCCGAGGTGGGAAGCCGGCTGGAACGGCTGCTCCGCGACGGCGGGCCGGCCGGTATCCGGATGCTCATCTCCGCTGGGCACGAGCGTGGCGTGCCGGGTCGCGTGCTGACCCAGCTGCCGACGAAAGTCTGCCTGCGCCTAGCCGACCCGGCCGGATACACCGGTCTGGGATTGCGTGCCCGCGAGGTACCGGAATTGCGGGGCCTGCGCGCGATCGACCTCCAGACCCGGCACGAGCTGGTCCTCGCGCGGTACGGCGACGGCAGCCCGGCGGCCATCGCCGAAGCGGCGGGCAGGGTCGCTGCTGCCTACCCCGATGCCGTGCAGGTACCCACGATCGGCATCCTGCCCGAGGTCATCGCGGCCGACGAGGTCGTACGCGCATCGGCCCTGACCGCGGGCGCATGGCAGCTGGGGATCGGGCGCTCGTACCGCGATCTGGGAATCGCCTCGCTGGCACTCGCGGCCGGGATGCACGGCGTCGTCGCGGGTCCGCCGGGCAGCGGCCGCACGACCGCATTGCGGGTACTGGCCGCGGCGGCCCGGCGCAGCGCACCGGACGCTCCGATCTGTGTGGTCACCACCGACCCCGTGCCGTGGGTGACGGATCAGGTCACCGAGCTGGTCGAGTCGCTCGGCGAACTGCATCGATGGCCGGGAAGCGGCCGCGCGTTGCTGCTCGTCGACGGCGTCGAGGCGCTCGGCCCGGCCGCCGGAGCCGAGCTGGACGCGGTCATCGCGGCCGCACCGCCGACGGCGCACGTGATCGTGGCCGGCCGGGCCGAGGTGTTCCGCGGCATCCGCGTTTGGCAGCGAGCAGTGACCATGTCGCGGACCGGCGTCCTGCTGCGCCCAGCCCCGGACGACGGCGACATCCTGCGGATCCGGCTGCCCCGCGAGACTCTGCGGTCGATTCCGGGTCGCGGATACCTGGTCGACGCGGGCGGGCTCGCTCAGATCCAAGTCGCTTCCCGACCGGCGGCAGCGCAGGTGCTCGCGTCTTCCGCCCTGGAGGTGACGTGATGATCGGCATCTATCTGGAGGCCCGCGGCGCGGTCGTGGCGGTCGCGCGGCCCGATCCGTTGCGCCTCGTGGCGGTCGCCGAGGTCGCCTTGCCCGTCGAACTCTGCGCGGCCGACCCACCCCGCGGCGCCGCGCCGCTAGCGCTGCGTGCGTTGGTCCGGGCTCGACGGCAGCTCAACCTGCCCCGCTGGCGCCCCGTCGCGCTCACGTCCGAGGCGGCGTCCCTCATTCCGGTGTACGCCGTGCTTCTGGCCCAGGCCGAGATGCCGGTCGGCTGGATGCCGGCGGTGGAGCAGGCCCGCCAGATGTGGTCCTCAATGGACATCCAGTTGGATGGAGCGCTGTCGGCGCTCGCCGGCGACCGCGCGGTCACGCTGGCGGCTGGGGCGGCTCTGATCGCCCGACCGATCTCCTCGCCGGCATCGGCTGTGCCCGAGTCCCCGGCTGAAGACCGCGATTCCGCTCAAGTGATTGACATTAACGAATATGTAGCCGACCGTGGCGATGGTGGCTGGAAGGTGCAGCGCCTCGACGGCACCGGATCGGCGTACGCGTGGAGGACGAGATGAAACTCCCAGATGGTGCGAACCGCGAGGCCGGCTCGGTCCGGGTCATCCTCGCCGACACGAAGACCGGTGGTGCCCGGCAGCGCCCCCGCTGGTTCCGCTTCACCAGGCTCGCCGCGGTCATGCTGGCGGCTTTGCTCGCGTCGGCCGGTGTCATCATCGGCGTACGCATGGCGACGGCGTCACCGAAGGTGACCGGGAAACCGGCTACGCAGCTCGACGCGAAATCGGCACCAGCGCTGGACGCCACCCGGCTGGTCCTCATTGGACCGTACGTGCTCGTGGATACGCGTACCACTGGGAAGGTGAAAGCCGGTGGCACCGTGGACCTGGTGGCCGCCGAGCTTCCCGAGGGCGCGACGGCGGTGGCGCTGGAGGTGTCCATTCTGGAAGCATCCGCAGCGGGCGTGGTGGCCATCGCATCGGCCGCTGGCCCGGTCAGCGTTCTGCGGGCGGGCCGGGCCGGTGTGATGACATCGGCGACGGCGATCGTTCCGATCGGCGAGGACCGGAAGCTGTCCGCCCGATCCGAGGGCGGTGGAAACCTTCTGATCAGCCTCGTCGGCGCCTTCGTGCCGGCCGAGTCGGCCACGGCGGGGCGGGTCGTCGCCACGGCTCCGACCGAGGTGCTGCGCCTGGTGCCGCGTACCGGAGGCAAGGATGCTCGCATCGATTTGACGCGCGTACCGGTGCTGCGCGACGCGGGAGCGTACGCGGCCGTACTGCTCCAAGTCGCCGCCGACGTCGGCCACAACGGCGGCAGCCTCGCCGTCGGTACGCGCCCGGATCGACTCGACCAGCGGGTATTTTGGGCCGCAACCAGCGGCACCGACCGGACCCGAGCCGGATTCCTGATCGTCCCCGTGGACGGCCGCGCGATTCATCTGCACTACCAGGCCGGCAGCCTGCTCACGGTCGACGTCGTCGGCTACGTCACCGGCGACGATGCGCCGAAGTCGGTGGCCGGGCTCGTCGTCCCGGTCAAGCCCGCAACTGCGGAACCGGTGAAGCTGCCCGCGGGTGGAAATGCCGATGTAGCAATCGTTTCCGCCGACGGGTCGGACGCCGTGCCGGCCGATCGGGTCGGCGCCGCGTTCGTCACCCTCAGCGCCGTCGGCCAGGCGGTCGGTCCGGTTGCGGTGCACGCGCCCGACGCCGCCCCGCCGAAGAACGCCATCCTCTCGGCCGGCGGCAACGCCAACCGCCAGATTTCGACGCTGGTGCGCGCGGTGA
>Ga0114129_10000453_pt1 | contig 48900 bp, 48 predicted proteins | sample RhiMetdeltSRZDD1_FD_80071 | JGI IMG/M metagenome (GOLD analysis project Ga0114129, IMG submission 80071) | Populus rhizosphere microbial communities from Tennessee, USA - Rhizosphere MetaG P. deltoides SRZDD1 (version 2) (version 2) | ecosystem: Host-associated > Plants > Roots > Rhizosphere >...
CATTCCGCGAAAGAAGTATCCCAGCTCGAACGCGGCGGTATCCGGCGCGTCGGAACCGTGCGTGGCGTTGCGGCCGATGGACTGGCCGAAATCCCGTCGCAATGTTCCGGGCGCTGCCTTGGCCGGATCGGTCGGCCCCATCGTGTCGCGCCACTTCTGAATGGCGTTCGGCGCTTCGAGCGCCAGCAGCACGCATGGCCCGGAGGACATGAAATCGGTGAGCTCGCCGAAGAACGGGCGCTCGCGATGCACCGCGTAGAAGCCTTCGGCTTCGCGCTTGGTGAGGTGCTGCAGGCGCATGGCTATGACGGTGAAGCCTGCCTCTTCGATGCGCGCGAGGATCGTTCCGGCAAGCTTCCGTTCAAGCGCGTCAGGTTTGATGATGGCGAAGGTGCGTTCCATATTTTGTCCGCGGGTCCGCCTACGCGTCGCACCCGCGCTCGGCGGAACCCGCCCTACGTACCAAGGACCTCTCTCATTTTTGACCCCATATCCGCGGGACTCTTCACCACGTGAACGCCAGCCTTGGTGAGCGCGTCCATTTTCTCCGCGGCCGTCCCCTGACCTCCCGCGATGATCGCGCCCGCGTGGCCCATCCGTCGTCCGGGAGGTGCCGTCTGTCCGGCAATGAAGCCAACAACCGGCTTTCTGAACTCCTCCCTGATGAACGCGGCCGCATCCTGTTCGGCGGTCCCGCCAATCTCGCCAATCATGATGACGGCATCGGTGTCGGGGTCGGCCGCAAACAGCTTCAGCGCATCGATGAACGTGGTGCCGATGAGCGGGTCGCCGCCGATGCCGATACATGTCGTCTGACCCATTCCGACGCGCGTCAGCTGATGAATCGCTTCATAGGTCAGCGTGCCGCTTTTCGAGACGATGCCGATGCGCCCTTCTTTACAGATGTGGCCCGGGATGATGCCGGCCTTCGCCTGCCCCGCCGTGATCACACCGGGGCAATTGGGGCCGACGAGTCGCGTGTTCTTGCCTTTCATGAAGGTGAAGGCGCGCAGCATGTCGACGACTGGAATGCCTTCCGTGATGCAGACCGCCAGCGGAATCCGAGCGTCGGTCGCTTCCATCACCGCGTCAGCCGCAAACGGTGGCGGCACGAAGATCACGGACGCATTCGCACCGGTTTCCTTGATGGCGTCGTGAACGCTGTTGAAGACGGGCCATCCTTCGTGCATCGTGCCGCCTTTGCCAGGCGTGACGCCACCGACCACGTTCGTTCCGTATGCAGCCGCCTGCTTGGCGTGGAAGGTCCCTTCGCGACCGGTGAGTCCTTGGACGATGAGCCGCGTATTCCAGTCGAGAAGAACGGCCATCAGGCGCGTACCGCCTTGTCGCGTGCGGCCCCGACCGACGCGCCAGCCAACGCCACCACCCGCTCGGCGCCTTCGCTCATCGAATCAGCCGTAGTGAAATTCAAGCCGCTCTCACGCAGCTTCCGCTTGCCCTCTTCAACGTTGGTGCCTTCCATGCGAATCACAATCGGAACCGGGACGCCCAGCTCCTTGACCGCGGCAATGACGCCGGCGGCGAGGATGTCGCATCGAAGGATGCCGCCAAAGATGTTGATGAATACCGCCTTGACGTTGTTGTCGGCCATCAGGATGCGGAAGGCGTTCTTGATCTGTTCCGCGTTGGCGCCGCCGCCGACATCCAGAAAGTTCGCCGGCTCGCCGCCCGCCAGCTTGATGATGTCCATCGTCGCCATCGCGAGGCCGGCGCCGTTGACCATGCAGCCGATGTTGCCATCGAGGCGAATGTAATTGAGCGAGAACTTCGACGCCTCCACCTCCAACGGATCCTCTTCCGTCAGGTCGCGGAGCTCGCGCAGGTCGGAATGCCGGTACAGCGCGTTGTCGTCGAAGGTGACCTTCGCGTCGAGCGCCAGCAGATCGCCGGACTTGGTGAGGATCAGCGGATTGATTTCGATCATCGAGGCATCGGTCTCGATGAATGCCCGATAGATCGAGTCGAGCACCTTCACCATCTTCCCTGCAGGTCCCGCCTCGAGTCCCATGGCGAAGGCGAGCTTCCGCGCCTGGAACGGGATCACGCCCGTTGCCGGATCGATGTGTTCGCGAAGAATCTTTTCCGGATGCGTGGCGGCCACTTCTTCGATGTCCATGCCGCCCGCTGCGCTTGCGATGATGACCGGCTGGCCGGCGGCGCGATCGATCAGCATGCTGAGATACAGCTCGCGATCGATCTGGACTCCTTCTTCGATGAGCACGCGGCCAACCTTGCGGCCGTCAGGGCCGGTCTGATGGGTCACGAGCGTCATGCCGATCATCTGCCGGGCGATGCGCTCCGCTTCGTCGGGAGATTTCGCAAGCTTGACGCCGCCGCCCTTGCCGCGGCCGCCTGCGTGAATCTGCGCCTTGACCACGACCACGCTGCCGCCCAGCCGCTCAGCAACGGCGGCCGCTTCAGCGGCATTAACGATTACTTCGCCCCGCGGGACGGGAACACCGAACCGGGCGAGAACGGATTTGGCTTGGTACTCGTGAATCTTCAAACGATGCGGGACTCCTGCGAGTGGGAAACCCACCCATGCTACTGGCAGCTACGCGAAAGCGTCAACGCTGTGGGGCAATTTGCGGTAGGATTCACGCACATTTTCTGTCTCTGCAGCAGTGGAGGGTGTGATGCAGCGATTCTCGATCGTATCTGCGCTCATTGGCGTCTTGCTGGTCACGGTGACGATTTCAGCGCAGCAGGCACCCGCGGGCGGCGGCGGCCGCGGCGCTGGCGGTGCGGCGCCCGCGGGCGGCGGCGGTCGCGGTGGCGGGCCGCAGGTGCCGGCCCCGAAGAACCTGCAATTTTTCCCGAAGGACATGACCGGTCAGCAGATCCTGCCCATCATGCAGAACTTCAACGCGGCGCTCGGCGTCAACTGCACGTACTGTCACAACTCCGAGCCGCCCGTCGACAACCCGAAGAACGACTTCGCCTCCGATGAGAAGGAGACGAAGAAGAAGGCGCGAGTGATGCTCGCGCTGGCGCGCGACATCAACATGAAGCTGCAGTCCGAGCTGGGAAAGCCGGCGAACCAGCTGACGAACGTGCAGTGCGTCACGTGTCATCGCGGCGTCGCCATTCCCAAGCAGCTGACCGCGATCGTGATGGAAACTGCCGGCAAGGATGGCGTGGCCAAGGCGCTGCAGCAGTACCAGGATTTGCGCAAGCAGTACTACGGCGCGCAGGCATACGACTTCACCGATGCGTCGCTCTTCAATGCCGCCAACCAGTCGCTGACAGCCAACAAGCCGGATGACGCCATCGCGTTCGCGCAGCTCAATCTTGCCTACAACGCCAATTCGGCACGCAGCTACCAGGTGCTGTCGCAGGCGTATCAGCGCAAGAACGACAAGGACAAGGCGATCCAGGCTCTGGAGAAGGCGGCCGCAATCGACCCGATGAACCAGGGCTTCAAGAATCAGCTGCAGCAGTTGAAGGCAGGATCCTGATCCCATGTGTCACACCCAACCCCCGAGGACCGTTCCCAGGGGTTGGGAGTGGGTGGGAGTGACGGCCCGCAACATTGCCGGGGCCAGGAGTTCGTAGGTTAGCGGTAGATGAACTCATGCCCGGTGGTCTCGTTGATCTCGTACCACGCGGCGATTGGAGGCGGTTCGTTCGCACTCGCCTCGCCGAACGCGATCGGGATCGACGAAGACATGTGCCGCGGACGCGCGATCGTGCGGGTGAAGCCCATATACAACACCTTTCCACGATCCGCGGTGCGCACGACTACCACGTCGAGCGCCGACGGGCTCGCCACATCAAACGAGTACGTCCCTGCTGGCAGGACGACGCCGGGCAGCGCCACCGGCCGCGAGAACTTCAACTTGTTTTCATGGGTGAACCCCAACGCCTGCGCTCCCGCCGCCGCGCACGTTAGTGCCACGGCGGCCAGTACCATCCGTATTGCGATCCTTCTCGTCATCGTTAGGTCCTCCTTGTCCATAACAACGAACGGAGGTCGACGTTCGTACAGACGTATGATTACGCGCAACCAATAACAGGCCCGCATTCGCATGACCGATCCGCTCGTAGGTACGACCGTCGCTCACTACGAGGTACTCGGCAAGCTCGGTGGCGGCGGCATGGGCGTCGTGTACACGGCGCGAAACGTGCGCCTCGGGCAGATCGTCGCCCTGAAGTTCCTGCCGCCCCAGTGGAGCCACGACGAGAGCGCCAAACAGCGATTCCTCCGCGAGGCGCAGGCCGCGTCGGCCACCAATCACCGGAACATCTGCACCATCCACGACATCGAGACCGCATCTGACGGCCAGCTGTTCATCGTCATGGCCTATTACCAGGGCGAAACGCTGAAACAGAAGCTCGAGGCTGGTGCGCTTCCGGTCGAAGAAGCCGTGGAGATTGCGGCGCAGGTCGCCGAAGGACTTGCAAAGGCGCACAGCGAAGGGATCGTGCACCGCGACGTCAAGCCTGGAAACCTGATGCTCGTCGATGGTGACGTCAAAATTCTCGATTTCGGCCTGGCGAAGTTCGCGAACTCGCTGCAGCTCACGATCGAGGGTTCCACGCTCGGCACCGTCGCGTACATGTCACCCGAACAGACGCGGGGCGAAGAGGCCGATGCGCGGAGCGACGTCTGGTCGCTCGGCGTGGTGCTGTACGAGATGCTCGCGGGGACACTACCCTTCAAGGGCGCGTACCCCGAGGCGGTGTCGCACGCGATCCGGCACGACCCGATTCCGCCGATCCGCATCAACGTGACGGAGCTGCCGTCGCAGCTGCTGACCATCCTCGAGCGTGCGCTGCAAAAGGATCCCACCGCACGCTATGCAAGTGCACGAGAGCTCGCAAGAGACCTGCGACTGCTGCAGGGACGCACGATTCCGCTCGACCTGATCACCTTACCGATTCACGCGCCGGCGTTGCAGCTGCCACCGCGTCGACGCTGGTGGCGCACGCGAACGGCAGCGGCGGCCGCGGCACTTCTGGTATTGGGTGCGGTCGCGACGACGGTTTGGCTGCTCACGCCTGTTGATCGTGTGCCCGTTGTCGTTGCGCCCGTGGTGAACCAGACCGGTTACGCGGAGCTCGATGCGTATCGCCCCGCGCTCACGGCGGAACTGATCGGCGAGCTCTCGGATTCACCGGCTATTCGCGTGCTGCCATACGACCGCGAGCTGCAAATCCTGCGAAAGTTCCGAACCGGGGGTCAGGACGTCTCGAGTCGTGAAGCGATGCAGGCGTTGACGTCCAATAGCGGCGCCGCGATTGTCATCGCACCCACGCTGCTCTACGAAAACGGCAACTGGCGCGCGCGCATCGAGTTCCGTGACGCAATGACTGCCACGAACCGCGCGGCGCAAGACACGACCCCGGTCGTCTCGTCCCTTCCAAAAGAGACGGTCTACGCACTGATACCCGCCGTGGCATCGGCTGTCGACGCGTACTTCGCAACGGTGGCGCCACGCCGAGTCAGAATCGGCAACGCTATCCGGCGCATTGCTGGCCGCATGTCAACTCCTCCGACGCTCCGGATGCGTACCCTCGACGCTGCCTCAGCGTTCGAGCAAGGCATCGACGCGTATGAGCAGATGGAATACGGCTCCGCCCTTGCGGCCTTCACTGAAGCGGCAAAAGAGGATCCGAGAAATCCTGTTCTGTTTGCGTGGCAGAGCCGCAGCGCCCTGATGATGCGACGCGATAGCGAAGCACGTGATGCCGGCGCCCAGGCAGTGCGTCTCGTTGACGCCGAGACCAGAGTGCCGGATCGTCTGTTCGTTGAGGCCGTGGCCGCAGAATCCCGCGGCGACTTCGTCGCGTCTGAAGCTCGTTATCGCGATCTTCTGGCGGGAGCTCCGGACGACACCCGCAGGATGTTGGAGCTTGCGTCATTTCTGGATCGACGAGGCACGCGCAACGAAGATGCGATCGTTGCCTATCAGCGCGTGCTCGACGTGGATGCACGGCTGCCACGCCCCGAGCTTGACCTGTGCCGGATGTACAACAGGTTGAACGAGGGCGCTCGAGCAAAGCAGCACGGTCAAGACGCGTTGTCGAAGTATCGACGAATCGGAGCACGAGGAGGAGAAGCGCAAGCGCTGTTCTGTCTCACTGATGCCCTTCGCGTCGGCGGGTCCGATCAGCAACGCGAAGCAATGCAAGATGCTCAGGCGGCCCTGGACATCATTCGAGAGGTTCGACAGGCGTACAACCTTCCGCGCGCATATAACTACGTCGCGCTCGCGGCAGAGGCCCAGGGCAATCTTCCCGAGGCCGCCGCTCAGTGGGAGCAGGCGCTCCGCGCGGCCAGAAGCGCCGGGAACATCGTCCTCGAGCCGCTGGTGCTGATGAATCTCGGGGCGACCTACGACAATATGGGCGGCCACGCCCGGGCACTGTCGTTCTACAAAGACAGCCGGACGCGATACGAAGCCCTCGGCGATCAGTCAAGGGCGGCGGAGATTCAATACAACATTGGCGAGCTCCTGATCAAATATGGCGGCGCACTCGACGAGGGTCTCCGCGACGTCCAGAACGCCGCGGCAGTGTTCCGTCAACTGGGAAACAGGAATTTCGAAGTGTACGGCGCTCAGGTGACCGCTGAGTATTTCCGGTACTCCGGCCGCCATGACGAGGCTGAACGCGAACTGAACCGGGCAATCGCGCAGTCCCGTGAGCGTGACCTCGATTACAAGGTTGCCAAGTCCCTGCTCATTCGAGCCAAGTCGCGACTCGACGTAGCTGACTACATGAAGGCACGCGAACTGATCCTCGAGGCGCTGCGGAACGCCCCTGGAACGGATGCGAGGAATGCACGGGTGCTGCTCGCGCGCACCCTCGTGCGTCTGGGTGATCCGTCAGCAGCGGGGGAACAGCTCGCGATGGCCGAGTCCCAACTACGGACCATCAACGACCCAGGACTTTTGCCGCTGCTGCGGCTGGTGCGGGGGGAGCTGGCGTACGAATCGGGCCACCTGGAGGAGGCGCGGACGAGGTTCGCTGAATCGTCGGCGTTGTGGGTGGACGACTTCGCAGACCCCGCCAGCGTCGAGGCGCGCGCGTACCTGGGCCTGATCGATGCATCCACCGGGAAGCGAGCGAGCGGCCGAGCGCTGCTCGTCGCCGCTCTCGACCAGGCCGTACGGATGCGTTATCTCGCCCTGATTTCGAGGTGCCGGCTGTTGCTCGCGAGGCTTGACGTTGGAGAACGGCGCTTTGACGACGCCCTTGCGGCGCTGGATCAGATCCCACCCGATGACACAGTCCGCACGATCGGGAGCGAACTACGCGCCGAGGAACGATATTGGCGAAGCCGCGCGTTGTTCGGCAAAGGTGATTCCGCAGGCGCTGTGGAACAGGAAAAAGCCGCCCAGACTGCTCTCGATAGCCTTACAGCCTCAATACCCGATCTCTATCGTCGCGGCTTTCTCGACCGGCCAGTCGTCCGCTTGATCGCGCAATGACACGACGGTTCGACGGAGCCCGTCCGAACGTTATCCATTAAGCGATTTTGTCACCCGCAACACGCTGAACTCGAACGCACACTTTCCAGAGGAGGCACTTATGGGAGAAGTCGGCGGAAACGGAAGCGTCGTCTGGCAGAACCAGCACCGGGCAAGGAAGGGAAAATTCAAGTGCAAGAGTCGCGGCAAACTCAAACATGACGAACTGGGCCTCGGAGACTACCTTGACGTCTGGGGGCACGACGACATCCCGTTCGAGGACATCGGCAAGGAGCCCGCCCCTGGACTCGAACCTGGGCTCGAAGGGTTTCAAAAGCCCGGGTATTTTCTGGTGCGCTTGCGGTTTGATCTCCGTGAGGCCGCTGCCCTCACGACGTGGTTTAGTACGAGCGGACAGGCGCTGCCGAAAGACGTGATTAGGTTGATCACAGTCGGAAACAGCGTGATTCTGGCGATCAACGTTAAAGCGCTCCGCCGTGATGAGCCCGCCGACGGCATTTCGTGGCCGAACCCGCCATTTGAGATTCGATACGACTGGTAGCTTCCACGTCGGCGAGCGTCCGCCAGTATCAGGTCGGATCGAAAAGGCGTTTCCAGGAGCGGCGGCGCGAACCCGCCGGCGCCGCGAGGGCTTCGATCAACGCAGCTGCTGACGGATAGCGGTCCTCGGCCCGCTTCGCCAGCAGGCGTTCGACGATGCGTGCGAGTGTGGCTGGACGGTGCGGCATCAGGTGGTTGAGGGGAACAGGATTCTTGTCGAGCACGTTGGTGACGGTCTCAAACGGGGAAGCACCTGCAAACGGGAGCCTCCCCGTCGCCATCTCGTAGATCACGACCCCAAGCGAAAACAGGTCGCTGCGGGGATCCAGCGGCCCCTGGGCAATCCGTTCGGGTGCCATGTAGTTCGCGGTCCCGAGCGGCCGGCCCGGAATCGTCGAACCATACATCGTCACCTCGCCCGTCTCCGGCATCATGAACCGGCGGGCCAACCCGAAATCCAGCACCTTCACGACGCCGTCCTCCGCCACCATGATATTGCCGGGCTTGATATCGCGGTGGACAATGCCCTTCTCGTGGGCGGCTTGAAGTGCCTGAGCCACCTGGCGGGTGATGTCGACGATCTCCTGGTCGGAGACTGTCGTCCTCGCCATGTGCAGCTTCAGGTTGACGCCGTTCACGCGCTCCATCGCTATGAACCGGCTTCCTCCGTGGTCGTCGATCTCGTAGATGGTGCAGATATTAGGGTGACTGAGCAGTGCAATCGTGTCCGCTTCCCGCTGCAGCCGGCGCGACGCCTCGGGATCGCCAAGGAGTTCCTGCGACAGGAACTTGAGGGCGACACGGCGCGGCAGCCGGGTGTCTTCCGCCTCGTAGACGACCCCCATGCCGCCGACCCCCAGCTTGCCGATGATGCGGTAGTGCGACAGGGTTGTTCCAATCATGCCGTCAGAGTGCCCGTAAAGGACGGTATCCGGAAAAGCTGCCAAGAGAATACCCCGGCTGTTAGAACGTGCCCGCGACGTCGTTCTTACAGGTATCAGGCCGACTATGCACCCCCATTCAGGGGGTGCCGCAGGGCCCTGCGCTGGAGAACCGGCTATGCTTCTGAACGCGCCCGAAATGACGATGAATCCCTCGGACCCGGTGCCGAATCGTTCGAAGGATGCCGCCACGCTCCTCAGTGACGAGCCCACCATCGAGCTGGTGATCTCCGCGCGCGCAGGCGACAGGCTGGCGCTCGAGGCCTTGCTCGAGCGCTGTCTGCCTCCGGTCAAGCGATGGGCACATGGCCGGCTGCCGGCGCACGCACGTGGGGCGCTGGACACGGGAGATCTGGTTCAGGAAGCCGCGATGCACGTCCTTGCACGGCTGGACAAGTTCGAGCCGCGGCACGTCGGTGCGATGCAGGCCTATCTGCGGATGTCGGTCGTCAACCGGATTCGCGACGAGATTCGCCGCGTTGGCCGCCGTCCCGAAACGGTTGAAATGTCCACCGAGCCGATATCCGACGCGACCTCGCCGATCGAAGCTGCGATTCGCGTCCAAGCCTACGAGCGCTATCGTTCTGCGCTTGGAGAGCTTCGACCGCGCGATCGCGAGATGGTCGTGGCGCGCGTAGAAATGCAGTGGACCGCTGAACAGATCGCGCACCGCTTCAGAATGCCGTCGGTCGATGCGGCCCGTGTCGCGGTCAGCCGCGCGCTGAAACGGCTGACCGCTCGACTCTCGCCGTAAGTGAGCGAGACGACCGCTGGAGGGCGCGACGGGAGGTCTCCCCCTTTCCGTCCAACCCTCCGGCGAATCGAACGGGTTACATACCGATCACGTCCACGAGTTCTTTGACGGCGGCGGCGGACTTCTTGAGCGCCACCTCTTCCTCGGGCGTCAGCTTGATTTGAATGATCTGCTCGAGCCCTCGCGCGCCCAGCTTCACCGGTACGCCAACGAAGAGTCCGTTAATTCCGTACTCGCCTTCGAGATACACCGAGCACGGGAGAATCTTCTTTTTGTCTCGGAGAATCGCTTCCACCATTTCCGTCGCCGCCTGTCCGGGCGCGTACCACGCGCTGGTGCCCACGAGTTTCGTGATTTCGAGACCACCGCCAGCGGTCCGCTTGGAAATCGCGTCGATCTTCTCCTTCGGCAGCAGATCGGTGATGGGGATACCGGCGACGGTCGAATAGCGAGGCAGGGGAACCATCGTGTCGCCGTGCCCGCCGAGCACGAACGAGCTGACGTTTTCGACCGAGACGTCGAGCTCCATCGCGATGAACGTGCTCATGCGCGCCGAATCGAGCACTCCAGCCATGCCGATGATCCGCTGCTTCGGGAACTTCGTGAGCTTGTAGAGCGCCTGGGCCATCGCATCGAGCGGATTGGCGACCGGGATGATGATGGCGTCCGGCGTGTGCTCGACCAGCTTGGGGGCGATGCTCTTCATGATGTTGAAGTTGTCGCGCACCAGATCGTCGCGGCTCATATTGGGCCCGCGCGGCTTGCCTGACGTGATCACGACAATGTCGGAACCAGCCGCGGGAGCCCAGTCGCTCCCGCCAATCACCCGCACATCGGAACCGATAATCGGGCACGTCTCGTAGATGTCGAGGCCGACGCCGGCGGCTTTCGATTCGGCGATGTCGATGATGACGACATCGGCCAGCTCCTTCTCCGCGATCTGGCGGGCTACGGTCGCGCCCACGTTGCCGGCGCCTCCAACGACTGTCACTTTGCGTTTCATGAGTCTCCTCTTGGAGGCGGAACTGAAGGTCCGCCTCTTCGATCGTAGAGCCGATCTTTAGGTCGGCCTCCCGTACGCGTCGTACGGGTTACTCACAGTTTCTGTTGAAAACTCTGTTGAAAAGGTCCTGCCGTGCGCGCGGATCACGTGACCATTCCGAGCAATTTAGCGGTTTGCACCATCGTGGGGCGCGGCCGCCACAGCAGCCGCAGATTATACTTGCCCTCATTAACGCGTCGTGACGCCTCATTTCGGATTCCACCGTTGAAAATCGTCGTCGCCGATGACCTTCCTCCTTCCGCCCTCGATGTGCTGCGCGCGGAAGGGTGGAATGTCGACGCTCGTACGGGCCGGGCGCCCGAACAACTCGCCGCGGATGTCGCAGACGCCGAGGCGATCGTCGTCCGCAGCACCACGAAAGTAACCGCGCCGCTCATACAGGCGGCGACAAAACTGCGAGTCGTCGCGCGCGCGGGCACCGGCGTCGACAACGTGGACGTCCCTGCCGCCAGCGCCCGCGGCATCGTCGTGATGAACGCGCCTGGCGCCAACAGCATCAGCGTGGCGGAGCTCGCCGTCGCGCTCATGCTCGCGCTGGCGCGCCACGTGCCTGCCGCCGATGCGGCCATGAAGCAGGGCAAGTGGGAGAAAAAGAAGTTCCTCGGCGAGGAAGTCCGCGAAAAGACCCTCGGCCTGGCTGGCCTCGGGCGCATCGGACAGGAGGTGGCGAGGCGGGCGGCCTCCTTCGACATGCGCATCATCGCGCACGACCCGTTTATCTCGGAGGACGTCGCCGGAGATTTGGGCGTCGAGCTGGTGTCACTCGACGACCTGTTCGCCCGATCCGATTTTCTCTCGCTCCACATGCCCTCGACCCCGACGACGAAAAACATCGTCAACGCCGAACGGCTGGCGAAAGCGAAGAAGGGCATCCGGATCATCAACACCGCACGCGGCGATCTGATTGACGAATCCGCGCTGGCCGACGCCATCGAATCGGGCCACGTCGGGGGCGCGGCGCTCGACGTGTTTCAGAAGGAACCGACGGTCGACCACCGCCTGCAAACGCTGCCTCAGGTCGTCGCCACACCGCATATCGCCGCATCGACGCGGGAAGGGCAGGAACTGGTCGGCATGGAAACGATGGCGGCGTTGCGCGACTTCCTGCGAGACGGCGTCATCCGCAATGCGGTCAATTTCCCGTCCGTCTCCGCCGAGGAATTCAATCGCCTCAAGCCGTTCCTCGACCTTGGCGAACGGTTGGGGCACTTCGTCGCGCAGATGAACGACGGCCGCGTGAAGGCGCTCGGCGTTCGGTACTACGGCGAACTGGCAGCAGGCCGCACGGACATGATTGCGAACGCGGTGCTGGTCGGTTTGTTCACGCCGATGCTCGAAGCGGGTGTCACGCCGGTCAACGCCAGAAATGTCGCTCACGAACGCGGCATCGAAATCATCGAGTCGCGCAGCACCCGCAGCCGCAACTACACCAGTCTGCTGTCGGTGAAACTCCACACGCCTGACGGCGAGCGGTGGGTTGAAGGCGCGGTGTTCGAACGCACGAGTCCGCGGCTGGTGCTGCTTGACGGCATTTCCGTCGAGGCGCCGCTCGAAGGCACGATGATCGTGATTCGCAACACGGATCAACCGGGCGTCATTGGCGCAATCGGGACGATTCTCGGCCAGCACAACGTCAACATCGCGAACTTCGCGCTCGGCAGGCAGGGCGACAGCGCCGTCGGCGTGGTCATCATCGATGCATCATCGGTCCCCGACGCCGTGCTCGATGAGATTCGAAAAGTTAAAGGGATTCGCGAAGTCCGACTCGTCCGCGTGTAGCCGGCAGCGATCATCGGTGGGGTCCGCCTTTAGGCGGACCTTGAGTCGATTGGGGTCTGGCTTTAGCCGGACCTACCGCAATCCGAGACGCAACACCGACCCGTCGTCAATCTTGACGAGTTCAACGGCATCAGCCGCGATTTTCTGAACGCGGTACCCCGCGACCTCGTCGCCTTCTTTCGCAAGGACCACGCCAGTGTCGGTTTTCAGGATGGCCGTTCGCTGCGGCTGGGCATCCATCGTGTCGGCGGCCACCCCGTCGAGCGTGATGCGCGGCGGGGGTGGCGGAAGAACCACGGGCGGCGGCGGAGGGGCGACTACGCCCACGGTGGCGCGCGTCGGTTCGCTGCGTGCGTTGAAGCGAAATGGATTCCGCGAGGGCTCCGTATAGTGCGGCTCCTCGACCCGATGCACCTGCAGCCGTGCCGCCTCTTTTTCAATGTCAATTTGCGACGTGCCGGCCTGCTGCGGCACACGAACGGCGGGCGCAACGGCACGCGCCGGCGCGGTGGTCGGCGGCATCGAGAAAAACCACGTCGCGAGGATGCCGGCGCCCGAAATGACCGCCGTCGATTTCCAGTCCATGTTCGAAAGAAACACGGCTATTTTAACATTTCGGTCCTGGGGGCCCCGGGCTATACCCGGGGCCCCATTCACCCTTCTGCGTTCCCTGTGCTCCGTTCGTGTTCACTTTCGAGGTTCAGTTCGGTGTTCCAGTTTTGCTGCGTTCGACGCGAATAACACCTGAACACTGAACAAGAACCGAACCCTGAACACTGAACAACGAACCGAACTTGGAAGATTGAACACGAACCCAGCACAGAGAACGCCGAAGAGTGAACGGCCGTTTCCACCATGCTATGATTCGTCGTGCACCCTGTCGGATTTCCTGATCCGTTCGACAGAACACTTCCTCCTCCACAAGTCGTCGCCGTCATCCCCGCTCGATACGAGGCCACCCGTCTGCCCGGCAAGCCGCTCGCTGATATCGCCGGACGGCCGATGATTGAGCACGTCTATCGGCGTGCGGCCGCGGCGCGCGGCGTGGATGCCGTGGTCGTTGCCACAGACGACGAGCGAATCGCGTCGACCGTCAGAGGCTTTGGCGGAATTGCCGCGATGACCAATGCGGCGCATCGCACCGGCACCGATCGCATCGCGGAGGTCGCGGCAGGACTCCCGTGCGAAATCGTCGTGAACCTTCAGGGTGACGAACCGCTCATCGAGCCGGAAACGATCGAGGCCGTGATTGCACGGCTTCTGGCGGATCCGATGCTCGAAATGTCGACCGTCTGCGTTGCCATCTCCGATCGATCCGACTACGACAATCCGAACGTCGTGAAGGTGGTGAAGGATCGGACGGGTCGGGCGCTCTACTTTTCACGCGCCGCCATTCCGCATTTCCGTGGCGGTCCGCCCACCGGTGGGCCGCCTGAAGCCGGCCCCTACGAGGAAGTAGGGGCCGGCTTCAGCCGGCCCTTCAAGCACATTGGCCTGTACGGCTATCGGCGGACGTTCCTTCTGAAGTTCGCCACGCTCGCCCAGACGCCGCTCGAGCGCACCGAATCGCTCGAGCAGTTGCGGGCGCTCGAACACGGCTATCGCATTCAGACGGTTGAGACCCAGTACGACTCCGTTGGCGTGGACACACCAGAGGATCTCGAGCGCGTTCGCCGCCAGTTGATGGCGGAGCCGGCGCGGACATGAGGCGGCATGACACACAGACCTGAGGGACGGCCCGTGAAATACATCTTCGTGACCGGTGGCGTCGTGTCCTCGCTCGGCAAAGGCCTCGCCGCTGCATCTATTGGGCGGCTGCTCGAAGACCACGGTTACAAGGTGGGGCTGCAGAAGTTCGACCCGTACATCAATGTCGATCCGGGCACGATGAGTCCCTATCAACATGGTGAGGTATACGTCACCGACGATGGGACCGAAACGGATCTGGACCTCGGGCATTACGAGCGCTTCACGAGCATGGTCGCGTCGCGCAACAGCAACTGGACGACCGGCAAGATCTATCTCTCGGTCATCCAGAAAGAGCGGCGCGGTGATTACCTCGGCCGCACCGTGCAAGTCATCCCGCACATTACCAACGAGATCAAGGATGCGATTCGCGTGGCTGCGCGCGACGTTGACGTCGTGCTCGTCGAAATCGGCGGCACGGTCGGCGACATCGAGAGCATGCCGTTCTTGGAGGCAATCCGGCAGTTCCGCCTCGACGTGGGGCGTGAGAACACGATCTTCATCCACCTGACGCTCGTGCCGTTCATCGGCACGGCCGGCGAACTGAAGACGAAGCCGACGCAGCATAGCGTTCGCGATTTGCGGTCGATCGGTATTCAGCCCGACATCCTCCTGTGCCGCACCGATCGCATTCTCGACGCCGACATCAAGCGGAAGATTGCCTTGTTCTGCGACGTCAACGAAGAGGCGGTCATCACCGCCAAGGACGTCGAAACGATTTACGAGGTGCCGCTCGTCCTCTCGGCCGAGGGACTCGATCGGATCATCCTCAAACTCCTCCACCTGCCCGAAACCGAAGCGCGGACGGCGGCCTGGCAGGAGCTCGTCCATCGCATCAAGAACCCGAAGGACGAACTGACGATTCACATCGTCGGCAAGTACACGGGCTACGAGGACTCTTACAAGAGCCTCAACGAAGCGGTCTTTCATGGCGGCTTCGCGAATCAGGTGAAGGTGCGCCTGAACTGGGTCGAGGCCGAGGCGCTGGAGAAAGAGAACGGCACGCGGCTCCTCGCCGATGCGCACGGCATTCTGGTGCCGGGCGGTTTTGGTTCGCGTGGCACGCGCGGAATGATGAAGGCCGCCGAGTACTCGCGGACACACGGCGTGCCGTTCTTCGGGATCTGCTACGGATTCCAGTGGGCGACAGTGGAGTTTGCCCGGAACGTGTGTGCGCTCGATGGCGCCGATTCAACCGAAGTGGACGAGAACGCGCCGCACAAGGTCATCTACAAGCTGCGCGACCTGCTGGGTGTGGACGAACTCGGCGGCACGATGCGGCTTGGCCGCTACGCGTGCGAGCTCGTTCCGGCTTCGGTCGCCCATCGCATCTACGGCCAGGATCTCATCTACGAGCGCCATCGTCATCGCTTCGAGTTCAATTGCCTCTACGAGCCGGCGCTGGCGGAGAGCGGCATGAAGGTGTCGGGCCGTTCGCCTGACGGAAAGTTCGTCGAGATCGCGGAGCTCCCCTCGCATCCGTGGTTCGTCGCGGTGCAGTTTCATCCGGAGTTCCAGTCGAAGCCGTTGCGGCCGCATCCGCTGTTTGCGAGCTTCATCGAGGCGAGCTACCGGCATAAGACAGGTGGCAGCGGGCAGGAGGCAATGGGCAGTCGGATGCAGGTGGCAGGCAGCAGATAGTAATTCCTGCCTGCTACTGCCACCTGCCCCCTGCACCCTGCCACCTATAATGGCGCCGTGAAGTCTGTCCGGGTCGGTTCTATCTCCGTTGGCGGCGGGCACCCTCTCGCCTTCATCCTCGGGCCGTGTGTCATCGAGAGCGCATCGCATACGCTTGAAACGGCCGCAGCCATCCGCGAGGTCGCCGCACGCTGCGGCGTCGCGGTCGTCTTCAAGGCGTCGTACGACAAGGCGAACCGCACGTCGATCGCTTCGTTCCGCGGTCCCGGCCTCGAAACCGGACTTCGGATCCTGGCCGACGTGCGCGCGCGCACGGGGTTGCCGATCCTGACCGACATTCACGAACCGGCGCAGGCCGCAGTCGCTGCCGGCGTCGTGGATGTGTTGCAGATTCCGGCGTTCCTCTCACGCCAGACGGATCTGATTGTCGCGGCAGCGCGCACCGGCAAAGTCATCAATGTGAAGAAGGGCCAGTTCCTCGCGCCGAAAGACATGAAACACGTTATTTCGAAGATCACGGGCGAGGGCAACGAGTCGGTGCTCGTCACGGAGCGCGGCGTCAGCTTCGGGTACAACGATCTCGTCGTCGACATGCGCGCGCTGCCCATGCTCCGCGAGCTGGGTTACCCCGTCGTCTTCGACGTGACGCACAGCCTGCAGCTTCCGGGCGCGGGCAATGGGGTGACCGCCGGACTGGCGCAGTACATCGAGCCGCTCGCATCGGCTGGCGTGGCGGCGGGGGTAGACATGGTGTTCATGGAGGTGCACGCCGAGCCATCTCAGGCGAAGAGCGACGCCGCGAACGCCCTTCGGCTGGACCGCCTCGAGCCGCTGATCCTGAAACTGAAGCGGATTGATGCGGCGGTGCGCGAAACGGCGGGCGCCGCATCGGGAGCGGCTCGGGCGTGACCCGAATCAGCGGCATCGACCTCGCGCTCGCGCGGAAGGTCCTGCAGACCGAAGCAGAAGCGATCCTGGCGCTCGTCAACCGTCTCGACGAGCGATTCGAAGACTCGATCCGCATCCTGCTGGACTGCCGCGGCCGCGTGATCGTCACCGGTATGGGCAAGTCGGGCATCATCGCGCGCAAGATTGCCGCGACGTTATCGAGCACCGGGACTCCTGCCTTCTTTCTCCACCCCGCCGAAGCCATCCACGGCGATCTTGGGGTATTGCAGTCCGACGATGTCGTCCTGGCCCTGTCAAACAGCGGCGAGACCGAGGAGCTCCTTCGGTTGCTGGAAACCATCAAACGGCTCGGTGCACGCATGATCGCGATGACCGGCGACTGCAGGTCGACGCTCGCGCAGGCGGCGGACGTCGCGCTCGATTGCCAGGTTTCCGAAGAAGCGTGCCCCATGAATCTGGTGCCGACGGCAAGCACAACCGCCGCGCTCGCCCTCGGCGACGCACTGGCAATGACGCTGTTTGTGGCGAAGGGTTTCCGGCAGGATGATTTCGCGAACATCCATCCGGGCGGCAAGATCGGCAAACGGCTGATGCGGGTCGAACAGTTGATGCATGGCGGCGATCAGCGGCCGATGGTGACGCCGGGCACACCCATGCCCGACGTAATGGCCGAGATGTCGCGCAAGCGGTTCGGCATGACGTGCGTTGTCGAAGCCGGCGATCGGCTGGTCGGCATCATCACAGACGGCGATTTGCGCCGCTACATGATTGCGGCCCAGCAGAGTGACGGTCGATCGATTCTGGAGCAGAACGCGGTCGACGTCATGACGCGGACACCGGTCACGGCCACGCGCGGCATGCTGGCGGTCGAAGCGCTCCGCCTGATGGAAGAACGGAAGATCACCTCGATTGTCGTCGTCGGTTCCTCGCACGAGGTCGAGGGGGTCGTCCACCTGCACGATCTCTGGCGGACGCAACTCTTTTAGGTGGCGGCATGCGCGAATACCTGCCACTGCTCGCGGCACTATTTGCGCTGTTGCTCGGCCTGATCGTTGGCAAAGCCTGGGAGCGCTACAAGCTGCGCGATGGCCGCTGGATCGACCGCCGCCGCCTGCGCGAAACGCCGCATTACATGCTCGGCCTCAACTTCCTCGTCGACAATCGCGTGGATCAGGCGATCGATGAGCTGACGCAGGCCGCGAGCACCGGTACCGATGCCCTCGAAATCCAGATGATTCTGGGCAACCTGTATCGCGCCAAAGGGCAAGTTGGCCGCGCGATCACCCTTCACCAGTCACTGTTACAACGTCCCAATCTCACCAAGCTCGAACAGGCCTACGTGCAATTGTGCCTGGCGCTGGATTTCCGCCACGGAGGGTTTGTCGACCGCGCGCTCGAAGCCTTCCAGGAAGTGGTGCGACTCGATCCGAAAAATCGATACGCGCTGATGAACCTGCAGAAGCTGCACGAAGAGCAGCAGCAGTGGACCGACGCGCTGCGGGTCCGCAGCGAAATCGCGCGCGTGGACGGCGGACGCCATCCCGAAGATCAACAGATTCTCGCGTTCCTGACCAACGAGATCGGCACGTCGCAGGGCCGCAACGGCGATACGGCTGCAGCCGGTCGCGCGTTTGCCGAGGCGATCGATATCGATCCGCACACGGCTCCCGCGTACCTCAATCTGGGCGATGTTCGAGAGCAGCAGGGCAACCTCGCGGGAGCGATCGAGGCATGGGAGTCGCTCACGCGCGAAGTTCCCGATCGCGCGCATCTGGCGTTCACACGACTCGAGCGCGCGTACTTGAAGGTGGGAGCTCCGCGACGCTTCGGAGAGCTGTGCCAGCGGCTCATCTCACAGAATCCGCAGGACTGGCGGACGCGCCTTGCGTTGTCGAAGCATCTCGCCGCCCAGTCTCGCCATCGGGACGCATTCGAACTGCTACTCGATGCGCTCCCGCACAACCCGCACGGTCTCGCCATCCACGAGCAGGTGTGGCAGACACTCTCCGCGCTCGGCCTCGAGCCATCGCTCGTCCGCCGCTACACGACGCTCACGAGCGACGCGGTGTTCTACCTGGATCCACACGTCTGCACCAGGTGCCGCTACCGAAGCACGGAGCTGCTCTGGCAATGCCCGCAGTGCCACGAGTGGAATACGTTTGTCGAGGAACGGTTGTCGCCCGCCAAGGACTCCCCCACCGCGGAACTCGAACCGACCGAACCCTAACGGCTGCCGCGTGGCGCGGTGATGTTCCATTACGTCGAGGGATAATCGCAACGAATTGTGCGGGATCGCATGGCCGAACGACGTGTAAGGCGTGTGGCGCTCACGGGTGGCATCGCCACCGGAAAGAGCCACGTGCGCGCGCGTCTCGAAAGCCTCGGCGTCCCGACGGTTGACGCGGACAGACTCGCGCGTGACGCGGTGGCTCCTGGCAGTGCGGGACTTGCCGCAGTCGTTCGCCGGTTCGGCACGGAGGTGTGTGACGCCGACGGAACACTGAATCGCAAGAAGGTTGGCGCCATCGTGTTTCACGATCCGCAGGCCCGACGCGACTTGGAGCAGATCGTCCATCCGTATGTGCGCGAGAGGACGGAACGATGGTTCGCCTCGCTGGACCCGGAACGTGTTTCGTTTGCCGTCGCGGACATTCCTCTCCTGTTCGAAGGCCATCGCGAGCTGGATTTCGACGCGGTGATCGTGACGGCGTGTGAGCCGGCGACGCAGCTGAATCGGTTGATGGTGCGCGACGGGCTCGCGGAACCAGAAGCGCGTGAGCGGATCGCGGCCCAATGGCCGCTGCAGGAAAAGATTGCAAGAGCGAATTATGTGATCCGCACCGATGGATCGTTTGCCGATACCAATCGGCAGGTTGACGAGATCGCGTCGCGGCTGCGAACTCAGCCGACGGGCTTACCAGCTCGCGCTTTCGCGGCACGCAAGGTGTTTTTCATCAGCATCGTGATGGTCAACGGGCCGACGCCTCCGGGGACTGGGGTGAGGGCGCCGGCAACCGCAGCCACCTCGGGATGAACGTCCCCAACCAGAACGGACCCCCTCGAACGAAACAGCGCAAGCCGCGGATGTCCCTCGCTGAACAGCGACTCCGCAACAGCTGCATCGGTCACCTTGTTCATGCCGACGTCGACAACGGCTGCGCCCGGCTTGACGAAGCGTTTCGTGACCAGACCAGGCCTCCCCACTGCCGCGACGAGAAGGTCCGCCTGGCGGCAGATGTCCGCCAGGTCCGGCGTTCGTGAATGGCAGACCGTCACGGTTGCATCACGGTGCAGCAGCAGTAACGCCATCGGCTTGCCGACGATGTCACTACGTCCGATGACGACGGCATGCCGGCCTGCAATCGGGATCTTCTCCCGATCGAGCAGCTCGATAATCCCCGATGGCGTACACGCAACCAGGATCGCTCGCTTCTGCACCAGCCGGCCCACGTTGACCGGCGTCAGGCCGTCCACGTCCTTCTCCGGCGCGATTGCGTCGAATACGCGCTGTTCGGCCCCGACTCCCATCGCCTTCGGCAGCGGCGACTGAACCAGAATGCCGTCATGACTATCGCTGCGATTGAGCCGTTCGACGAGCGCAAGAGTTTCGGAAACGGTCGCGGACACAGGCAGGCGTTCGAGGTCCGCTCGAAAGCCGATGTCAGCACCGGCCTTGAGTTTGTTGCGAACGTACACTTCTGACGCCGGGTTGTCGCCGACGAGCACGATGCCCAACCCGGGTGGCCGGCCGTGCTGCGCCGTAAAGGCCGCGACTTCCGGACGAATCTCTTCCTGCATCGTCTTCGCGAGCGCCTGGCCGTCGAGCGTTCGCGCCGTCATGCCACCACACCTCTCTCGAGCGCTTTGACGCTTTCGGTACGTCCCAGCACGACGAGTTCGTCTCCCGGCAGCATGACGGCTTCGGGAGGCGGGTTGAAATCCATGCCGCCCCCGGCGCGTTTGATCCCGACGACGATCACACCGAACTTCTGACGGATGCCGGCGTCGACGATTCGCTGATTGGCGAGTGGCGAATCATCCTTGATGTGAACCTGCTCCATCGACAGATCGAGCCGTTCGGAGCTGGTGGCCAGGTGAAAGAAGTCAACGACTGCGGGACGGAGGGCCGTTTGCACCATCTGCGTGGCGCCGATCTGGTACGGCGAGATGACGCGATCGGCACCCGCGCGGCGAAGCTTATGCTCCGCATCGTCGGACTCGACGCGCGCGATGATGAACAGGTCCGGCCGCATCACGCGTGCGGTCAGGACCGTGAACACGTTTTCGGCGTCGGTTCCTACGGCCGTGATGAGCCCTCGAGCGCGATGGATGCCCGCGCGCGCCAGGACTTCTTCCCGGCTCGCATCGGCTTCAAGCGCTAGCCATCCACGATCGACGGCCTGCCGCACCCGATCCGGATCGCGTTCAATGACCGCGACCGGGACGCCCTGTTGATGCAGCTCGGCGGCAATGATGCTGCCGATGCGTCCATAGCCGCAGACGATGAAGTGGTCTTTGATCTGTTCGAGCATACGCACGGCGCGGCGTGTTTGTAACCGTTGATGCAGCCCCCCCTCGACAATGATGGTGGCCAGCAGCGTCACGGTGTAAAGCGCCGTTCCAACGCCGCCGAAGATCAGCGCCACCGTGAACATCCGACCGCGGGGTGACAGTGGATGTATTTCGCCGTAGCCGACGGTGGCGACCGTTGTCACGGTCATGTAGAACGCGTCCCAGATGTTCCAACCCTCGATGAGCATGTAGCCGGCGGTGCCGCCGGCCAGGACGGCGACCAGCAACGCGATCGCCAGCCGCGGCCCCCGCAGGGAAGCGCCTCGCAAAATCCGTCAATTCGCGAACTGCCGCCGCGTCGCGGCGAGGTTGCTGTGCGATTTCGCGTACCCGAAGTAGAGCACGAGGCCAATCACGAGCCAGGCCGCCAACCGCAACCAGTTGGTCCACCCAAGGCCATAGATCATCGCACCGCACACGATCACGCCGAGCGTCGACACGACGGGCAGCGCGGGAACCATGAATCCCCGCGGAATATCAGGCCGGCGCTGCCGGATGATCCAGACGCCGATGCACACGAGGATGAACGCAAACAGCGTCCCGATGCTCGTCATCTCGCCGACGATGTCGCCTGGAATGAATGCGGCGAACAGGCCGGTGAAGACAAAGAAGATCATGTTCGACTTCCACGGCGTCTTGTAACGCGGGTGGACTTCGGAAAAGACCTTCGGGACCAACCCGTCGTGACTCATCGCGTAGAAGACACGTGACTGCCCGAGCAACATGACGAGAATCACGGACGAGAAGCCCGCCAGAATCGCGATCGTCACCAGCCGTGACAGCCACTCGTAGCCAGCCATGTATTTCGTGATGGCGAACGCGACCGACGCTTCGCGGCCGGCGGTGCGGAAGTCCTCCACCGTGGCAATGCCGCTCAACACGTACGAGAACAGCACGTAGAGCACGGTGCAGACGACGAGCGACCCCAGAATGCCTATCGGCATGTCGCGCTTCGGGTTCTTCGTCTCTTGGGCGGCGGTCGAAACAGCGTCGAACCCGATGAACGCAAAAAACACCACGCCGGCGCCACCGAGGATGCCTAGGAGGCCACCGTAGTTGTGCGTCACACCTTCAGGCGTGACGTAAGTGGTCGCCGCGGGAATGAATGGCGTGTGATTCGCGGGGTTGATGAACTCCCAGCCGAGCACGATCACCATCGCCACAATCGACAGCTTCGTGATCACGATCAGGTTGTTGACGAGCGCCGATTCGCGCGTGCCGCGAATCAGCAGCGCCGACAGCAGCGCCAGGATGACGATGGCGGGAATGTTCATGATCCCGTGGACTCCGTCCGCCATTTCAAGTGGCGAATGGCGCCATTGGTACGGGACCTCCAGACCGAGGTAACTGAGCACACGATTGAAATACTCGCTCCACGCGATAGCCACCGTGGCCGCGCCGATGGCGTACTCGAGGATGAGGTCCCACCCGATGATCCAGGCGACGAACTCGCCCATGGTCGCGTACGAGTACGTGTACGCGCTTCCGGCGATCGGAATCATCGATGCGAACTCGGCATAGCAGAGGCCGGCGAAGGCGCAGCCGATACCCGCGACAATGAACGCGAGCGTGACCGACGGGCCCGCCCGCTCGGCGATCGCCGCGGCCGTGCGAACGAAGATGCCGGCGCCGATGATGCCGCCGATGCCGAGCGACACCAGGGACCATGGACCCAGCGTCCGACGCAACGTGTGTTCGCCCGTCGCACGCGCAACGACATCTGGCGTGTGAACGCCCACTTCGGGTGCGTGGGCATCCCTGAGGAGCTGGTCGATTGATTTGGTTCGGAACAGTGAGCCAGCCACTCTGCCTCCTGGTTGGTGGTGGTAGTTGACGGTTCGTCGGCTGCAAAAACTATACGCGATTTAAGACGTTAGCCTCTGAAGGAAGGCCTGCGTTCGGCCGCGCGGATCGTTGCCGACGAGGAGATCGCCGATCACAGCGACCGAGGTTGCACCGCCCTCAATCACCGACCGGGCGTTTTCGAGGGTGATGCCGCCGATGGCGACGATGGGCAGCGGGCCGATCAGCTGCGCCGCGCGTCCAACGAGTTCGAGGCCGACGGCTGCGTAGCCCGTATCTTTGCTGCGGGTCCCGAACACCGGTCCGACGGCCACGTAGCTAATCGGCTCACGCCGTGCGCGCTCGACCTGAGCGACGCTGTGTGTGGAAAACCCGACGAGTGCTCCTTCGCCCAGCAACCGGCGCACTGCGGACGGCGGAAGATCGTCCTGGCCGACATGGACGCCCGCCGCACCAGACATCAGCGCGATGTCGGCGCGGTCGTTGACGATGACGTTGGCGTGATAGGTGTGAGCGAGGCGAACCGCCTCGTCTGCGAGATCGAGAAAGACCGCCGAACTGAGCTGTTTCGCGCGGAGCTGAATCAGAGTGGCGCCACCGTCGAGGAAGGCACGCGCAAGATCGATCGACGTCCATCCGGCTCGCACCGCCAGATCGACGTCGACAATTGCGTGGAGGCGATTCGTACCTACGCGCTTTCCGCCAGAGAACTGGTTGCTTTTGTCGATGGCGCGAAGCGCTCCATGAACGCCGTGCTCAGCTTTCCGGCGATGAAGTCCGGGTCGTTGATGATCTTCAGCTGCATCGGCACCGTCGTCTTGATTCCTTCGACGACCGTCATCTCGAGCGTGCGCCGCATCCGGGCGATCGCTTCCTGACGGTCGCGGCCGTGCACGATGATCTTGGCGATCATCGAATCGTAGTACGGCGAGATCGTGCACTCTGAATGTGCGGCCGTATCGAGGCGCACGCCGGGGCCGCCGGGCACGCTGAAGGCGTGGATGACGCCGGGAGACGGCGCGAATGTCTCCGGATCTTCGGCGTTGATTCGGCATTCGATGGCGTGACCCGTGAAGGTCACCTCACTCTGCTTGAAGCCGAGGCGCTCGCCGGCGGCAATCCGGATCTGTTCCTTGACGATGTCGATGCCGGTCACCATTTCGGTGACCGGGTGTTCGACCTGGAGGCGTGTGTTGGCTTCCATGAAGAAGAACTTGCCGTCCTTGTCCATCAGAAACTCAAACGTCCCGGCGTTCGTGTACTGGACGGCTCGTGCGGCGTCTGCGACCAGTCCGCCCATCTTGCGGCGAACCTTCTCGGTCAGCGGCGAAGCCGGCGATTCTTCGATCAGCTTCTGATGGCGGCGCTGGATCGAGCATTCGCGCTCGCCGAGATGCACGAGGTTGCCGTGATGATCGCCGAGCACCTGGAATTCGATGTGCCGCGGGCTTTCCAGATACTTCTCGATGTAGACATCGCCGACGCCGAACGCCGCCTCCGCTTCACGCTGCGCGGTCCGGAGCAGGTTGCCCAGGTCTCCCGGTGACCGCACGATGCGCATCCCGCGGCCGCCGCCACCGGCAACCGCCTTGATGATCACCGGGTAGCCGATGTCCTTCGCCCACTTGAGTGCTTTTTCTTCGCTGTCGACCGGGCCGTCGCTGCCGGGCAGCATCGGTACCCCCGCCTTCTTCATGGCGCGCCGGGCGCGCGCCTTGTCGCCCATCAGCTTGATCACGTTCGGGTCCGGCCCGATGAACCGGATGTGGCACGCCTCGCAGACTTCCGCGAGGTACGCGCTTTCCGAGAGGAACCCATAGCCCGGATGAATCGCGTCTGCCCCGGTGATTTCCGCGGCGCTGATGATCGCCGGAACGTTCAGATAGCTGTCCGTGCTGCGCGGCGGCCCGATGCAGACGTCTTCGTCCGCATACTTGACGTGCAGAGAGTTCTCATCGGCCTCGGAATAGACCGCGACCGTCCGGATGCCGAGCTCGCGGCAGGCAACAATGACCCGCAGCGCGATCTCTCCACGATTGGCAATCAAGATCTTTTTGAACATCTCGTCTCGGTGAACATCGCGTCTACGGTTTGATCGCGAACAACCGCTCCCCGTACTGCACCGGCTGGCCGTTCTCGACGTAGCACTTGATGATCTCGCCGTCGCATTCCGCGTTGATCTCGTTCATCAGCTTCATCGCCTCGATGATGCACAGCACCTGACCCTTGCGCACCACGTCGCCAACTTCCGCGAACGGTTTCGCTCCGGGTTCCGACGCACGGTAGAACGTCCCGACGATCGGAGACTTGACGACGGCGAGATCCAGGGCCTCGTCCGCGGGTGCGAGCACCGGCGAAGAGTCGACCGCGGCAGCGGGAGCCTGAGGCGCAACGGGCAACGGCGGCATTAACGGTGCGTGCGATGACGCCGGTGTGACACTCGAATGTCCCGCCGCACTCTTCCGCAGCCGAAGCTTGACGTTGTCGCGTTCGAGCTCGAACTCGGCGATGTCGTGCTCCCGCATCATGTCGAGAATCTGTTTGATCTCGTCGAAATCCATGGACATTACAGGGCGAGCAGCTCCTCGCGCTGCACATGGGTGAGCAGCTCGCACCCGTGCTCGGTCACGAGCACGTCGTCTTCGATGCGGACGCCACCGAAGCCGGGCAGATAGGCACCGGGTTCGATGGTGAAGACCATGTTTGGGGCGAGTGTGACCGGCGGCAGATCCGTTCGCGGCTTGCCGACGCGCGGCTCTTCGTGCACCTCGAGGCCAAGACCGTGGCCGGTGCCATGACCGAAGACATCTCCGAGGCCGCGGCCGCGCAACAACTCACGCGCCGCCGCATCCACTGCCGATGCGTCGATGCCGGGCTTCACCGCGGCGACGGCCGCGGCATGCGCGTCCCGGACTGCATCGTATACGCGCCGCGCCTCGCGCGAGGGCGGACCAATCGACACGGTGCGGGTCAAGTCGCAGCAGTATCCGTCCAAGACGCCGCCAAAGTCCAGCACGACGAGGTCGCCCGCCGTGAGTACGCGGGTACCCGCGCGGTAATGCGGCATGGCCGAATGAGGACCGGACGCGACGATCGTGTCAAACGCGGTGCGCTCGTACCCTGCGTCGCGCATCGCCATCTCGATGACGGCGGCGATCTCCCGCTCACGTTCGCCCGCGCGCACGGCGGCCAGCACCTGAGGCACGACCGTGTCGAGGCGGGCGGCGGCCTCACGCAATGTCGCTACCTCGAACGCGTCCTTGATCAGTCGCGCCTGCTCGACGACGCGCTCCGTGGAACGGAGCGTGATATCGAGACCTCGTCCGGCAATCGTTTCGCGCCACCACTCGTAGCGTGCGACGGTCACATGCGCCGCCTCAAAGCCAACCGTGGTCACGCCGATATCGGCAAGACACGAAATCAACGCTTCTTCATAGCTTGCAGGCACATCCCACAATTGAAGCCCGGGACACGCCGATGGCGATGCCTGCAACGCTCGCACTGCTTCGTGATAACGGAAGTCCACCAGGAGGTGCACCGCGTCGCGCGTGATGACGAGGATGCCCGCGCTTCCCGCGTGATTGGACAGGTAGCGGATGTTCGACGCCGGCGTCACGATCAGCGCATCGAGGGTCAGCGTCTCGAGCGATTCGCGGATCCGATCGTGGCGCTGTCCCAGCGCAGTAGTGGAAGGCGCAGCCACGTGTTACCGCGAATATGCCCGATCCGCCACAATGGCGGCCAGCCATTGTTCGAGCGCGGGAAGCGCGGGATCGGTGTGTTGCACGACGGGGGTGGTGACGAGTGGAGGCGGTGCGATCACTGCCGGGTCCGCTGCTGCTGGCGCCTCAACGATGCCCGCTGACACCGGCGAACCCGTGCCGGCATTCATAGCAGCAACCAAACCGCTCAGCTCCGCGACGCCGAGATGCTCGTGAATCCCGGCGAGAGCGCGAATGGCAGCCAGATTGTCCGGCGCGACGCTCAACACGGCCTCGAGTTCCTTGCGCGCCTCGTCAAACTTCCCCAATTCGATCAGCGCGCGACCGAGGGTGACCTGCGCGGACAAATACCCTGGATGCCGCGTCAGCCCGTCGCGGCAGATCGTGATCGCCTGCTGGTAATCGCCAGCGCGCCGGTACTCCTCCGCGAGCTGTGCAAACGCGATCGACGCCGGGTCCTTCTCGACCCGGCGGCGCAGCGCTTCGATGCGCGGGTTCTCATTCATACCCTGTGGATTCTATGTTGGCGTGCAATCGCCATTGTAGGGCCACACGATCGTGCAACGAACGCTGATGGACACGCCGGAGCCGCGAACGACTCCGACGTATTCCCGGACCCTACGGGATCGTGATCGTTTGCGTTAACGTGGCGGTTACACCGCGACTGTCAGTAATCCGCAGCGTCGCTCTATACGTACCGTTAGACCCGTAGTCGTGCGACGTGTTCGGACTGCTGCCGTTCGTGTCGTACGTCCCGTCGCTCTCGAAGTCCCACGCGTAGTCGGTGATGGTGGAGGCCACCTGGCTCGATGACGTCGACGCATCGAATGTCACCGTCGTGCCGGCCTTGTTCGTTGTGAACGCCACCGTCAGACCGCTCGACACCGTGATCACCGTATATCCCGTTGACGACTGGTTGAGGTCGTCGCGCACAGTGAGGGTGATCATGTACGACCCACTCTGCGAGTAGGTGTGCTGAGTGACGTTGGATGACGTCGTGTTGCTGTCACCGTCGCCCCAGATGAACTGATACGAGACGATGTGATGGTTCGCGGCGGGGGTCGCGTTCGCCGTAAACGTCGCCGCCTGTTTCGCAATCGGCGTGTTTGGCGACGCCGTCACCGACAGGTTGGTTGGGATCGTGGTCGCAGCAACTGTAACCGTATGCGTGATCGGGGTGCTGGAGGTTCCAACGGAATCCATCGCCGTCAGCGTCACGGTATAGGTGCCCGCCGCGCCGTACGCGTGCGTGGTGATCCGTCCCGTCCCCGTCGATCCGTCGCCGAAGTCCCAGATGAAGCTGCACGACGTGCAGGTCGCCCCCTCGTCAGTCGTCGTCGAGGCATCGAAGGTGACCGTCTGTCCCATGTCGGGAGAAGCCGGACTGAAGGTGAATGCCGCGGTCGGTGCCGTCGCGTTCGCGGGATTCACCGCAATCGACATGACTCGCGTATTGGTGTTGTCCGCGTTCGTCCCGACTGGAGTCGCAATGACCAGAATGGAATTACCCATTGAACCCGATGTCGGCGCGCTCACAGTGAACGTCGCGGTACCTTGCGAATTGGTGGTGACCTCGGTCTGCGACAAGCCGGCGCCCGCCGGGGATGTGCTGCCAAGCGACAGGGTCAGCCGCTGGCCGACGATCGGCCGATTGCTCGGATCTCGAGCGATGACGGTGACGACTGACTGAGAACTGCCGTCGCGCGGCAACTGGTCAGGCGTCGCCGTCATTTGAATGGACTGCCCTCCGTCCGCCGGTCCGATGAGCGAGGGCTGCGTCTGTTTGTCGAGCCCGCACGCCGACAGCGCCATGGCGGCTATTGCCAGGCCGATCCGATGCGAGCGCGTGCCGAGTGTTCTCTGCATGTCGCTACCTAGCTCGTGGAATCTCCAAAGTTGGCGAATGTGATTCCGATGGAACCCGTGGCGCTGATGTCGTTGTTGTACTGGTCCTTGCCGTAGAACGTCACGTCGGCGATCAGGTCGAGCGCCTGACCGTTGACGGTGAGCGCCGCGAGCGGCGCCTCGAATTTGGCGGATACGCGCACGAGTTCGAACGTCTGCTGCACCGCGGCCGAAGCGGGTACCGAAATCGTCATGCCTGAGTCGAACGCCCACGGAACGTCGACACCCTGTTGGTTGCGGCCGTCGGTTCGCCGGTAGACGACGCGGTAATGGGTGACGGTGACGGTGTTGAGTTCGGTCGGCGTTTGCGCAACACCAGGTGCGCCAGGGTCTCGCAGGACGAGCGATAACGTGACCCGACCGGCATCGCTGAAACGCGTCGGCACGTCGACGTTGTTCACCTTGACGATCGTCTGGACGTCCGAATTCAAATATCCGGAGAACGACTGCGACCCGGCCCCGGACGACGCGTCGAGCGAGTCGATCCGGAGGACCACCGGAGAGCGACCCTGCTCGGCGACGCCGCAGCCGGCGGCCGCGACCGCCAGTCCCGCGATAAACGCAAGCGTGATGAACTTCCTGGTCACGGTTCTCTCCTACAGCGTCAAAATGCGCGGCGTGATGAAGATCAACAGCTCGCGGCTTTCGTCGTTGACGCCTTCGCGCTTGAACAGCCACCCAAGCAGCGGCAACCGGTTGAGTCCCGGCGTGCCGTCCTTGTTGGTCTGTTCACTGCTCACATAGATGCCGCCAATGACCGTGGTATCGCCGTTGTTGACGAGCACCTGCGTAATCGCCCGCTGCGTATCGATGGGCGGAATGTTGTTGACCGATTTGCTGTAGTCGGGCGCCGCGTTCTCGAGCGAGATGCGCATGATGACGGTATTTGCCGCGGTGATCTGCGGCGTCACCTTGAGCGTCAGCGCGGCGTCCTTGAACGTCACGGTCACCGTATTGTTGGCAACCGTCTGGATCGGAATCTGGACGCCCTGCGTCATCTCCGCTTCGACGTTGTTCTGCGTCGTCACACGTGGTGTCGAAAGCAGTCGACCCTGACCCTGCTTCTCGAGCGCGGACAGAACGAGATCGAGGTTCAGTGCACCGTTGACCGAACCCATCGCGAGCCCAATCGCCGAGCTCGCGCCCGTCACACCGAGGTTCACGGCTGTCGCCGCGGCGTCTATCTGCGGCTCCGGTGCCGGGGGACCCTGCGTGCCACCCGTGCGGCCCGTGATGCTGCCCTGGTTCGGGAAGGCGAGGCCAGTGGTGTTACCAATGGTGTTCGTCGCGCGGCCGTTGACGCCCCACTGCACGCCAATCGTCCGTGCGAACTGCCGCGTGGTCTGGACGATGCGCGCTTCGATTTCGACCTGCGGCTGCGGCGAATCGAGCGTGGCGATCAAATCGCCGGCGCGCTGTAGCCGATCCGGAAGGTCGTTGATGATGATGGTGTTGGTCCGCGGGTCGGTCTGGATGGATCCGCGCGACGAGAGCACCGTCGCCGTCAGCAGCGGCCGAAGATCTTCGGCACGCGCGTAGCTCAGCGATCGCGTATAGACGCGCAACTCACCTGAGAGCGCCTGTTCGTCGGCAAGCTTGCGGCGCTGGGTCTCCTCGTCGGCAAGCACCGCCAGCGGCGCCACCCGAACAATCGTGCCGTCGACGACGTACCCCAGCTTGTTGGCGCGCAGGATGATGTCGAGCGCCTGATCCCACGGCACATCGCGGAGCGATACATCGACCGTTCCTTGAATCGTGGGGTCGATGACGATGTTGAGCCCGCTGATTTCTGCGAACGTTCGCAGAACGGCCCGGAGATCGGCACCCTGGAAGTCGAGGCTGACCGGATGTCCGGTATACCTCGGCGCGCTGGGGCCAATCTGTGTCGTCTGCGTACCAGCAGGCGGCGTTGCGGGCGGCGTCTGCGCAGGCGCCTGTGCCGGTGGGGCCTGTGCGGGGGCAGGTGGCGGCGCAAAAACCGCGGTCGGAGGCGCCTGTGCCTGCGCCATCTTCACGACAGGCTGCGCCGCCGGCTTCGCCGCGCCGGCCAGCGTTGCGAGAGCCTTCGCTTGCGGAGTCGGCGCGGCTGCATCGTCGATGACCATCGTGAGCGACTGGCCATCAAGGGAAGGTTCCAGGTGGTATGCGGAGCGGCGCGACATCTCGATCGCGACGCGCGTCAGCATGGCGCTCTTGTCGCTAATCCCGATGCGGACGTTCTGAACAGAGCCCTGTCCGACGGGCGTCACCCCTGGCAGCGCGGAGGTCGCGTTCGCAAGATCGACGTAGAGTCGGGCGGCCCCTTCCTTCGATTCCTCCACGTTGGTCGCAACCAGGCGTCCCGTTGCCTGGAGCGTGATCGCCGTGGATGCGCCACGGCGTTCTACTTGGAGATCGCGGATAACACTCGACGGACCGACACCGCTGACGACGCCTGCAGCCGCGCGATCGAGACGATCCGCCTCGATAAAGATGACGTTGCGCGAGCTGCGGACGCGTGGGCGGATCGGCTGCACCAGATCCAGGCTGACGCGCGCCACCGACGATCCATCGAATGCGCGCCCGTTCTCCACGCGCACGCCGCTGACGGGTACCCGCGGATCCACCTTGAAGTTGTCCGCGAAGCCGACCGCCACGATGTCGCGCATTTCGACGATAAACGTCCGCGGGTCAGGCTGCGAGGCGACGTAGGGCACCGGGTCGGACGCCTCAATGGAAATGACGCCTGCACGGTCGTCGACACGCGACGCGATTCGCTTGAGCATCGCGGTGTCGGTGCTGCTGGCGCCAAGCCGCGCGATGGCAACGAGCGCTAGAAGCGCGCCAACAAGCAAGCCGGAACGTGGGAGCGTGGACTTGCAGAATCGGGAGTCCATTACTTCGCCTCTTCGGTCTGTCGGAGCAGCTTGCGCACCTCGCGCTGTTTCTCCAGCGACAGCGGATCGGTCACCTGTTGCGCGATCACCATGCTTTCGGGATTGATGACCCGGATCGTTCCGTCGAGCAGCCTGTCGCCGGCTCTGACGATGTAGGTCTTGTTGTCGGAGCCCTGCAGGATGCCGACGTACGTCCCCTGGGTCGCGATGGTGCCTTTCAGCGTGACCTCGCTGGTTTCGAGGCCCGCCAGTCCATTAGGTCGATTGCTGCCTGGCGCCCGCGGCACCTCGCTGCCGCGGCGCAGCAGGCTGACGAACGGATCCCGCCGGCCTTGAGGGTCGTACGTGTAACCCTGCGGTTCGAGCGGAGTCACTGCGGCGGGCGGCGCAGGCGCAGCCGGGTTGCCAGGCGCTGAAGTCGTCGCAGGCACAGGCGCCACCTTTGCCGCCGGAGGCGATGCGGGGGCCTTCGGTTGTGACGATTGCGCCGCCGAGACCACGGTCGCCATCAAGGCAGCGAACAGCACCGCGAGTGCGAACACGCGAAAGGTCGTTTGCACGGCTACGGAGTCCTTGTCCCCGTCGTCGCGACCGGCGTGGCAGCCTTCTTCGGTTCGATTAAGACGAACGTCGTCGCCGTGCATTCGGCGGTGATCGAATTTGCCGATGTGCCGCCGTCCTTGTTCGCGTCTCTCGCCTTGATGTGAATTCCTGTGACGTTGATGATGCGCGGGAACTTGCTGACACGCTCGAGGAAGCCTCCGAGGTTGTGGTAGGTCCCCTCGATCTGGAGACCGATTGGCCACTCCGCGTACATCTGCCGCGTCGCGACGGCCTGCGGCGCAAATCCGCGAATCGTGAGGTTCGACTGCGTCGCCATCCCCTGAATCCGGCGCAGCAGATCCGCGACGTCCTTCTCACTTGGCAACACGGGACGCAACCGTTCGAGCTGCGCCTCGAGATCGCGGACCTGACGACGGAATTCGGGCAAACGTCGCGCGGTGCCGAGTCCTCGCTGAATCTCGGCCTGGATGGTCGCGAGCTGTGCCTCACGCTGCGAGATGCTCTCCTGCGCGGGCTTCGCGTAGAAATTCCAGAAGACACCGGCGCCGGCAATCGACAGCACGGCAAACGCGCCAAGCTGGCCGTACCACGGCATCTTGCTGAGACTGAGGTTCATGGCCCTTTAGCGCCTCCCTCCGGGAGGCGGCGCGGGAGGCGCGGCTGGGCCGGCCGCGCGGCCGCCGGCAGGCGGCGGCGTCTTCGGACCGTTGGCAAGAGTGGCTCGAACTGTGAACTTGATGAGATCGACGCCGGCGGCGCTCTTGTCCGCCTGGCCTGTCGGCGTCACCGTTTCCACTTTGCTGTCGACGATCTCGATCGGTTTCTGCAGCTGAGGCGCGCCTCCGAGATTGCCGACGAAATCTGACAGCGCAATCAGCGTGGTGCTCTGACCTTGGATGGTGACGTCACTCCCCTTCTGTTCAAGGTCCGTGAGCCAGAGCATGTCCGGCATGCTCTTGCTCACAACGTCGAGCAACTGCACAGGGACGCTCTGTCCGCTGCGGAGCTGTTCGATGAGCGCGACGCGCTGCTGCAGCGCCGTGCGTTCCTGTTCGAACTCGTTGACTTCGCGAATGATGGATTGCAGGCGCAGTTGCTCCTGCTGGGCGCGAACGATGTCGGCGTCAACCTGTGCCGAGCGCTGCTGCAGCGACCAGAACCAGTACCCGATGCCTCCTGCGGCGACGACGAGAATCAGGCTGCATGCCAGCGTCAGCCGCCGGCCGATGTCGAATGCGACCGCTTTCTTCTTGACCTGACGTTCGCCGCCGAGAAGGTTGATGCGAATCATCGCTCGCTCACCTTCCGCAGGGCGAGGCCAACGGCGACCGCTGCGGACGGCGCCATGTCCGCCGGCTCTCCGCCAAGCTTCTTTGCATCCCACGCCACGGTGCGGAACGGATCGAAGTCTTCAACCGGCGCGTTGAAGCGCTCCTGCACCATCTGATGGAAGCCGTCGACGCGCGACGCACCGCCGCTGAGCATGATGCGATCGATGTGATCGGTGGACGCGCTCGCTTTGAAGAAGTCGAACGTCTTCTGGATTTCGAGCAGTACGTTCTCGGTGACGGCGTGCAGGACCGGCTGCGCCTCCTCGAAGGTCGCGCCATCCACGGGAATGCCTTTCTTCAACTGCTCCGCCGAGTCGAACGGCAGGTCGAGTTCTTTCTGGACAGCCTCGGTGTAGGCGTTGCCGCCCATCGAGATGTCACGCGTGAAGACAGACTGGTCGCCCTGCAGGATGTTGATGTTGATCGCGCTCGCACCAGCATTCAGCAGCACCACGATGCGACCGGCGTCGAGTCCGTAATTGACCTCGAACGCGTTCTGCAGCGCGAACGCGTCGACGTCGACAATCACTGGCGTGCGTCCCGCCTGCGCGATGACGTTGGTGTAGTCGCCGATCTTTTCCTTCTTCGCGGCAACCAGCAGCACGTCCATGCTGCCGCGCGAATTGGGTCCGGTTCCGGGATCGAGAATCTGGTAATCGAGGTTGACGTCCTGGATGTCGAACGGGATGTACTGCTCCGCTTCCCAGTAAATGGACTCGGCGAGTTCGTTCTCGGTCATCACCGGCAGCGTGATCTTCTTGACGATGACCGCATTGCCGGAGAGCGAAGCACACACATCCTTCGCCTTGAAGGCCTTGTTCCCGTCAAAGACACGGCGGATGGCTTCGGCGACGGATCCTGCGTCGATGATCGCGCCGTCGACGATCGCATCCGGCGGCACAGGCTCGGTGCCGAACGCGGTCACCTTGTACCCCTTGCCGGCCGGTTTCACTTCGACGGCCTTCACCGCGCTCGATCCGATGTCGAGTCCGACAACCGTCCTGGGTTTTGCGAAAAGCGCCATCTGTCCTCAGGTGTAACGCTCGAGCTCGGCAACCGGTGTGCCGTCGAACATCTCGCCACGACGGCGCCTCTGATCCCGGCTCGCACGTTCTCGCGTGTTCCGGAATCTGCAAACGGTTGCAAATTCGTGCGAGGGTGATGTCCCTAAACGTGCTGTTGTGTTGGGTTATCGGCTGTTGCCGCCCCGGCATCATGTGAACGCTTGGCACATCGATGCGGGAACGGCGTTCCCCTGTTGACGCAATCGCGAGCAATTCCAGGTGCACGAATACGACGGGCGCCAAGTTGACACTCCTTACAACCGTCCGTATGATTGGGGTTTGCGGTTATTGGCGGCGGCGTTAGAGGTTCGCCCCCCGAAGGATTCCCTTTTCATGCGTACGTTTGTGGCAAGCGCGAAGAGCGCAGACAGCCGGTGGCATGTCATCGACGCCAAGGAGCAGGTCCTCGGACGCGTCGCGACGCTCGCTGCCCGGCTACTCCAGGGCAAGCACAAGGCGATTTACACGCCGTTCATCGACACGGGCGATCACGTCGTCATCGTGAACGCCGCCGAGGTCAAGCTGACGGGCCGCAAGGAAGACCAGAAGGTGTACCGCTATCACAGCGGATATGAAGGCGGGTTGCGCGAGGAACGCGCCGGCATCGTGCGGAAACGCCAGCCGGTGCGGCTCGTGGAGGAGGCGGTTCGCGGCATGCTGCCCAAAACCAAAATGGGTGATGCGATGTATCGGAAGTTGAAGGTGTACGCCGGCGCCGAACATCCACATGCCGCCCAGCAACCCAGGAAAATCGAGGTCGCATAGTTGGCAAGCATCGAATACTACGCAACGGGTCGTCGCAAAACGTCCACCGCCCGCGTTTTCCTCCGCCCCGGCAAGGGCACCATTACTGTTAATCACCGCGAGTTCGACAAGTACTTCACGACCGACGCGCTGCGGACAGTCGTGCGCCGTCCGCTGCTGCTCACCGAGACCGGCGAGAAGTTCGACATCCTCGCCACGGTTGACGGCGGCGGCGTGAACGGACAGGCGGGTGCGGTCCGGCTTGCGGTGGCGCGCGCGCTGGTCGAGTACAACACAGAGCTGCGCAAACAGTTGAAGAAGGACGGGCTGCTGACGTCGGATTCACGTGTCAAGGAACGCAAGAAATACGGCATGGCTGGCGCGCGCAAGCGCTTCCAATTTAGTAAACGGTAAGGGAGGTAATTTGCCCGGGATTGCGATGAAGGATTTGCTGGAGGCCGGCGTTCATTTCGGCCACCAGACGAAGCGCTGGAATCCGAAGATGAAGGAGTACATCTTCGGGGAGCGGAACGGCATCTACATCATCGATCTGAACAAGACGGTGAAGAAGTTCCGCGACGCTGAAGATTTCGTGACGAACCTGGCCGCCGACGGAAGGACCGTGCTCTTCGTCGGCACGAAGCGCCAGGCGCAGGACGTCATGGCCGAAGAAGCGCAGCGGTGCACCATGTATTTTGTCAACCAGCGCTGGCTCGGCGGTCTGCTCACGAACTTCACGACAATCCAGCGCAGCCTCGGGCGTCTTCGCGATCTGGAGGCGATGGTCACCGACGGCCGTTACGATTCCCTCTCGAAGAAAGAGATCGCGCGCGCGGAGAAAGAGAAACGCAAGCTCCTGAAGAACCTCGAAGGCATCCGACAGATGTCGCGTCTGCCGGACGCGATCTTCGTCGTCGACACCAAGAAGGAAAAGATCGCCGTTGACGAGGCCCGCAAGTTGAAGATTCCGGTCATCGGCATCGTCGACACCAACTGCGATCCCGACGAAGTCGACTTCGTGATCCCCGGCAACGACGATGCGCTGCGTGCAATCCGGCTGTTTGCGTCGAGGATTGCCGACGCCGTGCTTGCGGGACGGGGGATGCGCGAGTCACGGATCGCCGAAGAAGACGCCGCGCGCGCTGAAGAAGCTGCGCAGGCCGACGCGGCTGCCCGGTTGCGAACGGCGGTGCGCCCGCAGCGGCGCGAACCGACACCAACGGCCGCGGGCGCGTAGACGCGGCAGAGTGAAATTCGCGCCGGCCGCAGTATGGCCGGCGCTTTTGTGTACGGTGATGATGGGCCGCCTGAAGGCGGCCCCTACGTACATGAACAGATCGTAGGGCCGGCCTCAGCCGGCCCACATCGGAGAAATCGAAATGACGACGATAGCGATTACGGCAGACCAGGTTAAGCAGCTTCGCGAGAAGACAGGCGCCGGCATGATGGAGTGCAAGGCAGCCCTCACCGAGGCGAACGGCGACATGGAAGAGGCGGTCACCATCCTCCGCAAACGCGGCCTCGCGCAGGCGGCCAAGCGCGCCGGTCGGGCGACTGCGCAGGGCCTGATCACGAGCTACATTCACCTAGGCGGCAAGATCGGCGTTCTCGTCGAGGTGAACTGCGAAACGGACTTCGTCGCGCGCACCGAGGATTTCCAGAGTCTCGCCAAGGAAGTCGCGATGCACATTGCGGCGGCCGATCCCAAGTGGGTCCGTCGCGAGGAGGTGCCGGCCGACGCGATCGAGAAGGAAAAGGCGATCTACCGGGCGCAGATGGAGAACACCGGCAAGCCGGCTCACGTGCTCGACAAGATCATCGAGGGGAAACTCGGGAATTTCTACTCGCAGTTCGTGTTGGTCGATCAGCCGTCAATTCGCGACTCCAACGTCACGATCGGCCAACTGATTACCCAGGCCACCGCCAAAACCGGCGAGAACATTCAAGTGAAGCGGTTCGTCCGCTTCAGAGTCGGTGACACCGAGTAAGGCCTCCGGCTCCCGACTCCGGGCTTCCGATCGGGAGCCGGGAGTCGGCGCCCGGCAGCCGATATAATTCGGCTTCGTGTCCTCCGATTCGTCCCCGCTCTACAAGCGAGTACTGCTCAAGCTTTCCGGCGAAGCGCTGATGGGCGACCAGCAGTTCGGCGTCGATCCCGTGGTGGCGACGCAGGTTGCACAGGACGTCGCCGACATCCACGCGCTCGGAGTAGAAGCCGCTATCGTCATCGGAGGCGGCAACATTTTTCGGGGACTCGCCGCCAGCGCGCGCGGAATGGACCGTGCGACGGCCGATTACATGGGCATGCTCGCGACCGTCATCAACGCCCTTGCGCTGCAGGATGCGCTTGAGCAGCTGGGCCTGCCGACGCGCGTTATCACCGCCATCGAGATGCGCGCGGTGGCTGAGCCTTTTATCCGGCGCCGCGCGATCCGGCATCTTGAAAAACGACGTGTGGTCATCTTCGCAGCCGGCACAGGCAACCCCTACTTCACCACCGATACCGCCGCAGCGCTGCGTGCCATGGAAATCAAAGCCGAGGTGATCCTGAAAGGGACGAAGGTGGACGGCGTGTACACGGCCGATCCGATGCTGGATCCCGCGGCGACGAAATACCCTACAATTTCCTACCTGCAAGTGCTCGAACGGCAGCTCAAGGTGATGGACGCGACGGCCATCTCCCTCTGTATGGACAACAAGCTTCCGATTGTGGTGTTCAATCTTCGTGAGCCCGGCAACGTTCGCCGGGTCGTCATGGGCGAAACGATTGGAACGACGGTGAGCTAGTTGGAGATGGTTGGTTCCCGCCAAGCACTAACCACCAACCACCAATCACCTGACCAACTCCTATGGATTTCAACGATCTGAAAAGCATGTTTGCCGAAGTGAAAGCGCGCATGGACGCGGCCATCGACCGCGTGCGTCGGGAAATGGCGTCCGTGCGCACCGGCCGGGCCACCGTCAGCCTCCTCGACGGCGTGCAGGTCGACGCATACGGATCGAGGATGCCGATCAACCAGGTGGCCACACTGTCGGTGCCCGAGCCGGCATTGATCGTCGCGCAGCCGTTCGATCCCTCGACGATGAAGGAGATCGAGAAAGCGATTCGCTCATCGGACCTGGGCCTCAACCCGTCGAATGACGGCAAGGTGATTCGGATACCGATTCCACCGCTGACCGACGAGCGCCGCAAAGAGCTGTCGCGGCACGTCCACAAACAGGCCGAGGAAGCCCGCAACGTCGTCCGCAATGTCCGGCGCGACGCAAACGAGCGCCTGAAGAAGCTCCTCAAGGACCACAAGATCTCGGAAGACGACGAGCGGAAGGGGCTCGACCACGTGCAGAAAATGACCGACGAGCACGTGAAGCTGATCGACGAACTGCAAAAGAAGAAGGACCAGGACCTCCTCGTTCATTAGTCACCGAACGAGATCCCCATCATCCTCGCCGTCTGCAGCAGGTCGTACTCGAGCGGGACGAGCTTGGTGCGTCCGACGACTTCGCCGATTGGAACCGGCACGAGTTCGGGCGGGTGGTTGGCCACCATCTTTCCGAACTGTCCGCGCAGCACCAGCTCTACCGCCTTGCCCCCGAATCGCGTCGCCAGGGTGCGATCGAATGCGGTCGGCGCGCCGCCGCGCTGCAGATGCCCGAGCACGACATGCCGCGTCTCTTTCCCCGTCAATCGTGCCAGCTCGTCGCCGCAGAACTTTGCTGCGCCGCCGAGCCGCTCCGCGTGGCCGCCGTGAGCGTGCTCGATCACGGACAAGGCGCCGTCTTTGGAGCGGGCCCCTTCAGCGACGACGACGATGCTGAAGCGTGCGCCGCGCTCGTCTCGCTGACGCAGACATGCAACGACGCTGTCGAAGTCGTAGGGAATCTCCGGGATCAGGATCACGTCAGCGCCCCCCGCGACCCCCGCGTGCAAAGCAATCCAGCCGGCGTACCGTCCCATCACCTCGACCACCATGATGCGCCGGTGCGCTTCGGCCGTCGTGTGCAAACGATCGATCGCATAGGTCGCAAAGCTGACGGCGGTGTCGAAGCCGAAGCAGCTCGTCGTGCCGTAAATATCGTTGTCAATCGTCTTCGGCACGCCGACGAGCGGGATCCCCTTCTTGGAGAACTCGTAGGCGATGGCAAGCGTGCCGTCGCCTCCAATGCAGATGAGCGCGCCGAGCTCCATCTGCTGGAACATTTCCATCACGCGATCGGCGTAGTTGAAAGTGCCGTGCGGCGTCACCATCGGCTCGACAAAGGGGTTGCCGCGGTTCACGGTTCCAAGGATCGTTCCCCCGAGCCTCAGAATGCCGGTGACGTCCTTCGGCGTCAGCACGCGGGCCTTGTCCGGATAAATCAGGCCGTCGAAACTGTCCTCCAGTCCGATGACGGCCACGCCTGCGTTGGTCGCCGTCTTGACGACCGCGCGGATGACGGCATTCAGCCCCGGAGCGTCACCGCCGCCAGTGAGAACGCCAATTTTCCGGATGGTGGGCATCGAGGCGAGAGGTCAGGATTGGCGGCTGCTCGCATTTTTCTCACACGCGACAGCGAGCCGTCTGTATTGCGCCAAGCGCTTGAGTGTTAATCCAGACCGCACCGGCCGCAATGGTTGAATCGGTCGTCCGTAGCCACGTCCCGGCGACTTCTTTGACTTCGATAATCGTTCTCACCGCGCCATCCAGCGGAAGGAAGCAGCTGCCGACCACGAACGGCACGCCCTGACTGGGCGCTTGTGCTTCGACTTGCGGAGCGTGTCCAAGCGTCCAACCCACGAGAAATGCTGCTGTCGTCGGTCCGAGACTGCATGCGATGCGCATCGCGCCACTCTCTTTCTTTGGGAATCAAGGTGAGATCCAAGGACCGGCAGCGATTGTATGCGACTCCGCACGGGCGCCGCGGAGATCAGGCCGCCGTCATGCCTGTTGCTGCAGGGCGAGTGCGCGCGGAATCAGATACCCAAGACAGATAGGAGGACGCCGACCGTCATGCCCGCGATCAGGCTGAATGCCAATGATGTTCGGCGAGGCACCGGCGGTACTGCTCTGCGTAGGTTGCGTATTTCCAGCACGAACGTCGCCCAGATCATCACCAGAGAGGCATATGCCAAGGTCATGGGTTGGCACTCCACGCAAGCCTGGGGTCGCCTGTTGTATCGGTCGCTTAGCTGTCTCACCGCAATCTTGAAAGCGTGTATCAATGAAGACCGCCGTGCGCTCGTGCGTGGCACAAACAAGCACACGGAGAACCCTCGGATACAGCAACCGCTGCAGAAATTGGTAAATTGCTGAAGGAAAGTGGTGGACGGCAGGAGGCTCGAACTCCCGACCTCTGCGTTGCGAACGCAGCGCTCTCCCAGCTGAGCTAGCCGCCCTTCTGTGTCAGTGATTTCGTGGGTGTGCCGCGAGACACAGGCTCCACGCCTCCGCGCAGCCACGGAATCGAAGTCTAGCATGCAGGTACGCGCTAACCAACCCTGTTCCAGACGCTGAAGTTGCGGATGACGCGTCCCTCCGCGTCTCGTCCCGTCGTCGTGATCGTGCGCGTCTTGCCGTCCGGCGTGACGGCCACGCGCGACGTCGTGGTGATCTGACCCTTCACCTTCGTCGCGAACGTGTAATGGTGATCGTCCACGCGAGTGTAGACGCGAGTGCTGTTGGCGTCCGGCGCGCCTTTGTAGTCGTAATCCTTCCCGTCCAACTTGTAGGTAATTTCTATGTGGATCTTCTTCCCATCAGCGTCCACACCGTCCGTGATCGCCGTGAGCATCTCCCCTGCTGCCGTGATTTTTGTCGTCTGGCTCTTCGGTGCAAGATTCGCTGGATCGTATGAAGACTGCGCGAGGTTCAATGTCCAGGTGCCGATCCATGCGTCGGCGCCTTGAGCGGCCATGCGCGAGACGGAAAATCCGATGGCAAGTGAGGCGAACACGGCCGCTGAAACGAGTGCCCGCATGACACACACCTCCTGGCGGCACACTCTACCCCAGCGGCGGCTTTTCGTGTACAAGCCGGTTTGAATGATCGATAGTCCGGGTTCGGCGGATATCACGAGGCTGCTGATCGACTGGCGCGGCGGCGCGCAAGCGGCGCTGGAGCAATTGATACCACTCGTCCACGAGGAGTTGCGGCGCTTGGCGCGCCGGCACATGGTGCACGAACGCGCTGGCCACACGTTGCAGGCAACCGCGCTCGTCAACGAAGCGTTTGTCCGGCTCATCGACGTCCGCCAGGTGAAGTGGCAGGACCGCGCGCATTTCTTCGCCATGTCCTCGCGATTGATGCGACGGATCCTCGTCGACTTCGCGCGATCGAAGGGCTACCAGAAACGTGGAGGCGGTGCGCAAAAGGTCTCGTTCGACGAAGCGCTCGTCGTCGCGACCGAGCCCGGTCAGGATCTTGTCGCGCTCGACGATGCGCTCAACGCACTCGCGGCGTTTGACGCTCGGAAAGCGCAGGTCGTCGAAATGCGGTTCTTCGGCGGTCTTTCGGTCGAAGAGACCGCCGAAGCATTGAAGGTGTCGGTGGACACCGTGATGCGCGATTGGAAGCTTGCCAAGGCGTGGTTGCTGCGCGAGCTGAAGCAGTCCGCGACGTAGCCCGGCGAGCGATCCTCGCCGGGCCCCCGACCGATACACGAGGCGACCGTCTCAGCGCGTTGCGATGGTGTCGAGTTGCTGACCGTGGCCGTCGTAAACAAACTGATGGCCGATCGACTGACCGATGGGAAACCAGGTCTTGACCGGTGGCGTCATCCCGGTAGCGACCTCGTTGAACACGATCTGTCGAGTGACGGGTAACGTCTTCGGCCGCTGCACCCGAACGGTGAAGGCCATCAGGTAGATGCGAGAGCGGTCGCGGCTCGTCACGCGGACGACGTCGTTTGATCCCGTGGCGACCACGTCGAACACATACGTGCCCGCCGGAAGCAATACGCCCGGAAGCGCGAACGGTGCGTTGAAGGTGAGGTAATTCGTGTGCGGGATGCTTCCGCTGGCGGCACGGGCAGCCAGCAGTCCGGCGACGATGGCGACACACGACACGAGAGCGAGCTTTGACTTCAACATGACATCCTCCTGTTTCTCTATGTGGCTTATGGCCACCCATCACTGCGCTTGTTGGTTGAACCGGCGAACTTCGGCGCGCACGGTGTCGCCCGCATCGACTGCAGCCTGCGTCTCGCGTGCGGTCGCGGTGCCTCCGGTGCCGATTTGCTGGTGAAGAAGTACTTGGCGGCGTTGTTACGGATATCGGTTCGGCGATGACTTCCAGCGTGTGGCGGAGCTCGTGGCCGATCGATCCCATCAAGTCCGAGTCGGCCTTGCGGGTATCAACAACCACACGCATGTAGCGATAGCTCTTCGTGGCAGTCACGCTCACGAAGCATGCGCGGACGCCGTGGCGGCAGTCGCCCGCTTCGACGAACACGAGGCTGTCGCTCGCATTGATCGTGTCGACGAGATCGCGGAATGTCGCGGAGCGCTCGCCCGCCTGCTTAATGAGCGCGCTGAGCTCCGAATTCGACGACCGCACGTGGGGACCCGGCATTGGCGTACCCGGAATCGCGTCGGCCGCCGCGCTCAGACCTGGGGTGCCCAGAACGGCCGCCGCGACCGCTGCCATCGCCAGGTTTCGCGTCCGCTTCGCCATTGCCCTTCCTCCTCGCTAACGGAGGCGGGAAACGGCAGTGAAAACTGGCACGCTCGGGAAACCCCAAATCCCTGACGCTTACAATGCGCGCGTCCACGTCATGACCACGAGCCCCGGTCGCTGGGCGACGGCCGAACGGCTCTATCACGGCGCGCTGGCGCGCCCGACAGACGAGCGCGCAGCGTTCCCGGCGGAAGCCTGCGCGGGCGACGAGGAACTTCGCCGCGAGGTTGAGTCGCTGGTCGCGCAGCGGCACGGGATAGACGCACGATCTACTTTTCGCGCCGGGTCACGGAGTCGGACATCCGGACGGTGACGCTGAACTAGGCTCTCCTACACGCCGCGGCTGGCCGGCGGAACGATGCCGTTCAGACGGAGGTAGACAGCCATCTGCCCGTATATATCCATGCTGTGCGCGAGGAGCGTCCAGATGATGCGCGCATGCGACGCTGGACCGAGGAACGGAGGCGAGTCCTTGACCGGTGCAAGGACCGTCACTTCTGACAGTTCGTTCATCAGCGCTGTGCCGTAGTCGTAGGAATCGCCGAGCGCCTTGAGGATGTCCGCCTTCGTCTTCGCGCTTTCGGCCGTGAAGCCCGGTGCCGCCGCGTTGCCGCCGAGAATTTTCAGCAGCTCCACATTCGACGAAGCCACATGCATGATCTGCTCGCCGTAATTGCGCTGCGGCGGCGTCGACTTGTAGCTGAACTTGCTCTCCGGCATCGCGTCCGCAATTTTCATCATCATGTCTTTCTGCGCCTGCCAGTCGGAGCGCAGCTGCATCAGCACTTGTGAGTTCGGTGCCGCGGCGGTGCCTGCCGGCTCCGGCGCCGGCGATGTGCCACCGCGGCATGCGGTGACGACCAGCGGAATCATGACAATGCCTGTGGCCAAACGGGTCACGCACATCGCGTTTTCCTCCCGGGAAGCGGCGAGGTGAGCATACTCGCGAGCCGGTCCCCTCGCGTACTGAAATAAGATCGACACTTCCGTTGGCCGACGATTCTCTTCCACTCGGACGCGCGCATCAGCTCGCCTCTATCGTCGTCAAGGAAACACGGCGCGCCGGGCTCACGATAGACACGCTGGTGTCGGTCGGGGACATCCGCCGCTACGAACCAGCTGTGAGCTCGGTCGAAGTGCTGGCCGTTGCGGCGGCGTCGGAGCACCGCGCCGTCCTGTCGCGTTTTGCGCGGCTCCCCATCGCCGTGGTGTCGCGCGAACGTGACGACCGCAGCATCAAGATCGTCACCGACCGCGGTCTGGTAACCGTTCATTTGACGATTCCCGAGGATGCGGGTGCCGCACTGGTCTGGTATACCGGCTCGTCAAAGCATGTCGAGGCGCTCCAGCAGCGCGCGTCAGAGCGCGGCTTGCACTTCCGTGACGCGCAGTTGACGGAGACAAGCGGTCGACCGGTGCGCTGCCCGTCGGAAGACGACCTCTACGACCGTCTCGACCTCCCGTTCATCCCTCCGGAACTCCGCGCCGGCGACGAGGAAATCGGGGCGGCGGAGCGCAACACGATTCCGGCGCTCGTCCTCGAACGGCACATGCGTGGCGATCTTCATACGCATTCGAACTGGAGCGACGGTCGCGACAGCGTCGACACGATGGTGCGGACCGCAAAGCAGCTCGGGTACGAGTACGTGGCCATTACCGACCATTCGCAACGCGCGTGGTCGAGCCGTAAACTGGCGCTCGAGGAGGTGCCGCAGCAGCGTGCGGAAATCGCGTCGCTTCGGCGGAAGATCCCGGGCATCGAGATTCTCCACGGCATCGAGGTCGACATCATGGGCGACGGCAGCCTCGATTTCGACGATGACGTGCTGGAACGTTTCGACATCGTGCTGGCCTCGCTGCACGACGCGTGCGAGCAGGACGGGCCGGAACTGACCGATCGATATCTGAAGGCCATCCGTCACCCATTGGTGAATGTCATCACGCATCCCGCGAATCGATCACCGGCGCGCTGGTCCGGTTTCGATCTGGACTTTGAGGTGCTGTTTCAGGCAGCAGCGGAAACCGGAACGGCGATGGAAATCGATGGTGCACCCGGACATCTCGACATGGACGGCGCCGTGGCACGCCGCGCCGCGGCGGCCGGTGTCACCATCGCGATCGACAGCGACTGTCACCGGGCGGAATGGCTCGCGCGCCAGATGCGGTTCGGCGTTGGCACGGCGCGTCGCGGCTGGATCGAGCCCAAACACGTGCTCAACACGAGGAGCATCGACGACGTCCGTGCGTTCATCGCGCGCAAACGGTCTCGTGGATAGTCGAATGGGATCCCGGCTACCGGCTACTGGCTACCAGCCACCAGACCCCGGATCTCGCGCAACGGCGGTGATCGTGGCGGCCATTGTCGCCACAGTCGCGTTCTGGGCGTACACGAAGACGCTGCTTCCCGGCGTCGATCTCGGCGACACCGGAGGCTTTCAGGCTGCGGTGTTATGGCCGGAAGTGAGCGCGCGTCAGGCCTATCCGCTTTACTACGACCTGGCCGCTCCGTTCGTGCGCGCCGTCAGCATGGCGAACCCGGCCCGTGGTCTCAATTTGTTCTCCGCAATTGCAGGTGCGGCCGCTGTCGGTCTTCTTACTTATCTCTGCGCACTGATCGCTGAATCGCTCGCGGCCGGCATCGCCGCCGGTCTCCTTCTCGCCTTCTCGTACACGTTCTGGAGCCAGGCAATCATCGCCGAGGTATACACGTTCCACCTGACGCTCATCCTGGTGAGCTGCCTGGCGCTTTATGCCTATGCCCAGCGGCCATCGCGATTGCGGCTCGCGATCTTCTTTGGGGTCTACGCGCTCGCATTTGGCAATCACCTGTCGATGATTCTGCTGCTGGTGCCGTTTACGGTTTTTCTCCTGCACGTCAGCCCTAATCGGCGCACGTTGATTGCGCCGGCGACGATTGGCATTGCAGCCGTCATTGCGACCGCAGGCGCGCTGCAGTACTGGCCGAATTTCGCCTCGACCTCGCCCGTCGCTGGTGGTCCTGCGTCGTTGAGCGATCGCTTTGCGACCTTCTGGTTCGACACCACGAAGGTCGACTGGCGCGACTCGATGGTGATGGGCGTCCGAAGCGATCAACTGGCCGATCGCCTCGGCATGTGGTGGTTCGACGCCCGACAGCAGTTCGGTGTCCTCGGTCTGCTGCTCGCCGTCGTTGGCGCGGTTCGTCTGTGGGCGATCGCGCGCCCGTGGACGACCCTGGTTCTGCTTGCCTACGCGATCAACACGTTGTTTGCCTTTACTTACAACGTGGGAGATACGCACGTCTTCTACCTGCCTGGCCACCTGTTCACGGCGTTCCTCGCTGGCGCCGCGCTGGGACGAGCCTTAACGGCGCGCTCGACGCGAGTTGTGCTCGTCGCACTCGTATTTCTCTACTCAGGGTGGCGCGCGTGGGATACGTGGCCGGCGATCGATCGCCACGACGACCGGCGGGCGGATGCGCTCGTGACTCGCCTTGCGCTCGGGGCCAATCCGCAGAGCGCCGTCCTCGTCACGGACTTGAACTGGCAACTCGAAAACGCACTCCTCTACTACACGCGCTGGCAGCGCCGCGATGTCCCCTGGGTGCGGCTGCCGGACGTCCAACTGCACTTCCCGCTGCTTGTCCGCGACAACGAAGCGATTTCTCGCGACATGATCCTCGACGCGTATTCCGCTCGGGATGTGGTGGCCTCATTCGGCCCGCTCTTTCCACTGCAGCGCGATCCGATCAGCGCGTCTCCGGATCTCATCGAGGAGATTAGTGGTCTTTCGCCAGGGACTCCGTACGTGTTGTGCGTGTTGACGCCTCCGCGCGAAGAGCGTCTCGACCCGGAGTTGCTTCGAGCTGCCGCAGGAATGCTGACGCGCGGCCGCATTCCAACCGAGCTGCGGATCGGAGGCTCTCCGGCAAGTGGAACCGGGGCGCGCTATCAACTGATAGCCGGTCTCACGGGCGAGGCGCCGGTCGTGGCGCGCGCGGCAGACGCACCCTTCCGCATGGCCTTCCGGCTCTTGGATGATCCGTTCACCGTTCGCATGGAATCGTGGCTGCCCTCCGACACGTTTCGCCGGGCCGGATTTGGTCATGTCATTCGCGGACGCGAGCACGTGCTCACACTCGAACGAGGGGTCAGTCTCGTCTGGTTCGACCGCAACGCGCGGCCATCGAATCCAATCTACGCGGCAAGCGTGTATTCACCCGGCCACAGGTACCGCCTCTCTTCCGCGTCACCCTCGCTTGCTGATCTCCATACCCGTCCAATTTCAGGTGTGAATCGTCCGTAGAAGCACGGCCCATTACATGCATCCGACGGGTTCGCTTTCGAGCGGACCTGTTATCGTTAGGAACAGATGGTTCGATTGACTCATCTATTTGCTGCCGTCGCGCTCTGCGTGGCGGTATCGGTCGGCCTGGGAGCGCAGCCGCGACCGGCGCCCGATGTGCTGGCGCGCTCGCTTCAGCAGCGCTATCAGGGGATCAAGGACTTCTCCGCCGATTTCGTGCACAGCTATCGGGGAGGGGTCCTGAAGACGCAATCGCAGGAGCGCGGCACGGTCAGCGTGAAAAAGCCAAGCCGCATGCGGTGGACCTACACGGCACCCGAAAAGAAGGAGTTCGTCTCGGACGGCGTGAAGGTTTATTCGTACATCCCCCAGGACAAACAGGTGATCGTGAGCAATGTTCCGCCCGATAACCAGGCCACGACGCCTGCTCTGTTCCTTGCCGGCAAAGGGGACATCGGCCGTGATTTTTCAGCAAGTTACGCGCAACCGAGCATCCCCGGAACCGTGGCCCTGAAGCTGACGCCGCGGCGGAGTGAGCCGGATTACGAGTATCTGGTCGTGGCTGTCGACCCTGCCTCCCTGCAGATTCGAGCCCTCACCACCCGTGACCACGAAGGGGGCGAATCGAGCCTGGCGTTCACGAACTTGAAGGAAAATCAGGGAATATCCGATAAGGTGTTTGCATTCAGGATTCCTAAAGGCGTTGACGTCATCACGGATGGTCCACACTAGTCGCTTCGCGGCCGTTCTGGCACTGACGATCGCCATTGGCGGCTGCGCCACCACGGGCACCTATCGCTCCGCTCAGCTCGCTGAGCAGTCGCAGGACTACGACCGGGCGGTGGCCGATTACACGGTGGCACTCAAGAAACATCCGAACGACCGCACCACACAGCTTGCCTTGCAGCGCGCCAAGCTGCGCGCCTCGCAGGATCATGTCGCGCGTGCACGCCGGTTGGAAGCGACCGGAAAGCTCGATGAGGCGCTCGTCGAGTACGAGTTGGCTGCGGAGTTGAACCCGAGCGACGGCGACATCGACAACGCCTTGCGCAACCTGCGGACGCAGCTTCGCAACCGGGTAGCCGTCTCACGCGAAGGCAAAACGCAACTCGAAGTGCTGATCGACCAGTCGCAGAGGCTTGGACCGGCGGGACTCGAACTGCCTGTCGACATACGGCTTCCCGCCTCGCTTGTCTTCCGCGACGCCAGCGTGCGCGACATCTACACCGTCATTGCCCGCTTCGCAAATCTGAACATCATCTTCGACCCGACGTTCCGCGACGACCGCATCACGATCGATCTGAGCAACGTGACGCTCGATCAGGCGCTCGCCGCCATCTCGTCGGCGACAAAGAATTTCTACAAGGTGACCGCGCAGCGAACGGTGACGGTGATCCCCGATACCGCTGCCAAACGTCGCGAGTACGAAGAAGAGGTCGTCCGCACGTTTTATCTCAGCAACGCCGACCTGAAAGAAACGATCGACATGCTGCGCATCGTCGTGGACGCGCGGCGCATCGCGCCGCTGACGGCGAACAACGCGTTGACGATCA
>Ga0114129_10000454_pt1 | contig 48898 bp, 54 predicted proteins | sample RhiMetdeltSRZDD1_FD_80071 | JGI IMG/M metagenome (GOLD analysis project Ga0114129, IMG submission 80071) | Populus rhizosphere microbial communities from Tennessee, USA - Rhizosphere MetaG P. deltoides SRZDD1 (version 2) (version 2) | ecosystem: Host-associated > Plants > Roots > Rhizosphere >...
CAGGAGTTGATCGCCCTCGCCCATGAGTTCGACACGCTGATCCTCGAGGACGATGCCTACGGTGAGCTGCGGTTCGAGGGCCAGACGCTGCCACCGCTGTACGCGCTCGATCGTGGCGACCGCGTGATCCGAGCCGGCACGCTGTCGAAGATCCTCGGCGCCGGCGTGCGGCTGGGATGGCTCTGCGCGCCGAAGGCGATGATCCCGTCGCTGCAGTCCTTCCTCTTCGGCGGCGGCACCAATCCGTTCATGTCGCGCGTCGCGACGTACTTCATGCGCGACAACATGGCGGCGCACGTCCAGCGCCTGATCGGCGTGTACCGCGCCAAGCGCGACGCGATGCTGCGCGGCCTCGACGAGGTGCTGGGCTCGACCGACGCGGTCGTCAGCCGGCCCGAAGGCGGGTTCTTCCTCTGGATCAAGCTGCCGACCGGCACCGACAAGGCGCGTCTCGCGGAGCGCGCGCTCGCCGAGCGCATCCAGTACACGCCCGGCCCGGTGTTCTACGCCAACGGCGGTGGCGAGGACTACATCCGCCTGGCCTTCAGCTACGAGCAACCGGATCGCTGCTACGAGGGCGCGCGGCTGCTCGCGAAGGCTATGCTGAACGCCTGAGCGGCTCCGCGGTATCGCCGGGCGGGTGTTTGATGAACGTTCCGGTGAAGACGACGGAGTTGGGAAAGACGACGATGCGTCCGGTGGGCACGGCCGGATCCCCGGCCAGCTCGTGCAGTCGGATGCGGACGAACCCGATCTCGACGACCTCGCCGTACACGTAGCCGAACGGCCCCTGCAGGCTCACGCGATCGCCGACACGGATGCCGTTGGGCGAGAGCATGGCGAAGTACCCGGCGAGCGCGAGAATCACGTTCTGCAGCGCGAAGGCGATGCCCGCGGCGGCGAAGCCGAGCGCGGTCACCAGCGCGGTCAGCTCGCTGGCGAAGTGAAAGACGATGACCAATGCGAGCGCCGTGGTCACGACCACCGTCCGCGCGGTCAGCAGCAGCCGGCGGCGTGACGAGTCGGTGATGTAGCGCAGCGTGAGGAAGCGCCACACCGCCGCGCCCAGCAGCACGAGCGCGATGACCGCACCCAGACGCAGCGCCTCGAGCCCGAGGCTCTTGAGGACCTCCGCCGTCTCCGTGTCGATCGCTCGTGTCCAGCCGCGAAGATCGTCGCCGTAGCGCCGCAGCAGCGAGGCCTGCTCACGCAGCGGTACCAGGATTCCGCCCAGCGTCTTCGCACGCGTCAGACCCGCTTGAAACTCGCGCTCCGCATCGCCCGCGGGCCCGGCGTCGGGATTCTGCGCGAGCGCAGCGAGACGTGCGCCGATCGGCCGCAGCTCGTCGCCGAGCTCGCGGATGTCCGTCGTCACCGCGCGTCCCAGCGACGTGGTCGCCCCCGCCAGCTCGTCGACGCTCGCGCGGCTCTGGCGCAGTCGGATCAGGCGGTTCACGAGTCCCAACGTGCGCGAGCCGGAGTCGGCAGCGCCGACGGCGGTAGGCTCCGACGGCGACGCCGTACCGCGCAGCTCCGGCACCGATTGCTCGAGCGTATCGATCTGCTGCGACAGGTCCGCGGGCGCACCCGAAGCCAGCGAGGCGTTGAACCCCTGCAGCTGGTTCATGATCTCGAGCCGCGCGCGCTCGAGCTCGAGCCGGCGACGGGTGGCGGCGCGCTCGGCGGCCGGCGCGCGCCGAAGCCAGTCCTCCTCCGCTTTGATCGCCGCCTCGAGGCCGGCCCGCGCCTGCGCGAGGTGCTCCTGCGCCGCCGGCTTCGCCGAAGCGCCGGGAGTTTGCTTGAGCACCGTCGCGCGCGCCCGCGCGACGGCGAAGGCGCGCTGCAGCGCCTGACGCGCCGTCTCCTGGTCTTCCGCCGCAAACAGGGCGCCGGTGCGATTTACGTCGCGCATCGTCACGCGCGCGTCGCGATACCAATCGATCGAGGCGTTCAGGGCGGCCAGCGTGCGCTCGGCGGTCAGGCTCGGCGCCGGGGCCGCGGGGGGCGGCGTGTCCGCAATGGCACCGCCGCTGATCGCCGCAAGAAACAGGACCGCGAGGGCTGCCGTAGGCCTGGCACGCATGGATCGAGAGAAAGTTTACGCAATGACCGTGCCTCCTGCGGCGGCGAATGAGGAGTACGATGGCGCCATGAAGACCATGGTCCGGACGGTCTGGGCCGGCGCCGCCCTGGTCCTTCTGGGTCTGATGCCGCCCGCCGCGGACGCGCAACAGCGCCATGCCGGCGTTCACGGGCGCGGCCAGCATCAATTCCACGGCCGCCAGCACTTCAGTCACCATCACTTCGGCCACCGGCCCTTCGGCTCGCGGGTGGTCTTCTTTCCGCCGTTCGTTCCGTTCGGCTATGACTCCGCGACCGTCGTCTACAGCGCCCCGCCGGTGTATTACGCGCCACCGACGGCGTACCCGATGCCTTCGGCCTATGGCCCGCCACCCGCTTACGCGGCACCGCCGCCACCGTCGTACGCGCCGCCGCAGCCGCTACAGCAGGACGTCGAGCCGCTGCAGCGCGACGTCGTCTTTCCGACCGGCCGCTACGTGCTGCGCGGGGACGGGATCAACACGCCGTATACGTGGGTGTGGATTCCGAACCCGCCGACGGCGCCGCCGGGTGGCGCGCCGTCCGGCTCGCGCTCGCGCGACGCCGAGCGGGTGATCTACGCGTGGACGGACGCCAACGGCGTGACGACGTGGACCGATCGCCTGTCGCAAGTGCCGCCGGAGCACCGCGGCGCCGCGCGCCGCGACTTCTGATCTCGCCGAGCTCTTCAGCCTCGCTGCGCCGCCTGTAGAGCGCGCTGGACGAGCGCCGCGCGCAGCTGTGGATCACCACGACAGGCCGCACAGCGACGGCCTGCGCTACGCCCGCGCGTTCTATGAGTGAGGCGCGCGAGCGCGGCTAGCGAAGCGCGTAGCGCAGCGAGCCGGCGACCAGCGTCACCGCACGGAACGCCGTATCGATGAGCCGGCCCATCGGCATGAACCCGTGGATCATGCCGCCGAAGCAGACGGCGTCGACGGTCACGCCCGCCTCGCGCAGCCGACGCGCGTAGGCCTCGCCCTCGTCGCGCAGCGGATCGTAGCCCGCCGTGATCACGAGCGCGGGCGCCACGCCGGCCAGCGACGCCGCGCGCAGCGGCGACACGCGCCAGTCCGCCGCATCCTCGGCCTTGGCCAGATACTGATCCTTGAACCAGCGCATGCTGTCGCGCGTGAGCATGTAGCCGTCGGCGAGATCGGCGTAGGACTGGCTCTCGCTCGCGAGATCCGTCACGGGGTAGATCAGCAGTTGGAGCCTGATGTGCGGGGCGCCGGCATCGCGCGCCAGCAGCGCGATCACCGCGGCGAGGTTGCCCCCGGCGCTGTCTCCGCCGACGGCGATCCGTTCGGCGTCGATACCGAGCTCGGCGGCGTGGGCGGCGACCCAGCGCGTGGCCGCCCAGGCGTCGTCGACCGCGGCCGGGAACTTGTGCTCCGGCGCGACGCGATAGTCGACGGAGATCACGCTGACTCCGGCCTCGGCGGTGATCTGACGGCAGAGCACGTCGTGAGTCTCCAGATCGCCGATCACCCAGCCGCCGCCGTGGAAGAATACCAGCGCCGGCAGACGCCGCGAGTCCGTCACCCCGGCGGGCCGGTAGACGCGCAGCGGGATCGATCCGAACGAGCCCTCGGCGGACAGCTCGCGGACATCACCGATCTGCGGCGCCGGCGGCGTGGAAGCCGGCCGCGTGTCGCGGAACATCTGGCGCGCCTCTTTGGGCGACAGCTGGTGATACGGCGGCCGGCCGGACTTCACGATCAGGTCGATGACGGTGGCGGCCTGTGGATCAAGCGCCATTGCGCAGCACCTCCGCCGCCTGCTTTTCGACGACCGTGCCCGCGAAGAAGTCGGGGTTCACCTCGCCCCAGAAGCGCACCGCGTTCGCGAACATGAAGTCCTTGAAGTCGCCGTCGCCGATCAGGCCGTGCTCGACGAGCTCGTATGCCTCGGGCACCACGTCGGCCATGTCGGGCACGTCGAAGTGTCCGATGTCCGAAGAAAAGATCGCGTTCAGACGCGCGCCCATCGGGTTGGCCTTCGCGTTGAAGGCCCACGCGTTGATCGGATCGTCGGCCTCGCAGCCGAAGTAGAACCGCGGCACGAAGAGATCCTTGAGGTCCTGCTTCTTCTCGATCTTGCAGCGGAAGTAATCGTCGACGTCCTCGACACCGCCGGTCATTGCCTGCGTCTCGTCGAGCCCGTCACCGCGACCGACGGCCGCGGCAACCTCGCCCTGCGCGTACTTGCGCGCGAGGTCGAGCAGGCGGGCCCGGTCGAGCTTGGACGGGTGTGTGGACTGGATCGCCTGCCCGTTGCGCTTTTCCCAATGCCCGACGAGGTCCGCGTAGAGCATGCACGCCCAGCCGACACCGCCCTCGAGGAACGCGAAGTTGAGGTCGGGGAAGCGGCGCGTGACGCCGCCGAAGAACAGCCCCTTGCACACGGCGTGGCCGGCGGAGGCGAAATGACCGATGTGGTTGAAGCAGAAGTTCGACGGCGAGTTCCGCAGCAGGATCGAGCGCGCGCCGTTGTGGAACGACGGCGCCAGCTTGAGCTCGCGGCACTTCTGCCAGACGGGATCGTAGTCGTAGTCGCTGTCGATGCCGATGACGTCGAACCACTCGGCGTACTTCGCGGCCTCCGGCTGCTCCGTCGCGACCGCCGGGACAGGCCGGCGCATGAGCCCACCGACCATGATGACCTTGAAGCCCAGCTGCTTTGCCGCGAACTCGAGCTCCTCGATCGCCTCCTCGGGCGTGTACATCGGGATGATGGCCGCCGGCATGATGCGGTCGGCGTACGGCCGGAACTGGTCGGCTGTGAACACGTTGTACGCCCGGCAGATCGCGCGGCGCATCTTCGTGTCCTGGAGGCGGTGGTACGAGAGCCCCGACGTCGGGTACACGACCGAGACGTCGATGCCGAGATCATCGAGACGCTCGTACATCAAGCGCGGGAACATCGCCGTCGCACGGTCCATCACGTTCTCACTCGGCGATGACCAGAAGCCTTCCATCCCGACGCGCCGTCGACGCCGCTCCTCGAGCGACAGCTTGAGCGCGTTCGGAATGCGTGAGCTCGCGAGCGCGAGCCCCTCCACCGCCGCCTCGCCGGCGATCTTCCGGAACTGCTCGCGCATGACCGGCAGGTACTCCAGCCAGTGACCGTCGGCGTCGACGACGGGATGCTTCAGGCGCGCGTGGAGCTCTCGAGCTGTCATGGGTGCCCTCACTTCTTGCGGGGATCGTCGGCGGGGTTCACGAAGGTGATGTCGGTCGGACCCGTCCCGTGCACCTGCACGATCGTCTCCTGGCTGCCCGCCCAGGCGTAGTGCGGGTGCGTGGCCGGGATACTCGCGAAGCCACCCACGGGCAGCTCCTTGCCTGAGCCCTGATCGAACTTCTCACCCATGCCGACGAAGAACGTGCCGGCGAGGACGGTGACGTTCTCGGCGGCCTTGTGGAAGTGCGGCGCGATCTTGTAGTTGGCCGGCATCTTTACGCGGTACACGAACGGGCCCTCCTGGGCCGGATTGCCGTGCACCACGGCCAGCCGCGCGCCGGGAAACGTCGGAGGCTCGGTCCACTTGAGGGTGTCGGGGGTGCTGAGCGTGTGTGGCTGCATCTGCTGCGCGACGACGGGAACGGCGGCCACCAGCGCGGCGATGACGAGCGCGAGCGCGACACGCATGTGCCGATCCTCCTCTGCGACGGGCTCACGTCACTCCTGGTGGCCCGAACGATAGAACCGTCCCCGGCCTCCGTCAAGCAACGCGCCCCCAGCGCCTCAGAGTGTGAGCGGCCGTCGCTGGGTCGCCCGCTCCCACTTCGCCGCCGCATCGTCGTCAAAGATCAGCGTCTCGTCGGCGGCCACGACGATCCAGAACCCGCGCTCGATCTCGGACTCCAGCTGCCCCGCCCCCCAACCCGCATAGCCCGCGGCAAACAGCGCGCGGCGCGGGCCGCCGCCGCGCGCGAGCGCCTCGAGCACGGTGGGATCGCTGCTGACGGCGATGTCGCCGTGCACGAGACGGCTGTCATCGGCCATCCACTCGCCGGTGTGCAGGACGAAGCCGCGGCCGGGCTCGACGGGTCCGCCATAGTGCACGCGAATCTCGCCGCTCGCCCCCTCATGACTGCGTCCGAGCGACTCGAGCACCCGCGTGAACGGCACGGTGGCGATCGGACGGTTCACGACGATCCCGAAAGCTCCCGTGGCGTCGTGGCGCAGCATGTAGACGACGGTCTGCGCGAAACGAGGATCCTGCAGGCTCTCGGTCGCGACCAGCATTTTGCCCAGGGTGCTGCCCTGGGACGGCGGCATGCTCGGCTTGCCCGCCGGGGCGGATGGCTCGGCCGGCGCGGACGGCTCCTGCGGCCGCGCCGCCTGGCCGATCCCGGCAGACAACGCCAGGACGACCAGCAGCACGGCCGGCATGGCGCGCGTCACGGCGCTATTTCTTGGCCCCCTGCCAGTATTTCGCGTCGCTGGGAAACACGGTCTTGCAGCGGGTGGGCTGCGACGGACCGTCGAGGGTGTCGGCGGCGGCGCGCCACTTGGCGTAGTGCGGCGCCGCGCGATGCGCTTCCAGCGCCGCCTCGTCCTTGTAGACCTCGTAGAAGTAGTACGTGTTCGGGTCGGCCTCGTCCTGCAGCACGTTGAAGCGGTAGCACGCGGCTTCGTCGCGCTCGGACCCGAGCGCGTCCTGCTCGATCGCCGCCAGAAACCGTGCGCGCTCGGCCGGCTTGACCTTGACCTTCACCCAGATCGCGATCATGGCTCAGCCCCGTCGCGCGAGCGGACCGCGCAGAAGCTGCCCCGGCCGCGCGCCGGTGGGCTTGCCGTCTCGCAAGATCGTTTCGCCGTTCACGACGGTCGCGGCGACGCCGCGGCATCGCTGAACGAGACGCTTGGCGCCCGCCGGGAGGTCGGTCACGACCTCTGGCATTTCGGCGCCGATCGTGTCGGGATCGAAGACGACGAAGTCGCCGGCCATGCCTTCACGCACGAGCCCACGATCGGCGAAGCCCCACAGCGTGGCGGGGACAAGCGTGAGCATCCGCACCGCCTGCTCGAGCGTGAATGCCTGCTTTCTGCGCACCCAGTGGGCCAGCAGATGCGTCTGCAGCGAGGAGTCCATGAGCTGCGTGACGTGCGCGCCGGAGTCGGAGAAGGTCACGCAGGCCCGCGGATGCTTCATGATCTCGAGCGCGTCGTCCTGATCTTCGTTGGCCACCGGCATCAGGAAGAACAGATCGAGGTCCTTCTCCAGCGCGAGATCGATCATCGCCTGCGCCGGGTGGACTCTGCGCTCGGCCGCCACTTCGGCGACCGACCGGTGCGGACCCTCGACCGTGTCGAACACGAACAGCCACTCGTACGGCTGAGGCCGGGCCTCGGTGCCGAGCGCCTTCTTGTCCGGCGTTTCGTTGGTGGCCTCGACGAGCTTTTGCTTGAACTCGGGGTCGCGCAGCTTCGCGATCTTCTCGGCGATGGGCAGCTTGCGCAGCTCTTTCCAGAGCGGCAACCGGTCGAATGGCATCTGCGTCTTGAACGACAGCAGCGCCGAGAGCGAGCGGCTGTGCGCCTGCGCGAACATGCGGCCGCCGGCGGCCGCCGTCTCGTCGAGCAGAGCCATGTACTTACGCCAGACCTTCGGCGCGCCGCGGCGGCCGAAGACGCCGAACGTGATCGGGCGGCCGCTCTCCACCGCAAGCTCCTTGAGGCGCCGGTGATAGTCGCCAAGCCCCGGGTTGTCGGCGTCGCGGTCGACGTTCTCGCCCGCGATCTCGAAAATGCCGGCATTCAGCTCTCCCATCGCGTTGACGAGCCGCCGCACCTCGCTCCAGTCGGCGACGCGACTGGCCACCGGCCGATGCTCGGGCGTTTCGTGGCTCGGTGAGCGCGACGTCGTGAAGCCCATCGCGCCGGCGCGTAGCGCATCGCGCAGCTCGCGCTCCATCGCGCGGAGCTCGTCCTCGGTCGCCTGCTTCTCGAACGCGCGCTCGCCCATCACGTACGTGCGCAGCGCCGAGTGGCCGATGTAGCCGGCGTAGTTGATGCCTTTCGGTAGCGCCGCGAGCGTATCGAGGAACTCGGGGAACGTCGTCCAGCGCCAGTCGATCCCTGCTTCCATCGCCTCCGGCGGAATGTCCTCCGCGCGCTGCAGATTGCGCACGACGAGGTGCTTGTCCTTGGCGGCGCACGGCGCGAGCGTGAAGCCGCAGTTGCCCATCACGACGCTCGTGATGCCGTGGTAGCAGGAGGAGGTCCCCAGCGGGTCCCAGAAGATCTGCGCGTCCATGTGTGTGTGGCCGTCGACGAAGCCCGGGGCCACCACGTGGCCATCGGCGTCGAGCGTCTCGCGTCCCCGCTCACGGATTCGTCCGATCGACACGATCCGTCCGTGCCGCACGCCGACGTCCGCCCGGAATCCAGGCAGGCCGGAGCCATCGATCACCGTTCCATTCTTGATCACGAGGTCGTACGGCATGGGGGCCTCCCTGCCGGCCGCAGGCGCCGGCGGAACTGGGCGTATCGTACCCCACACGCCTGGTGGCTGCGCGGTGATTGGCGGACGGCGCGCGTCAGCGGCGCGTCGCCGACGGCGGCCACACGACGCTGACGTCGGTCGCGTCGAGCGTCACGACGCCCGCTGGCGCAGGGCGTGACGTCGGCGACGTCGACGGCGGCGCCGTCGTGCCGGGCGACGCTGCCGGCGCCGGGGAGAGCTGGATCACGACCTCGGCGCCCGGATCGATCTGGCTCAGTGCCAGGCGCTCGGTCCCGCGGTGCACGTTGGCGAACGTCGGCACACGGACGATGGTTCCGTCGGTGAGCACGAGCTCCTGTCGGGCGGTGTCCACTCGCGCGACGGTGCCCATGCGCGTCTCGGGCGCGCGCACGGTCATCGGCGTCGCGCCACGCAGCAGCACCTGGTCGCCGGGCTTGAGCGCAGTCACGGTCGTCGGCTGATACACCGACGTCCGGTCGCCGGCGCGGAGCACGCGACCGTCGGAGAGCGTGATGGTCCCCGAGGAGGCGTCGACGGACGCGACCGTACCGGTGGCGTCGATCGTCGACGCCCCCGTGGGCACGGGCGGAACGCCGCCGGACGACGAGGTGGTCGGTGGCATACCGGCCCCGGCCACCTGGATGTTGTTCACGAGTCCCTTCACGCCGTTGACCGAGCCCGCGATCTGCGCCGCGCGGGCGCGCTTCTCAGAAGAATCCACCGTGCCGCCGAGCGTGACGACGCCGCTTTCGCTCTTCACGTCGATCTTCAGGAAATTCGACGGGGAGTCCGCCGTCAGTTTCGTGGTTACCTCGGCGGCGATTCGGGCGTCGTCGATGAACGCGCCGACCGTCCGCGCATGCGCCGTGATAACGCCGCCGATGGCGAGCGCCAGTAGCGCGGCGAGCGCGACCGACGCGATCCGGGCCCAGATACGTGTCATGCGGCTCTCGTATTGCAACGGTGTGGCCAACGACACTACAGTGACGGCCATGCACAAACGCGCTCGTTTCTCCATAAATGTCGCAATCCTGCTGAGCGTGCTGCACCTCGCCGCGCCGCTCGCCGCGCAGGGGCAGACGCGCATCCGCGTAGGCACGTGTGCCCGCACGCTCACCGCGGGCGTCGGCTCGCAGTTCGCCGTCGCGGCCAAGATGGGTTGGTTCGCGCAGGAGGGGCTCGACGTCGAGGTCGTGCCGCTCACGGGCTCCACCGATTGCGTGAAGTTCGTCGCCACACGCGAGTTCCTCATGACGCTGCCGAGCATGGAGCCCCTGGCCATCGCACGGCAGCAAGGCGTGAAGATCAAGAACTTCTACACGGCGTACCAGACGCCGGGATACGCGATCGCCGTGCCGGCCGACAGCCCGATCCAAAGGCTCACCGACCTGAAGGGCAAGACGATCGGCGTGACCAACATGGCGTCGGCGGGCGTGATCATCGCACGTGCGCTGGCCGCCGCATCGGGCCTGAACCCGGACACCGACATCAACCTCGTCGTCGCCGGCGAGGGCGCGCAGCCGGCCGCACTGCTGCGCAGCAAGCAGGTCGACGCGCTCAGCCAGTTCGACACGCAATACGCCCTGATCGAGAACGCCGGCGTGAAGCTGCGCATCCTCGACAAGCGCCCCATCGAGCGATTTCCCTCGAACGGCTTCATCGCGCTGGAGGAGACGATCCAGTCGCGCGCGAAGGACCTGGCCGGCTTTGGACGCGCCTACGCGAAGGGCACGATCTTCACGATCGCGAATCCCGAAGCCGCCGTCCGCATGCTCTACGAGGTCTATCCCTTCACCCGCCCGACCGGCAAGGACGAGGCGACGGCGGTCCGCGAAGACGTCCACGTCCTCCGCGCGCGGATTCCGCAGCTCAAGCTCGAGCCGGCCGGCGTCCGCCGGTGGGGCGAGACGAACGAGGCGAACCTGCGCGAGTACATGGACTTCCTGCTGAAGTGGGGCGTGCTCAAGCAGCGCGTCGACGCCGCGGAGCTCATGACGAACGAGCTCATCGGAGAGATCAACCGCTTCGATCCGGAGGCCGTGGCCAAGGCCGCACGCGATTACAAATCCCGTTAGCGACGCTCGCGGCGTCCGCTACAGATAGCCATATGCCTGCCACCCGCCATCGGCCGTGAGCACCGCGCCGGTGACGAACGACGATTCGTCGCCCGCCAGAAAGACGGCGACGTTGCCCATCTCGTCCGGTGTGCCCAGCCGGCCCATCGGCGTGCGTCCGGCAAGTTTCCGCGTGTCGAGGACGCCCTGCGAGGCCAGCCCCTGAATGAACGGAGTCTCGACGTAACCCGGCGCCAGGCAGTTGACGCGCACGCCATGCGCCGCCCATTCGATGGCGAGGACCTTGGTCAGCATGTTCACGCCCGCCTTCGAGACGCAGTAGGCCAACCGCTGCGGGAACGCCACGCTGCCGTTGATCGATCCCACATTGATGATCGAGCCACCGCGGTGCGCGATCATCGTCTTGCCGATTGCCTGCGCGAGCAGCACGTACGCGGTGAGATTCAGGTCCATGGTGTAGCGATAGTCGGCCTCCGGCAGCTCCGTCGACGGCGCCACGCGCGGCTGACCGGCGTTGTTCACGAGCACATCGATCCGGCCGTCCATCGCCTCGAGGGCGGCGGTGGCCAGACGCCGAACCTCGTCAGCCTTCGAGAGGTCGGCGGCGATGGGAACGGCGCCGGCACCCAACGTCTTGGCGAGGGTCGCGCACTCCGCGGCCTTGCGCGAATGGATCACGACGCGTGCCCCCTCGCGAACGAACGCACGCGCGATGCCGAGGCCGATCCCCTTCGTGGAGCCGGTGACGAGGGTGTGCTTTCCTTCCAGTCTCACGGCGCGCGATTATACGCGGCGCCCGAGCACGCGCACCGCGACGACGACGGCCACGCACGCGGACGGCCGCGGACGCGTGCGTGCGTTAGGAGGAGCGGCCCGGCGGAGGAGGAGGCGGAGGCGGCGGAGCGCCGGCGGGCGGCGGCGGAATGTTCGGCGGCGTCGCCGTCGGCGGTGCAGCAGGCGCCGAGCCCGGCGGCGGCGTGGTCATCGCCGGCGGAGGCGGCGGCGGTGGCGTGGTCGATACTCGGTTCGACGAGTACGGCACCGCACCACGTGAGACGGGAATCTGGTTGCCTTTGGCGTACATGCACTGCATGTAGCCGACGTCGTAACGCCGCTGCACGGACTGAACGTTGGAGTCGGCGTAGCTGCCGCCCACCGCGGTGCCGCCGAGGAGGCCCACGCCCGCGCCCGCGGCCGCTCCAATCGCCGGGTTGCCAGCGGCGGCGCCCAGCGCAGCGCCCGCGGCCGCACCGACCGCGGTGCCGACCGCAGCACCGGTGACCAGGCTGTCGCCCGCGGCCTTCTTGGTCGTGATACCAGCGGCGTTCAGCGCGAACTGCCGGCATGCGGCGTCGTCGGCCTGGAACTGTTCGAACGGCTTACCGGTGCCCGGGAGCACCATCACGCTCGGACCAGTCGGAACGGTCGCGCACGCGCCCAGTAGGAGCGCGAGCGGCACTGCGAAGACGACTGCTTTCCTCACTGCGACCTCGCCGGCACCTTTACCCACGGCTCGGTGCACGTCTGCACGTTCGGGTAGTACCCCCCCGCGGGCTGGCAGTAGTACCAGTACTGCTGCGGCGGCGGTGGCGCTGGTGCTGCCGGAGGCGCCGGTGCGATGCCCTGCTGCTCGACGTAGACCGGGGGCTGCTGAACCACGACCGTCGGCGAGTAGTAGTAGTACGGCGGCGGGTAATACCAGTACGGATATGGATAACCCCACCAGGGGCCGAACCCGGCGCCGATGAAGACCCTCGGACCACCGTGGAAGTGATGGCCACCACGCCATGCGTAGCTTGGGACCGACGTGAGCACGAGAAGGGCGACTACGAGGGGTGTCACCAACCACCACTTCTTCATCGTCAGACCCTCCGTACCTTCAAGGACGACCGATCCGTCCTTGTTATTCATGACCATAATACTCTCGTGATGTCCCGCCGCGCCTCCCTGCTGGCCACTCTGGTCCTTGCCGTGGCGGTCACGGCGTCGGCGGCCGGCCGACAGGTCGGCGACGTGGTCACCGTACCTCCCGGCTTTTCAATCGAGGTCTTTGCCGCGGACGTGCCAGGTGCCCGGTCGATGACGCTCTCACCTGCCGGGACACTCTTCGTCGGGACGCGCGATCAAGGCGTTGTCTATGCCATCCCCGCGGCCGCCACGTCGGCGCGGGCCGGCAAGCCGCGCACGGTCGCGCGCGGCCTCGCGAGCCCGAATGGCGTGGCTGTGCGGAACGGCGCCCTGTACGTCGCCGAGATCTCCCGGATCCTTCGCCTCGACGACATCGAAGCTCGGCTGGATCGTCCACCGGCGCCGGTGGTCGTCACGGACCGCTATCCGAGCGATCGGCACCACGGCCGGAAGTTCATCGCGTTCGGTCCCGACGGGTGGCTATACGTTCCGGTCGGCGCGCCATGCAATGTGTGCCTGCCGCCCGGACCGATGCATGAAACGATCACGCGCATGAAGCCGGACGGCAGCGCCATCGAGGTCTTCGCGCGCGGCGTTCGCAACAGCGTAGGCTTTGACTGGCGGCCGGGGACGCAGGACCTCTGGTTCACCGACAACGGCCGGGACATGATGGGCGACGACGTCCCACCGGACGAGCTGAACCACGCGCCCAAGGCGGGACTGCACTTTGGATTCCCGCACTGCCATGGACGCGCGATCGCCGACCCGCAGTTCGGTCGCGACAAGCCGTGCGCCGACTTCACGCCGCCCGCCGCCGAGCTCGGCCCGCACGTCGCCGCGCTCGGGATGCGCTTCTATACGGGGACGATGTTTCCGGCGCAGTATCGCGGCCGGATCTTCATCGCCGAGCACGGCTCGTGGAATCGCAGCACACCGATCGGGTACCGCGTGACGACGGTGCGGCTGGAGGGCGATCGCGTCGTGTCGTACGAGCCGTTCGCGAGCGGCTGGTTGTCGGACAACGGTCACGTCGCCGGACGTCCGGTCGACGTGCTGGTCATGCCCGACGGGGCGCTGCTCGTTTCCGACGATCACGCCGGCGCGATCTATCGGATCACCTACCGGGCGGCACGTTCGTCGGCGACGACGCCCGCGCGCTAGGGCGTCAGCGCGACCTTGATGGACGTCGGCTCACGGTGCGCGGCGAACGCGCGCTCGATGTCCTCGAGTGCGAACTGGTTCGTGACCAGCGGTCGTGTTCTCACCTGTCCCGCGGCGACGAGCCGCATGGCCTCGGCGAACTCGTCCTGGTAGATCATCGAGCCGAGGATCGTGACCTCGCGACGAACGACGGAGAAGAATCGGATCGCGGTCGGCTCGTGCGGCAGCCCGGTGAGTACGACGCGCCCGCCCGGGCGCACGAGCTCCAAGGCCTCGGACACGGCCTCCGCCGTGCCGGCGGTCTCGACGACGCAGTCGACACCCTCGCGGTGCGAGAAGTCGCGCGCGACCTGCTCCAGCGCGCCGTCGGCGATGGCATGCGTGACCTCGGCGCCGAGCTCCCGGGCCAGGACGAATCGACGCGCGCTGCGCGACACCGCGAGCACACGCGCGCCGCGGGCGCGTAGCACCTGGACCGCTAACAGTCCGAGCGTTCCGGCGCCGACGACCGCCGCGGTCTCGCCGGAACGCACCTGTCCGCGCGCGACCGCACGCACCACGACCGCAAGCGGCTCGGTCATCATCAGATCCTCGTCGGCGACGCCGGCGGGCGCCGGCCAGCAGCATCGCGCGGGGACGGAAACCAGCTCGGCGAAGCAACCGTCGACGTCGATTCCGATCGCGGTGCGCGTCAAACAGAGATTGCGATTGCCCTCGCGGCACAGAGGACACACCCCGCACGAGTAGTTCGGCTCGATCGCAACACGATCGCCGACGCGCGGCGCGGTCACGCCGGTCCCGACCGCCTCGACGCGGCCGACGAATTCGTGACCCATGACCCGCGGATAGCGGACGGGACGCTCGCCGGAAAAGATGCTGTAGTCGGTGCCGCAGAGGCCGGCCATCGACACACGAACCAGCGTCTCGCCGGCGGCCGGTTGCGGCGCCGCCGTCGTCTCGACGCGCAGGGCTCGTGGTCCATGCAGCATGGCGGCCTTCATCGCGCTGCACTGTATCGCACTCGTCCGGCGCGTCGCCAGCGATGTGCCGGCCAGCCACAGTGGGCGGCCGCCAGCCCGTAGTCAGAACGAGGCGCGACGCACCAACCAGTCGGTCACACGAGCGCGGACCGGCCGCACGTCGCTCGGCAGTCGGTGCGCGAACTTGCGGGCGAAGCGCTCGGTCGCGGCGCGGCGATCGGCGAGATCGCGTCGCTCGAGGTCCGGACGCGCGGCGAAGTCGCGCGTCCGCGTGCCGCCGCCGGCATGGCGAAACGGCGCGTGGACGACCACGCAGCGACGGCCTGTTTCGCGGACGGCGAACGAGAGGTCGCGATCATAGCCGTGAAAGAAGCCGTAGCCCTCGTCGATGCCGCCGAGGGCCTCGAGCGTGGATCGGCGAAGGCACAAGCACACGCCGTCGACGACCGCGACGTCTTCCCAGGGCACGCGCACGGTCGGACCCTCGGCGAGACTGTGCACGATGGTGCGGCCCGCATAGCGGCCGTCGCGACGCACGCGTTTGACGCCGTACAGTCCGCTGAGCCCGACCTCGTCGGAGGCGAGAGGCGCCAGCAGCCGCGTCAGCCACGCGGGCTCCAGCATCGTGGTGTCGTTGTGCAGCAAGCAGACGAACTCGGTGGTGGCCAGGCGCCACGCCTGGTTGTAGGCCGCCAGCACCGAGGTGTTCGTCTCGTTGCGCGCGTACGCGAGCGGCCACGGGTGCGGGAATTCACGGAACCAGCGGGGCGTGTCGTCGGTCGAGCCGTTGTCGACGACGACCAGCGCGAACGGCTCGTCGGTGGCACGAAGACTCTCGAGACATGCACGCGTCGTCGTCAACCCGTCGTGTACGACCATCCCGACACTGACGCGGGGGCGGGTCGTCGATGGGCTCGGGCGTTCGACCCGCGCGCTCACCGGCGGCGGGGCGGGCCCGGGGTTTCCCTCAGCGCGGGGTTCTCACGCTCGGCGCAGTGCCGTGTCGCGACCAGCCGACGCTTCTGTCCGTCCTCGAGATTCTTCATGAAGCGTCGCGCCTGCTCGCACTCGTTGTGGTTGTGATACATGCGCCATTCGCGCCATTCTTCCGTCCCGGCGACCTGGTACTGAAACGTCCACACGTGCGCGGGTGGCCGGCTCGCAAAGCCGATCAGGATGCCGGCGCCCACGAGCACGAACACGATCGCCGCCACGATGCCCCAGAGCCCCCGCATATCAGGCGGCCGAGTGCCCCCCATCGAGGAACACGGTCTGGCCCGTCATGAAATCCGACCCGGACGACGCGAGGAAGACGACGAGCGGACCGATCTCCTCGAGGCGCCCGGTGCGTCGCATCGGGACGTCGCGCGTGAGCCGCTCGTGGATGCGCGGATCGGCAAATGCCTGCTCGTTCATCTCGGTGACGAACCATCCGGGCGCGATCGCGTTGACCTGCACGTTGTGACGCGCCCACTCCACGCCGAGCGTGCGCGTGAGGGCGATCACGCCGCCCTTCGTGGCGGCGTAGAGCGTATAGCCGGGCAGGCCCACGGCGCCGAGCACCGAGGCGAGGTTGATGACCTTGCCCGCGCGCCGCGCGATCAGGTGCGGCGCCGCGGCACGACAGCCGTTGAATACCCCGGTGAGATTGACGTCGAGGATCGCGCGCCAGTCGTCAACGGTCGCCTCGGCGAACGGCGTGACCCGCGCGATGCCGGCGTTGTTGACGACGACATCGAGACCGCCGAGCTCGCGAAGGGCGCGGTCCATGAGGGCCTCCACCTCCGCGTACCGCGTGACATCGGTGGGGACGACGAGGGCGTGTCCCCCCTCGCCCTCGATCTGCCGTGCCGTCTCCTCCAGGTCGGGCTTCGAGCGGCCGGCCAGCGCGACTCTGGCGCCGGCGCCCGCCAACGCCTGCGCCATCGCGCGGCCGAGGCCACGGCTGGCGCCCGTGACGACGGCGACCTTGCCGGCGAGCGTGGTCAGCGGTAGAGCTCCTGGATCGTCATCAGGTACTTGGTGGAGACGACCTTACGCTTGACCTTCAGGGTCGGCGTCAGCTCGCCGCCCTCCTGGGTGAAGTCGACCGGGAGCACGGTGAACTTCTTGATCTTCGCGTACGACTGCAGCTGCGAGTTCTTCTCCTCCACCGTACGCGCGACGCGCTCGACGACCTTGGGATGCTTGACGACCACCGCGGGATCGGTCGCCACGATCCCCTGTTCGCGGGCGAACTTCGCAAGCTCGTCCGCATTGAGCGTGATCAGCGCCACCGGATAGGGCTGACGATCGCCATAGACCATCGCCTGGCTGATGAACGGATCGGCCTTGAGCATGTTCTCGATGTTCTGGGGCGCGATGTTCATGCCGCCCGCGGTCACGATCAGGTCCTTCTTGCGGTCGGTGATGAAGAGAAACCCCTCCTCGTCCACTCGCCCGATGTCTCCGCTGTGGAACCATCCCGAAGGCTCGAAGACCTCCGCGGTCGCGTCCGCCTGCTTGAAGTACCCGCGGGCAACGTTCGCGCCGCGAATGAGGATCTCGCCGTCGGACGCGATCTTGATATCGACGTTGTCGAGCGCCTGTCCGACGGATCCGAACTTGAAGCGCGTCGGTCGATTGAACGTCGCCGCCGGACACGTCTCCGTCAGGCCGTAGCCCTCCAGGATCAGGATTCCGGCGGCGTGGAAGAACTCCGCGATGTCGCGCGACAGGGGCGCGCCGCCGGAGATCGCCCACTGCAGACGGCCGCCCAGGGCCGCGTGCAGCTTGCTGAAGACGAGCTTGTGCGCGATCGCGCGTTTGACACGCAGCGCCGCGGGCACGGGCTGCCCACGCTGCTGATGCCGGCTCACTTCCCGGCCCACGCCGATGGCCCAGTGAAAGATCTTCTTCTTTGCCGGCGGCCCCGCCTCGACACCGGACAGGATCTTCGCGTAGACCTTCTCGAAGACGCGCGGGACGCTGCAGATGAAGTGCGGGCGAACCTCCTTGAGGTTGTCGCCGACCTTGTCGAGGTTCTCGGCGAACGCGGTGCACAGCCCGCGGTACACACCGAGGAACGACTCGAGCCGTGCGAACGAGTGCGCGAGCGGCAGGAACAGCAGGTGCACCCAGCCTTCTTCGCATGGCGCCGCAGACTCCGAGTTCTTCTGCGCTGCGATGTGGTTGCCGTGCGTCTGCATCACGCCCTTGGGCGGACCCGTCGTCCCGGAGGTATAGACGATCGACGCCAGGTCGTCCGGCTTGGTGTTCGCCAATCGAGCTTTCAGCGTGCCGGCGTGCTGGCTCGCATTGTCGCGGCCGAGACGGCGCAGCATCTCCCACGTCATCACCATCTTCGGTGGCTGCGTGGCCTCGTACCCGGTCATCACCACGATTTGCTGGAGCCCAGGTGTCTTCTCGCGGGCCTCGAGGACTTTCGCGAGCTGGCCCGGGTCCTCCACGATGATCGTGCGCGCGCCGGAATCGTTGACGACGTACGCGATCAGATCGGGCGGATAGGTCGGATAGACGGGCACCGTGATGCAGCCGGCACTGAAGATGGCGAAGTCCGCCTGAACCCACTCCGCGCGGCTCGCCGAGAGCAGCGCCACGGTGTCGCCCGGCTGGCGCCCGAGGGCGATCAAGCCGAGCGCGAGCTCACGCACCACCTCGCCGACCTCCCGCCACGTCAGGGTCGTCCAGGCGCCCTGGCGCTTGAACATCTGCGCAGGACCATCGGCGCTCTTCTCGATCCGGCCCCAGAACATCGTCCCGAGGGTTTCGGCCATGGCGTTATCCCTTCATTTACGGAGGGTTGCCCGACAGTATCACTCTGTGCATGACGCGACGCGAAAAATCGCTTGACCGGCTCTAACGCGTCGCGTTAAGCTGCCGGCCTGAAGGAGTCATGACCATGGCGAAGCCCCGGGCCAGCGAACCCGATGAACGGCACGGACGATCGGAAGCGAAAGGAGCAGCGAAGATGGACGGCAACAACAAGAAGGTACAGGAGACGTTCAGCCAGAACGCGGGCAAGGCGGTCGAGACCCTGAGCGTATGGGCGGATGCGAACCAGCGCGTGCTGCGCGAGCTCGCGGAGCTCTCGGCGGTCACGGCGAAGGAGAGCGTGCGCCTGTACGGCGAGATCGCGCAGAGCATGGTCCAGGCGTTCAGCGATGCGCAGGCGCAGAGCCTGCGCTGGCAGGCGGCCTGGCAGGAGGCGCCAAAGGATCCGATGCTCTGGTATCACCGTGCGCTCAGCGACGGCATCGACAACGCGCAGAAGGCGTTCCGGCTCCTCGAAGGTCATGCCCAGGCCGTGACGAAGTCCGCCGAGCGCCTGTCCACGACGGCCGAGCAGGCCGGCAAGGGTATCCAGGAGACCTTCTCGAGTGTGGTGACGAAGATGAAAGAGGTTTACGCCGCCTAGGCGGCGCTACTTGCCGTCGGCCTTGCGCTTCTGCAGGCGCTCTTCGAGTGAGCGCAGGCGGTCGCGCAGGGCCGACACTTCTTCGCGCAGCTTCTCGGCCTCGCCCTCCGTCGCGCCCTCACGCTTTGTCGGTTCGGCGGCGGCCGCGGGCGCGCCGGGCGCCGTGGCGCCCCAACCCGCGCGCGACGACCACTCGCGAAACACCCGCTCCATGTCGCGCTGACTCGACACGAAGCCCTCCAGGCTCGAGCGCATGGTGCGCTGCACGAATTCGTGCCACGCCTCGCCGTGCTTGATCAGCTGATGCAGGAATGCCGACGGCAGGTTCGCGCGATGATTGCGTTCGTTCTCGAGGATGATCTGCGTGAGCGTCACCGACGTGAGGTCCTCGCCGCTCGCCGCGTCGACTACGGAGATCTCGCGTCCGGCGCGGATCATCTCTTCGATTTCTTCGAGCGTGACGTAGCGGCTCTCTTGCGTGTCGTAGAGCTTGCGATTCGAGTACCGCTTGATGACGTACGCCATGGAGTGTGGCGCGATCTTAACACCGCGCGTCAATGCTCACAAGCAGGGGCGGTGCTAGACTGACGATCCGCATTTCGTTCGGAGGAGGGCTGCTCAGCAATGAGGCTCAAAGGTCGCACCGCGCTCGTCACCGGAGGCTCCCGCGGAATCGGACGCGCCATCGCGCTGGCGCTGGGCGAGGAAGGCGCCGACGTCGCCGTGAACTACGTTTCGAGCGAAGGTCCCGCGCGCGACGTCGTCGAGAACATCAAGAAGATGGGACGGCGCGCGATTCTGGCTCAGGCGGACGTCGGCGATTATCCCGACACGTTCCGGATGGCGCAGGAGGTGCTGCGCGAGTTCGGCCATCTCGACATCCTCGTGAACAACGCCGGTATCAACTCCGACAAGAGCTTCGTGAAGATGGACCACGCGTCATGGCGCAAGGTGCTCGGGATCAACCTCGATGGCGTATTCAACTGCACGAAGGTCTTCATCGATGGGATGCTCAAGCAGAACTACGGCCGCGTCGTGAACATCACGTCGGTGATCGGGCAGATCGGCAATTTCGGCCAGGCCAACTATGCCGCCTCCAAGGCCGGGGTGGCCGCCTTCACCAAGTCGCTCGCCAAGGAGCTCGCCGGCAAGGGCGTGACCGTCAACGCGGTCGCGCCGGGCTTCATCGAGACCGAGATGGTCGAAGGCATTCCGGAGAAGGTACGGCAAAAGCTGCTCGATCAGATTCCGCTCAAGCGTTTTGGTCGGGTGGAGGAGGTCGCGCGCTCCGTCGTGTACATCTGTTCGGCCGACGGGGACTACATCACCGGCTCCGAGCTCTCGATCAACGGCGGCCTGTTGATGTAGGCGACCCGTCGGCCGCGCGACCGGCGGCCGCCGGTCAGTGGCCGGGGAGCGTGAAGCTGAACGACAGGCCCGTCGTCACCGTCAAGGCGGCCCGTGTTCCAGGCCCGGCGAACTCGGTGCCGATGGCACCGTGCCAATCGAGCGCCGCCATGATGCGCTGGCGAAACCCGACTTCGACGCCGACCGTCGTCGCTTCTCCACGCCGGAGGCCCTGTTCCGCGTACATGTCGCCGGCCAGCATCAGCGTCGCCAGATACGGCACGATCCACGACGGCCCGAGGGCCAGCCGATACCGCAGGCGGCGCACGTCCGCATCCAGTCGATCCGCGACGACGGCTGCCGCGTTCAGATGGACGAACAGGTTCGTGTCGATGGCGCGTGTCGCGAGGCCCTTGGCTTCGAACGACCACGCGCGCGAGTCCACGCCGGTCGGTGCGGTGATCCCGAGCTGCGCGGCGAGATTCGGCAGCACCTCGCCTTCCTGGACCCAGAGCTGATATCGTCCGGCGACCTCGACGTCCCCGGCATGGACCGCACCGGGATCCGACGACCACTGCGTGCCGACGCTGAGCTGCGTGCGCGGCGCGACGCCCAGCTCGAGCGTCACGGGGCCGTCGACGCGGTCGCCGCCGCGCCGGGGCAGCACGGCCCGCGCCGAGAATCGCGCCGCGGCCTCACCGGTCGCCGTCGGAAAGCCGTCGTCGAGGCGCAGTGGGAAATCCTGGCTGAGTGAGCGATCCTGGGCGCGCGCGGCGCCCGCGACCATCGACATCGCGGCGACTGCGAGGACGACGCATGCGCCTGCGCGGCGCGCGTGCTCGCAGCGCACCCGGCGGCGCCCGGTGAGGCGCCGCACGCGGTCACACGCGGCGCGGCCTCCCGTGGCTGAGCACGGCCAGTGACCAGGCGCCCCAGATCGACACGGCCTGCGCGGCCCACGCCCACGGCTGCAGCGCGAGGCTCGCAAGGCCGGCGGCGGCGGTGCGCGGCTTGGGCTCGTAGACGACGCGGGTCTTGGACGGCATCACCCACGCTTCGCCGGACAGAACCTCTTCGCCCTGCTGATTGACACACACCGTTTGCAGGCGAATGCGATTACGGTCTCGGATGACTTCGATGACCTCCACGCGCGCGGTGATGCGGTCGCCACTCTTGACCGGTTTGACGAATTTCAGCGACTGCGACAGGTAGATCGCGCCCGGCCCGGGCAGCTGCGTGCCGATCACGGCGGAGATCAGACCCGCGGTGAAGATGCCGGGCGCGATGGGCGCCTTGAACGGCGTGGTGGCGGCATAGGCGGGATCGCTGTGCACGGGGTTGTAGTCCCCGACCGCATCGACGAAGGCCGCGATGTCACCGTCCTCGACGACGCGAGTGAGCTCCGCATGGTCACCGGGCGTGAGATCCGCGATCGTCTTGCCGATCATTTCGGCTCCCTGTGGTCGACGCGCTTGAGGATCGCCCCCAGCACGTCTTCCATGCGCTCCAGCCGCTCCTCCAGCTCGACGATCTGCTTGGCCACCGCGGTGAGCTGGCTCCGCGAGGCGAGATTGAAGACCTGGAGCGCCTGGTCGATCTGCTGCTCGACCGCGCGCTTCGCCGGCGCATTCGCGACGAGCCACTGGTCGAGATACTTGCCCATCATCTGCGCATAGGCTTCGGTGTTCATCGCCTGCCCGAGCGCTTTGGACCACGCCTCGATCCACTGGTCCATGAACTGCTTCCACTGCGTGGCCAGGTCGGGCGTCAGGGGCGTCTGCGCGAACAGCCGCGCCCACTGCTCGAGCCCCTGGTTCAGCACGGGCCGCCAGAACGCGGTGGGATCGGCGGGCAGCGCCGGCGCCTGTCCCATCAGACGCGTCCACGCGGCGGCCGACTCCTCGAACTGCTTGCGCCACAGCTCGAACATCGGATTCAGCGTCGTCGCGTCAGCCATCGTTGCCTCCTACGAGCGCCCCGCCAGCCAGCTCGACACCTTGGGCCAGCAGTGGAGCGACGCTCCGCGCCCCGCGATGAGCGAGATGTGGCCACCGGGCAGCTCGACGTATTCCTTGTCGCGGCTGGACACGGCATCGATGAGCGCGCGGACGCATTCGGGCGGCGCGATGTAGTCTTCCTTCGCGCCGACGACGAACACGGGACACGTGATGCTCGAGAGCCGCGCCGGCCGCCCGCCGAACACCGCCTCACCCCTGAACAGCTTGTTCTGCTGATAAAAGTCACCAACCCACTGACGGAAGAACTCGCCCGGGAATGCGACGTATTCGTTGGCCCAGCGGTTGAGCGCGTTGAATCCTTCAACGTATTTGTCGTTCCACAGGTTCCACCACAGATTGAGATTCGTCGACAGATCCATGGTGGGCTTCAGCAGCTTGAACCCGGCCTTCACCATGTCGGCGGGCACCGCGCCGAGGGTGTCGACGAAGCGGTCGACGTTGAAATATTTCTTGTCGAGCCAGAGGCCGAACAGCCCGATCTTCGAGAAGTCGATTGGGCCGGCCATGTCGATGAAGTTGCGCACGGGCGTCTCGGGATACGCGGCGAGGAACGACGCGGACAGCGGCGCGCCCATGCAGTAGCCGAGCACCGACAGCGAGTCAGCCCCCGACGACTCCAGCACCTGCCGCGCCATCCGCGGCAAGATCTTCGTGACGCAGTCTTCGAACGAGAGATCGTTGTCCTCGGGGCCGAACACGCCCCAGTCGAGCATGTAGAAGTCGAACCCTTCGCGGGTCATGTGCTCGACGAACGAGCCGCCCGGCATGAGGTCGAAGATGTACGGCCGGCTGATGCCGAGGTTCGGCACGAACAGCACCGGAGTCTTGTGCGATCGCCGGGACTGGTAGCGATACAGACGCGACTTGTTCTTCTTGTAGATTTCCGTCCGCGGCGTCTGGCCGACTTTGGGTTCTTGCGGGTTGACCAGCATCCGCTGCAGGTTTTCGGCGCGCCGGACGGCGCGGTCCAGCTCGTCCTGCCATTGCTTCACTGTCTCGGCCTGCAGCTCGTGCCCGTTGCCGTAGCCGTGCGTGAACCGCTCGACGACGTCTGCGAAGCGCTCCAGCGCCATTCGATCGCCTCCGAAATGAGGTAGCCGTCACTCTTAGTATGACACCGAATGACGCCGAGCGGCATCGGCATTTCGCGGTGCGTCACGAACGAATTTCGCCCGGAATCGGCGGCGGCGCGACGAGCCACGACGCAAGCCATCCGGCGGCCCCCGACAACAGAATCGTGCCGGACCACAGCGGCATCGACCACCACATCCCGCGGGTCAGCGCGATGCCGAGAAAATAGAACGCGAAGTACGTGGCGGGAACCGCGAAGGCCACGAGGCGCAGACGGCCGACCCGCTCGATCGACGGCGCCAGCGCACGGATCAGCGTATCGCCGATGAGACCGGCGGCCACGGCGCCGGGTACCAGCGTGAGCTGATCGCGCGAGGCGGCGACCATGAGCGCATTGAGCGCCAGGATCACGGCGAAGGCGCCGTACGGCAACCGCGGTCCCCAGCGGCGCAAGGCGAGAAGCACGATGGCGGAGATGAACGCGGCCTGTAAGAGGATGCCGGTCACGCCGAGCGCGTGGGCGACGTAGAGGTTCTGGATCGGCGCGTTCCGAAAGAGCGGGTCGGGGGCGACGGCAGCGAAGACGGCCACCGTCGGCCGGTTGCCCGCGGCCGGCCAGGGGCGGGCGAAATGATGCGCGTATTGGGTCCAGAACGAGAAGGACGACAGCAGGAATCCCAGCGACAACACTGCGGGCCATGACGCCGCACCCTCGACGCGTCGCCATGCCGCGCGCAGTGGCCCCGTCAGGATCAGCGTGGACCCGACGGCGAGAACGAGATGACTCGGCGACAACAACGCTTCGACATCGGCCTCGACACCGAACACGACGTGCCACAGCATGTCGAGCACGCCACCGAGGAGAAAGACGAGCACGCCGATGAGGCTCCAGTCGTAGCCTGCCGGCAGCGCCGAGGACCACGACGTGGGGCGCGCGCGGCGCCGTAGCACGAGGGGCGCCGCCGTCGCGGCCGCGACCGCGAAAAAGCCCGAGTACAGCACGGCGTGCCACGGAGTGAAGAACGTCTCGAGCTCCGGCCGATGCACGTGCGCCCAGACGTCGAGATAGGCGCCACCCTGGAATAGCACGCACAGTCCGGCGATCATCGCGTCGTAGCGCGGGCCGCCCGCGGCGATGACGGCCGCGCGGTCGACATCCGCGACGACGGCGCTCACATCGAGAACATCGAGCCGAGCTTCATCGCCAGGCCCATGTCGCCCTTGACCTTCAGCTTGCCGGACATGAACAACATCTGTCCGGACTGTTTGCCCGAGAGCATGTCGAGCCAGTCCTGCGCGGCGATCGACAGGGTCAGATTCGGGTTCGTCGCCGCGCCGGGCGTCACCGTGCACGTGCCGTCCTTGATCACGGCGTTCCAGGTGCCGCCGCCGTCCCCGCTCACGTCGTACTGGATCGTGGCGTTGGTTCCCGAGGCCTTGTCAGGCCGGAATCGGCTGCCCATCGCTGCGAACGTTTCCTGGACTGTCGGCATTGTGTCCTCCTTATTTACCGTCGGAGCGCCTTCGCCGGGCTCCGGCGCTCGACGGTCGGGCGATCCATGCGTTGCGTGACCGCCGGGCTCCGGCGCTCGACGGTCGGGCGATCCGTACGTTGCGTGACCGCCGGGATCCGGCGCTCGACGGTCGGGCGATCCGTGCGTTGCGTGACCGCCGGGATCCGGCGCTCGACGGTCGGGCGATCCGTGCGTTGCGTGACCGCCGGGCTCCGCCGCCCGACGCTCGGCCGATCTTTGCGCACTCGATCAGAACGTAAACAGGTCCATGCCTCCGGTCACGGTGAGCACGGCGCCGGTGATGTAGCGCGCGCGCTCCGAGCACAGAAACGTCACCGCGGCGGCCACGTCCTCCGGCTCGCCTTCCTTCTGCATGGCCACGCGCTTGACCATGCGGTCGTAGAGGGGCGACAGCGACGCGTTCGGCGCCATGATGCCCGGCGCGATCGCGTTGCACGTCACGTTGTGGCGCGCGCCCTCGAGCGCCACCGATTTCGCGAAGCCGATCACGCCGATCTTGGACGTCGCGTAGGCCGTCTGGCCGAAACCGCCCATGAGACCCGCGATCGAGGCCATGCAGACGATACGGCCCCACCGCCGCTCGCGCATTCCTGGAAAGACCGCGCGCGTCACCTTGAACGTGCCGGTGACGTTCACCGCCAGGTTCAGCTCCCAGTCCTCGTCGCGCATGTCCTTGAGCTGGCCCACCGTGTAAATGAGCCCGGCGTTGTTCACGCAGATATCGACCGGCCCGAGGTCGCGCCCGATGGCCGCGATCGCTTCCGTGACCTGCCCCGTGTCGCGGATGTCGCAGCCGTAGCCGCGCGCGGCACCACCGTCGGCGAGGATCTGCTTGGCCACCAGATCGGCGCCCTCGGGATCGAGATCGAGGACGGCCACCTTGCACCCCTCGGCCGCCAGGGCGAGGCAATCGGCCTTGCCGAGGCTGCGCGCGCCCCCGGTGATCAGCGCCACCTTGCCCCGAATCGCGAGGTCCACTACTTGCCCTTGAACTGCGGCTCGCGCTTGCCGAAGAACGCCTGAATCCCCTCGGCGGCGTCCTCGCTGCGCAGCGTCGGCATGAACGCCTCGAGCTCGATGTCGATCGACTTCGCCATCGGGGCTTCGAGCCCCTCGTCCACCGCGCGGATGATGGCCGCCGTCGCGAGCGGCGCGCGCTTGCCGAGCTGGCGCGCGAGCGTCTTCGCATCGCTCAGCGTTTCGCCCTCCTTGCAGAGGCGATTCACGAGCCGCAGCTGCAGACACTCCGCGGCGGGGATCTGGGTGCCGAGGATCAGGAACTCGAGCGCCTTCGTGCGGCCGATGAGCCGCGGCAGTCGCTGCGTGCCGCCGTAGCCGGGAATGATGCCGAGGTTCGATTCGGTCTGCCCCATGCGCGCCGTTTCCTTCATCAACCGGAAATGACACGCCATCGAGATCTCCATCCCGCCGCCCATCGCATGACCGTTGATCGCCGCGATGACCGGTTTCGGAAAGCGCTCGATCTTCCGCATGACGCCGTTGCCGAAGCGGATGAATGCCTCGACGTCGCCCCCAGAGAACGCCGAGCCGAGATCGGCGCCGCCGCAGAAGATCTTGTCGCCGGCGCCGGTGATGATCACCGAGCGCACGCTGTCGTCGTCGCGGACCGAGTTCAGCGCGTCGTTGAGCTCGCGGATGAGCGGCTCGCTGATGGCGTTGGCCGGCGGGCGGTTGAGCGTGATGACGGCGTACGACTCTTCGCGCGCCAGCACGAGGGTTTCAAATCCCATCGCGGGTGACTCCTTTGAGGAAGATGTTGGCCACGGGCTCCGCGGCGTCCGCCAGCCGATAGCCGCGCTTGCCGAGCACCCAGGACGTCGTGACCTGGTCCATGGCGCCGAAGAGCATCTTGGTCGCGACTTTGACGGGCACGTCCGCGCGAAACATGCCGGCCGCAACCCCCTCCTCGAGCACGGACCCGATGAGGCCGAAGTACGCGGAGACCTCGTGCGCGGAAGCGCCGCGAAAGAACTTCTGGCCCTGCCGCAGCTCGACCTGCACCACCTCCGCCAGGTCCGGCCGTGCCTCCAGCGTCTCGAAGTGCAGGCGTACGAGCCGGCGGAGCTTGGCCGGCGCGTCGGGCTCGCCGGCAATCTCCTTGCGCAGCGCGTTCACGAACCCGGCCATTTTTTCGCGGAACAGCGTGACCAGGATCTCGTCCTTGGTCTTGAAGTAGAGATAGATGGTGCCGCTGGCGATGCCGGCCTCGCGCGCAATGTCGGACACGCGCGAGTTGTAGAAGCCGTTGCGCGCGAACACGCGCACGGCCGCGTCGATGATCTGCTGGGGCTTGTCGGGATCGCGCATTCCCGTGACTGAACCGCGATTCATTCTACAAAGATGGTAGAGTGCGCGCAATGCGGATCAAGTACCGGGTCGGCGTGATGCCCGGGCCGTGGCCGGCAGGACCCGGCGGCGCGGAGTTCCTCTGGCAATTGGTCGACCTGTGCGAGACGACCGAGATCGACTCGCTCTGGCTTTCGGAGCGCCTGTCCTCTCCGCTGCCGGTGCCGGAGCCCATGACGACGCTCGCCGCCGTCGCGGCGCGCACGCGACGCTTGAAGTTCGGACCGAGCGTCTTCATCACGCCCTTCCGCAATCCGGTGACCGCCGCGCGCGAGATCGCGATGATCGACTACCTCTCGGGCGGCCGGATGCTGCCGGCCTTCGGCATCGGCGTCGAGCAGGAGCGTGAGTTCCTTGCCGCCGGCGTGCCGTTCAAGGAGCGCGGCCGGCGCACGGACGAGGCGCTCGTCATCATGCGGCGCTGCTGGAGCGAGGAGCAGGTCAGCTTCGAGGGCGAGTTCTGGCGCCTGGACAAGATCACCGTGTTGCCGCGGCCGATCCAGCAGCCGATGCCGGCGTGGATCGGCGGCAACAGCGAGGCCGCCATGCGCCGCGCGGGACGGCTCGGCGACGGCTGGATTCCCTCGTTCATCGCGCCCGACCGCTTCGCGATCGGCATCGCGCAGACCCAGCGATTCGCCGCCGACGCCGGCCGCGAGGTGCCGGCCGATCACTTCGGCACGCTCGTCAACTTCTGCTTCGCGGCCGACCGCGCCACGGCCCGCGCGGTCGCGGGCCCCTTCATTCCCCGCAACCGCGTGGACGACGCGACGCTCGAGGCGTGTACCGCGTTCGGCCCGCCGGCGCTGCTGCGCGAACGACTCGAGGAATACGTGGCGGGCGGCGGCTCGAAATTCATCGCGCGGCCGATGTGCCCGCCCGAGATGATGCTCGACCAGCTCCGCCAGCTGGCCGAGGAGGTCGTGCCCGCGTTTCACCGCCGCTGACGCCCACGCCGGGCAAGGGTCGGCCATGGTCACGGTCGAGATCGAGCCCACGTTCGAGAGCTGGCAGGCCGCGGCACGCGCGCTGCTGAGCGATGCCGTCAGTCCCGGCGACGTGGACTGGCGTGAGCGACCCGGCGCGCCGCCCGCGCCGCGCGCGTCGAAGTTCTTTCGCGTGCCGCCCCGATTCCTCGATCTCGGGCGACAGGCGGCGCTCGCCCGCGACGCGGGCCGCTGGGCAGCGCTCTACGATGTCCTGTGGCGCCTCGTGAACGAGCGGCGCGATCTCGTGGACGATCGCGCGGACCCGATGATGCGCCGGCTTCACGCGCTGGCGGCGCAGGGACGCCGCGAGACCGAGCGCGCCGAGCAGCAGGAGGTGCTTCGGCTCGAGGCCGAGGGCGGCGGCGCGGCGGCCTTCGTGCCGCCCGGCGCGGATCTCGGAGGACTGACGGCCGCCGCGAAGCGGTGCCAGGGCTGCCCGCTGTTCCGCGACGCGACACAGACGGTGTTCGGACGCGGCCCCGCCGACGCCCGCATCGTGCTGGTCGGTGAGCAGCCCGGCGATCAGGAGGATCTCCGCGACGCGCCGTTCGTCGGTCCGGCCGGCGAGGTGCTCGACCGCGCGCTGCGCGAGGCGGGTCTCGAGCGCGATCGGCTCTACATCACCAACGCGGTCAAGCACTTCAAGTTCGTGCCGCGCGGCAAGCGGCGCATCCACCAGACGCCGCGCCTGTCGGAGATCGTCGCGTGCCGTCCGTGGGTCGAGGCCGAGTTGGCGCTGATCAAGCCGGCCACACTCGTCTGCCTGGGCGCGACCGCGGCCAAAGCGCTGCTCGGCGACGACTTTCGATTGATGCGCGACCGCGGCCGCGTGTTCGCGACGCGCTGGGCGCCGCAGACGCTCGCCACCCTGCATCCCTCGGCGGTGCTCCGCGGCGAGGACGACACGGCTCAGGAGCGGCTTTATCGGATGTTGACCGACGATCTGCGGCTCGCTGCCGCCGCCTGATCCGACCACCGCCCAGCGACGCGCGGGCGACGTCAGCCCTTCAGAATGCCGCCGAGCACGTCCGGATCGACGTTGCCCCCGGAGAGCACCACGCCCACCCGCGCGCCCGGGGCCAGCGGCAGCCGGCCGGACAGCACGGCCGCGGCGGCTACCGCGCCCGTCGGCTCCGCCACCAAGTGGGCGCGCAGCGCGAGAAAGCGCACGGCCTCGCGGACCTCGTCGTCACTCACCAGCAGCACGTCGTTCACGTTGGCTTTGACGATCGGAAACGTCAGCGCGCCGGGCGTCGTCAGGCGAATGCCGTCGGCAATCGTGGGCGGCGGCGGAATGGTCACGCGCTCGCCCTTGCGAAGCGACAGGTACGTGTCGTTCGCCGTGTCGGTCTCGACGCCGAAGATCTGGATGCCGGGAAACAGCGTGCGGGCGACCACGGAGCAGCCCGCCATGAGACCGCCGCCGCCCACCGGCGTCAGCAGCGCATCGAGCGACGGCACGTCCTGGAACAGCTCGAGCGCGGCCGTGCCCTGCCCGGCCATGATCGCGTAGTCGTCGTAGGGCGGCACGAGCACGCGGTTGGTCTTCTCGGCCAGCGCGCGCGCCACCGCCTCGCGATCGTCGCGCTGTCGGTCGTAGAAGACGACCTCGGCCCCATAGCGCCGGGTGGCCTCGAGCTTGAGCTTCGGCGCGTCCGACGGCATGCAGATGATCGAGGTCGTCTCCGTCATCTGCGCCGCAAGCGCCACGCCCTGCGCGTGATTGCCCGACGAGAACGCGACGACGCCCCGGCGCCGCTCCTCGGCGCTCAGGCTGAGCAGCTTGTTGAGGGCGCCACGGATCTTGAACGCGCCGGCCCGCTGCAGATTCTCGCACTTCAAAAAGACCGTGAACCCCGTGGCGTCGTCGAGCGATTGGCACGACACCACCGGCGTGCGATGGATCCGATTGCGCAGCCCGCGCGCCGCGGCATGAACGTCGTCGATGGAGAGGCTCATGGGGCGCTAGTATACTGGCCGCCATGCTGCGCGTGGCCGCGCTCCTGCTGACGCTCGCGACGATGACCGGCTGCTCGGTGCTCTCGGTCGATCTCACGCCGCGCGTGCGGCCGCTCGAAGAGGAGACCGTCGAGGGCAAGGGCGAGGCGAAAATCTTGCTGATGGACGTCTCGGGGTTCATCAGCGACGACGCGCCATCGGGCGGGCTCGGACTGGGCCCCGCGCCGGTTCGCGTGCCGATGCTCGTCCGCATCCGCGAAGAGCTGCAGAAGGCCTCCAAGGATCAGCGCGTGCGGGCGCTCGTGGTCCGCCTGAACACGCCTGGCGGCACCGTCACCGCGTCCGACATCATCTATCGCGAGATCATGCTCTTCCGCGAGGAGACCCACGTCCCGGTCATCGCCGCGCTCATGGACGTGGCCGCCTCCGGCGGCTACTACATCGCGCTGGCCGCCGACCGCATCGTGGCGCATCCGACCACCGTGACGGGCTCGATCGGCACCATCATGGTCACCGCCAACGTCGAGGGGCTGCTCGGCAAGATCGGCGTGGCGACCAATACGTTCAAGTCGGCCGAGCACAAGGACATGGGCAGCCCGTTCCGGACGCTGACGGCGGAGGAGCGGACGATCTTCCAGTCGGTCATCGACGAGCTGCAGCGTCAGTTCGTGGCCAAAGTCGTCGAGCGCCGGCGGCTGCCCGAAGCGGTCGCCCGCGAGCTGGCCGACGGGCGCATCTACACGGCGCCTCAGGCGCTCGACAAGCGACTCGTGGACGCGGTCGGCTACATGCCGGACGCGCTGGCGGCGGCGCGCCGGGCCATCGGCGTGGACGAGGCGAAGGTCGTCGTGTACAAGCGGCCGCGCGAGTACCAGGCGACCTACTATGCGCAGACGCGGACCGAGACGCACGCCCTCGACGCGACCGTCGAGCGTCTCGCGACGCTGGCCGGCGCCGGACCGCGCTTCCTCTATCTGTGGGCGCCTTGAGCTTCTCTGTCGGCTATCTGCAGGCGCCCTCGGCGCCGAAGGCCATCTGCGCACCGCACCGCCGTTGACAGCCGCCGGCGCCCGGTCCTAGACTCCGCGCCAATCACAAGGAGCGCACCCATGACGCGATCGTCGCTCGTCTCTCGCCGCCACTTCCTCGGCACGACGGCGGCAGCCGCCGGCGCCACCCTGCTCTGCCGCCCGCCGGCCGCGCTCGGCCAGCAGGTGCGTGAGCTCAACGTGTGGCACACCGAAGTCGAGCCGCAGACGGTGAAGACCATCCAGGACACGTCGATCGCCGAGTTCGAGCGCAAGTTCCCCGGGTTCAAGGTCAAGCAGCAGGCGCTGGGCTGGGGCGATCTCAACACCAAGCTCCTCGCCTCGCTGGCCGCCGGCAGCCCGCCCGACCTGACGCACCTCAATCCGTTCATGACCGCTTCGCTGTACGTCAAGAATCTCTTGAAGCCCATGGACGAGCTCATCCGCGTGCTGGGCGAGAACGACATCCACGAGGCGACGCTCAAGCTGCAATACTTCGACGGCAAGTACTACGGCGTCACCCACGCCATGGGCGCCACGTACTTCTGCGAGCGCCGCGACCTGCGCGAGAAGAAGGGCCTGAAGCCGCCCGAGACCTTCGACGACATGCTGAAGCTCTGCGCGGCCCTCACCGAGGACGGGCGCTACGCGATCCAGGTGCCGGGCGAAAAGCTCTACATGGGCTTCGTGCACCCCGCGGAGTGGCTGGCGTCCAACGGCGGCACCTGGGTCGACGCGAAGACCTGGCGGCCGCAGCTCAACGGCAAGTCGATGCTCGAGATTCTCGACTACCTCCAGAAGCTGAACCGGTTCCAGCCCGCGGGCTGGTCCGGGCAGAAGTACCTCGACACGCAGGCCGCGCTGGCCACCGGCAAGATCGCGATGTCGCACCTCTCGGGCGCGCGGGCCATCGGCTACATCGAAAAGTACGCGCCGGAGAACATGCGCGACCCCGAGCACTTCGCGCCGATGCTGCGCCCGCGGGGCCCGTCCGGCAAGATCGGCATGACGACGCTCGACGGCGAGAACTGGGCGGTGTTTTCGCAGTCGAAGTACCCCAATGAGGCGTTCGAGTTCCTGAAGCTCTTCTACAAGAAAGAGCACTATCTCGCGTACTGCCACTCGGTGCCGATCCACCTGACGCCCATCTTCAAGTCGATGCTCAACGACGCCGAGTACCTCGCCCATCCGCGAATCAAGAAGTGGAAGTACTGGCACGACACCATGCTGACGGCGCTGCAGCAGAAGCGCTTGCTGCCGCTCGGGTTCACCCGGCCCGACGACAACCTGCTTCCGTTCCTCGCCGAGCTCGACGGCTCGAGCATCGTGGCCGACATGGTCGTGGAGGTCATGGTCGGCCAGAAGCCGCCGAAGGCGGAAGCCGATCGCGCGCAGCGGCGCGCCGAGGAGCTGCTGACTCAGCTCGGCCACAAGCGCTGGTCGTAGCCGTCGCCGGGGAGCGGGGCGAGTGAGGAAGAACGCCGTCGCCGGCTGGCTCCTCCTCGCCCCGTCCCTGCTCTTGCTGGGCGGCCTCGTGGTGTTCCCGGTGCTCTACAACGCCTGGCTCAGCCTGTTCGACAAGCACGCGTTCCTGCCGGTGCAGCGCTTCGTCGGGCTCGGTCACTACGTGTACTTCGCGCACGACGAGGAATTCTGGAACAGCTTCGCCCACGGGCTCGTGTACGCGGGGGCGACGCTCGTTCTCCAGCTCGCCGTCGGAATCCCGACCGCGCTCCTGCTCAACGAGGCGTTTCGCGGCCGCAACCTCCTGCGCGGCGTCGTGCTGTTCCCCTACGTGATCCCGACGATCGTCGCCGTCATGTTGTGGAAGTGGCTGCTCAACGACTCCTATGGCCTCGTCAATCATCTGCTCGTGGCGGCGGGTCTCGTGCGGGCGCCCGTCGCCTGGCTCGGCAAGGACTGGATCATGGCCTCGCTCGTGATCACGAGCGTGTGGCAGTTCTTCCCCTTCGTCGTCGTCACCTATCTGGCCCGGCTGCAGACGATCCCGCCGGAGCTCTACGAGGCGGCCACGGTGGATGGCGCCGGGGCGTGGCGGCGCTTTCGGCACGTGACGCTGCCCCAGACGCGCAGCGTGCTGTTCGTCATCGTGCTGCTGCGCTCGATCTGGATGTTCACGAAGTTCGATACCGTGTGGCTCATGGCCGGTGACGGCGGCGTGAGCCGCTACATCCGCACGCTGCCCGTCTACGCCTATGCGCGCAGCTTCACGTATCTGCAGGCGGGAATGGGCGCGGCCCTCGCCGTGATCATGTTCGTGCTGCTCATCGTCGCCACCGCCGTGTACTTCCGCGTCTTCGAGCGCCAGGAGGCGCTGTCGTGAGGCGCCGGCGTGCCGGTCTGCTCTATGCCGGCGGGCTGCTGCTCCTGATCGTCGGCGCCTTTCCCCTGTTCTGGATGCTCTCGACGTCGCTCAAGCCGTCGGCGGAGATCTTCGCCACGCCGCCGCGTCTGGTGCCGGCCCATCCGACGCTGGAGAACTTCGGCCGGCTCTTCTCCGACACCGCGTTCGTGACGTTCTTCCGCAACAGCGCGCTCGTCTCGCTGGCGACCGTGGCCCTGACGCTCAGCGTGTCCGCGCTTGGCGCCTACGGCCTCACGCGGTTCGCCTTCGCGGGTCGCGACAAGGTCGCCGGGCTGATCCTCGTCACCTACATGTTCGCGCCCGTGATGATCATCATCCCGTTCTACATCCTCGTGAAGCAGCTCGGCATCGTGAACACGCGGTTCGCGCTGGTGCTCTCGTACACGACCTTCTGCCTGCCGTTCTGCCTCTGGCTGCTGCGCGCGTTCTTCGAGTCGATCCCGCTCGAGCTCGAGGAGGCGGCGCTCGTCGACGGCGCCGGCCGCGGGCGCGCCGTCTGGCACGTGGTGCTGCCGCTCGCGTTGCCGGGCCTGATCGCGTCGGCGATCTTCACGTTCATCCTCGCCTACAACGATTTTCTCTTCGCGCTCGTCCTGATCACCTCCGAAGAGCTCAAGACCCTGCCGGTCGGCGTCAACGATCTGTTCAATGCCACGATCGTCGACTGGGGCATGATCATGGCCGCCGGCGTGATGATCACGGTCCCGGCCGTGCTGTTCTTCGCCGCCGTGCAGCGCTATCTCGTCCAGGGCTGGGGTGCGGGCGGCGTGAAGGGCTAGGGGCGGCGCGGGGCGCCCGCGGACGCATCGCTCGGCTCGTAGCCGGGACACGTGAGCACCGGCAGCCGCGGATACTTCGCGAACCGCGGATCGTCGGCGCTCCGCGCGCAGAGCCAGAAGCGTGAGCCACGTGCGGACTCGACGCGTCGCGCATGCCGGCACGTCGCGCAGAGCCCGGCCTGCGATTGGGGCGCCGCGGTCACGGCGAGTGTGGCGCCGCGAGGATGGCCAGGTAGTCGCGGAGGATGCGCGCGGTGGCGCCCCAGATGGTGTCGCCCGCGTAGTCGTAGAAGTAGACGGCGCGGGTGACGCCGTTGCGGGTCCACTGCTCGATCCGGAAATTCGCGCGGTCGAGCAGCGCCGCGAACGGCACCTCGATGACGCGCTCGATCTCCACACCATCGGGCTTCCAGGCGACGGGGCCGCGGACCAGCCCCACCCAGGGCGTGATGATGAACTGCGTCGCGACGGTCTCCTGATCGTCGAGCGCCCCGAGCGGCTCGACGGCGCCGGGGGGCAGCCCGACCTCCTCGTGCGCCTCGCGCAGCGCCGCCTCGAGGAACCCCGCATCGTTCGGATCGACACGGCCACCGGGAAAAGAGATTTGCCCAGCGTGCTGGCCGACGGTGTCCGTGCGCTTGGCGAAGACCAGCCACGGCTCGCCGCGGTCGAGGATCGGGACGAGCACGGCGGCCTTGATCAGCGGGCCGCCGACCACGACGCGGCGCTCGCGCGCGTGAAGCCGCGCGCGCGTCAGCGCAACGAGCTCGGCCGTGGTCACTTATGACATCACGAAGCCGCCGTCCACGTTGAGCGCCTGGCCGGTGATCCCGGCCGACTCCGGCGACGCGAGGAAGACGGCGACGTGGGCGATCTCCTCGGGCTCCATCATTCTCCGCTGGGGTACGTGCCGCTTGTAGTAGCGCTCGAAGATCTCCTCTCCGGAGCGCGGCCCCGCCTTCGTCGACTGCACGGCGATGCCCATGCCGGCACGCGTGTAGCCCGGGCAGATCGCGTTGACCGTGATGCCCGCGTAGCCCTGCGAGCCGAGCTCGGCGGCGAGCGCGCGCGTGATGCCGATGACGCCGTGCTTGCTGGCCGCATAGGCGCTCACGTAGCCGTACCCGCCCATCTTGCCGAGCACGGAGGCGATCGTGACGATTCGGCCGTGCTGCTGCGCCATCATCCGCGGCAGCACCGCGCGAATCGCGCGATAGGTGCCGTTGAGGTTGACGTCGATCACGCGCAGCCAGTCGGCCTCGTCCTGCGTGGCGAGCAGGCCGCTCAGGCCGAGGCCCGCGCACGTGACCAGGACGTCGAGCCCACCGTGCTGCCGCTCGGCGAGCGCGGCCAGCGCCTGCATGTCCTCGGTGCGCGTGACGTCGGCACGCGCGGCCACCGCGCGCCCGCCGTCGGCGCGGATCGCCGCCGCCGTCTTCTCCGCGCTGTCGCCGAGATCGGCGACGACGACGCCCGCGCCGCGCGCGGCGAAGGTGCGGGCCACGGCCCCGCCGATGCCGCCGCCGCCCCCGGTGACGATGATGGATTGTCGCTGGGTCACGTGAACTTCACGCTCACGGACCCCAGCCGCGTGAACGTCGCGCGGACGCTGTCGCCCGCCTTGGCGCTGAGGATCTTCGACACCGAGCCGGTCATGACGACATCGCCGGCGCGCAGGCTCTGCCCGCGCGCGCCGAGGTGGTTGGCGATCCACGCCAGCGAGTTGAGCGGGTTGCCCATGACCTCGAACGCCGTGCTCGTGGCCACGACGGCGCCGCTCTGCTCGTACACGAGCCCCTCGAGCGCCAGATCGAGACCGACGATGGGCGTCAGCGCGCCGCCGAGCACGATCGCCTTGGCGTACACGCCGTCGGCGACGGCGTCGGTGCCGACCGGCTTGCCGCTGTGCCGGAAGTCGATCAGCTCGAGCGCGGGCACGGCGCCCTCCACCGCCTGCAGCGCGCGCGGCGGCGTGACGCCGGGCCCCGCGAGATCGTGCTTCATCACGAAGGCGATCTCCGCCTCGACGCCCGCCTTGACGAAGCGTGCAGCGGCGATGTCCGCGCCGTTCGAAAGCACGCCGCTCGCGAGCAGGAATGCACAGACGGGCTCAGACACGTGCCAGGTGTCCTGTCCCGCCTTGTTCGTGAACCCAGCTTTCCAGCCCGCGACGCGCTCACCGCGCTCGACGAGCGCCGCGCGAAGCCGATCCTGCACCGCATACGCCTCGGTCAGGCTCAGCCGCTTCGTCTCGCTCGGCGGCCGGTGCGTGCGCGCCTCGTCGCGCGCGGCGATGCACTCGTTGACGAGATCGGCGCTCATGCGAGCCCGCTCAGCGACGCCGGCGTCCGCGGCGCTTGCGTCGCACGGGATGCCGCGAGCCTTTCTGCTGCGGGGGTCGCGACGTGGGCTTGGCTTGCGGATGACTCGGCGCGGTCGGACGCCCGCCCGCGCCGCGCGGACCGCGCGCGGCGTGGCCTTTCCGCACGTGCGGCTCGTTGCGGCGACCGACGTCGCCGCGCATGGTCGGCCCGGCCTGGATCGCGCGGATCCACGCGTCGAGGTCGCGCGCCAGCTCGGGGTAGCAGTGATCGCGATACGTGGCCAGCGCGCGCAGCGCCGCCGGGTCCTTCCACGGCTTGAGCACGAAGACGCCCTCGCGATCGGCAGGATCGAAGGGCGCCGCCGTGGCGAGGGCCATCACGACGTAGCGCCGCGTCAGCTCGGACATGCGTGGCCTCCGATGAGAGCGGATGAGAACAACCGAGGGTACTGCCGCGGCCCGCGCAGCCGCAAGGCTCACACCCGCGCGGCGGGCGGTGCCGCGCGCCGCAGCCACGCCAGGCAGAGCACGAACGCCAGCGCGCAGCTCGCGGCCAGGACGGCGTTGGTGGCCCGATCCTGCACGGTGCCGCCGAATGCCGTCTGCAGCGTGAAGACGACGTTGTTCACGATGTGACAGACGATCGCCGGCAGCACGCTGCCCGTGCGCTCCACGACGAAGCCCAGGTAGACGCCCATCGCGAACGCCAGCGCCATGTGCACGCCGGAGACGTCGACGTGCAGCACCCCAAAGCACGCGGCCGCAACGACGACGGCGCGCGCCGCGCCCCACGCCTCGGCCAGCCGCGTCTGCATGTAGCCGCGGAAGAACAGCTCTTCGGCCGCGCTCGCGAAGACGCCGAAGACGACGACCGCGGCGAACAGGTCGGGACCCGTCGCCCCTTCCAGCACACGTCGCACCACGGCCACCGAGCCGCGCTCGCCGAGACCGACCAGCCACGTCACGGAATCGAGCAGCTGTCCGAGCGCGAGCATCCCGAGCGACATCACCGCGAGCGCGCGGCCCGTCTCCCAGCCGGGCGCCAGCCGCAGCGCGCTCGGCGTCGTGGGCTGCACGATCGCCAGCAGCGTGAAGATCAGCGCGAACGACGACGCGAGGCTGCCGGCGATCAGCGCGGGCAGGGACTGCAGCAGCGCCTGGTCGGGCGTCTCGGGGAAGATCGATTTCAGCGTGACGATGGCGGCGAAAGACGCCAGGAAGATGCCCACGACGGCCGCGACGTACGTCGCGAACACCCTCCAGACACCGCGCATCAGGCGTGCCGATGCTCCAGCCAGGCCTCGTCGACGGACAGGCGCCCGGATCCCGCGAAGAACAGGAGCAGCCCGCCCGCGAGCAGCATCAGATCCAGCCGCGCGCCGCTCCAGCCTGCGGTCGGCAGCTTCACCACGAACGTGGCGACGATGAACTCGACCGCAAAGAGCAGGCCGACCCATCGGCCGAACAGCCCGACGAGCAGCAGCGCGCCACCGACGAGCTCGAGCAGCGCGATGAACGGACCCGTGACGCCCGGGATCGGCATCCCCATCTTGGCAAAGTTCGTCGAGACCGTTCCGAATCCACTCGCGACCTTGCTCCATCCGGCGCCGAGGAAGATCAGGCCCATCGCCACGCGCACCGCCATCACACCCCAGCCCGCGTCCAACGCGCGCCCCATTGCCATGCATCGCCTCCGTGTCAGCGCGCGATGCTACCATGCGTGCATGGCGCGCGTCGTGCTCGCCGTGGTGCTCGCGCTCGCTCTCACCGCGTCGGCGTCGGCGCAGACGGCGTCGTGCGCTCCGACCAAGCCGGACATGCTCGGCCCCTTCTACAAGCCCGACGCTCCGGAACGCGCCGTCACCGGTCAGGGCCTCGTCGTGACGGGAACGGTGCGCTCGTCCAAGGGCTGTGCCCCGCTTCGGGACGCGCGACTGGAGTGGTGGTCGGCCGATGGACGGGGCGAGTACCGCGACGAGCTGCGCGCCACCCAACGCGCCGCGGCCGATGGCACGTTCCGCTACGAGACGGTCGCGCCGGGCCGCTATCCGGGACGTCCGCCGCATCTGCATCTGAAAATCAGCGCGCCCGGTCATCGCACGCTCGTCACGCAGCTCTACCCGCGTGACGGCCAACACGCGATCGCGACGGACCTCGTGCTAGTCGCGGACTGAGGACGCGCGCTCCCGCAGCGCCCGCTGCAGCGGCGCGCGCAGCCGATGCGGCGTCACCGACCCGGCCACCACCTCGTCCGCGCCCACGAACGTCGCCAGCGAGCCGAGCGCGTCCGCGAGGCCGGCCACCGCGGCGTCGCGCTCCACCACCACGCCGTCGCCGGGCGCCGTCGCGCCCGAGGCGAACCACGGCTCGAAGTGCACGCTGAGCACGTCGAGCCGGCGCTCGAGGCGGCGCGCTTTGGCGTCGACGCGGCCGATCAGGTGCCCGTCGTGCAGGATCGGCAGCGTGTAGTAACCGTGCAGCCGCTTCGCGCTCGGCGTGTAGACCTGGATGCGGTAGTCGAAGCCGAACAGGCGCGCCACCCGCTCGCGATACCAGAGGAGCGAATCGAACGGCGCGAGCAGCGTCGTGCCAACCGACGGCGCCGCGCGGCGCCCGGCCCGTGCGAGCGCCGGCACGTCACGCGACAGCACGAGCCAGCGCAGGGTCGAGCCCTCGACCTCGATCTCGGTGACGAGGCCACGGTCGCGCATGTCGGCCAGCGGGGCGCGCCGGCCGCCGAGCCCGAAGCGTGGAAACGTGAAGTAGCCCGCGACGTCGGTGATCGTGGCCGCGCCGAGCGCGTGCAGGGTGCGCTCGAGATGCCAGCGGCGAAACTCCTCCGTCGTCACGGCATCGCTCAGGGCGGTGTCGGACAGCGCCCGCTCGAACAGATCGAAGCGCTTGTGGAAATGCCGGCGCGAGTGGATGGCGAGCGCGCCGCTCATCCACAGATAGTGCAACGCGTGCTGCACGGGCTTCCAGTTCCACCATCCGGCGCTGCCGCGCGGGCGACGTCCCTCGAAGTCCGCGTTGGCCATCGGCCCGTTCTGCGCGATCGTCTCGCGCACACGCCGGAGCGTGCGCGTGTTGCGCCGCAGCCAGTCGGACCAGCCCGTGTGCTGCACGCGATAGTCGAGCATCGCGCGGCGCCACCACGGCAGCATCGAGGTCGGCACCAGGCACGCCGCGTGCGCCCAGTACTCGAACAACAGCCGTCGCCGGTACACGAGCCGATCCAGTCGCGCGCGGTCGTAGGGCCCGAACCGGCTCCAGAGTGTCAGGTAGTGGGCGCGCTCCAGCACGTTGATCGAGTCGAGCTGGATGCCCCCGACGTCCTCGGCGAATCGGCGCAGGCGGCTCGCCGTGAGCGCGTGCGCGCGCGGCCGCGCCAGATGCTGGCGCTCGAGGAACAGCGCGGTGACGGCGCGCAGCGGAACCGGTCTCAGCGAGCCCCGCCCTCAGCGCGTCGTTCGACCGCGCCACTCGGCGATCTGCGCCGTGTGCTCGCGGTAATGACCGGCGCCGATGCCGTCGACCAGTCCGCGCGCCGCGCCGCCCTCGGCCAGCGCGGATTCGGCCAACCGTCCGACGGCCTGCACGAACGCGCGGTGCGAGCCCTCCAGCTCGCGGAGCAGATCAGGGTCCGCGGCGTCCTTGCGCTCATCGACGAAGCGCGCATTCCAGCGATCGAAGTCGTCATAGGTGCCATCGGCGTACGGCGGCTCTCCGCGGGCCATGCGCTCGAGCGCCGGCACCATCTCGCGATGCCAGCCGGCGATGTGCGCCACGATCTGCCGCACGCCCCATGTCCCGAGCCAGACCTCGGTCATTCCGGCTTCGTCGAGGCCGTGAACGGCGGCTCTCAGATTCGCGTACTCGCGCTCGGCCGACTGGATCATAGCTTGCCTGGTGTCCATCGCGCACCTCCGTGCGTGGCTGCTCTCGCGCAGAGAACACCGATCGGCGGCGCGTGTGAAAGGCGGGATGGAGTCGAGGCGCACGACGCGACGTGGGGCGGAGCGCGGGCTCCGCCCCGAGTCGCCGGTTACTTCTTGGGAGCGCTGGCCGCGGTGTCCTGCTTGGCGATGACCTGGTCCTTGATCTTCTCGTACGTGGCGCGCGGCAGCACCTTCTTGGAGACGAGCTCGTCCTTCCGCTTGTACGGACGGTTGTCGATGATCTTCTTCGACAGCGCGTCGCCGATGCCCGGCAGCTGCTTGAGCTCCTCGTCGCTGGCGCTGTTGATGTCCAGCTGCTTCTTCATGGGCTTGCCGGCACCGCCCTTGGCCTCCGGACTGTCGCTCTTGGCCGGAGGCTTCGTGGTCGTGCCCGCCGCGTGCACCGCCGGAACGGCCACGGTGCCGAGCGCGAACATCAGCGCCACCAATATCGCGATGAGTCTGGTCATGAGCCCCTCCTCGGAATGGTCGATGGTTAGATCGTAGCAGACGATCCGGCGAATCCCGCTCAACGCTCGGCGCCCGAGGGCGCCGGCGGCGCGTCCGTGAGCCGGCCGAGCGTCGCTTCGACCGGCGTCTCACGGCCGTTGCGGACGACACGCAGCGCGACCTTCGTGCCGGGCGGCGTCCCCGCGATGCGCCGGGTGAGATCGTGCGGATTTTGGATCGGCTCCCCTTGAAACGCGACGATGATGTCGCCGGGCTTGATCCCCGCGCTCGCCGCCGGCGAGCCGGCCACGGCCTCGGCGACCAGCGCGCCACGACTGCTCTCGAGCTTGGCCGCCTGCCGCGCCTCGGGCGTTACCGGCCCGACCGACACGCCGAGAAAGCCGCGGATGACCTCGCCGCGGTCCTTGAGCTGGCGCAGCACGTCCTTGGCGAGGTTGACGGGTATCGCGAAGCCGATGCCGACCGATCCGCCCGTCTGCGAGAAGATCGCGGTGTTGATGCCCACGAGCGTGCCGCGGGTATCGACGAGCGGACCGCCGGAGTTGCCCGGGTTCACCGAGGCGTCCGTCTGAATGAAGTCGTCGTAGGGCCCGCTGCCGATGAACCGCTCCTTGGCGCTCACGATGCCGGTGGTCACCGTCTGCTCGAGCCCGAACGGGTTGCCGATCGCCATCACGGGCTCGCCGACCTCGAGCTTGTCGGAATCGCCGAAGGGCAAGGCCGGCAGGTTCTGCGCCTGGATCTTCAGCAGCGCCACGTCGGTGCGCGCGTCGATCCCGACGACCTTGGCGGGGTACTCGCTATGGTCGCTCAGGCGAACGACGATCTCGTCCGCGTCCGCCACCACGTGCCCGTTGGTGACGATGTAGCCGTCCGCCGACGCGATGACGCCGGAGCCGAGACTCTGGCGTCCCCGCGGCGGCTCGCCGCTGCGCGGTCCGCGCTCGAAAAAGCGACGGAAGAAGTCTTCCGGCAGCGGCCCGCGCCCCTTCACTCGCTGGGTGGTGGACACGTTCGCCACCGCCGGCCGCGTGACCTTGGCGAGGTCGACCCAGATCCGCAGCGGCGCGGGAAGCTGCGCCTCGCCGGCCTTTTCCTGCCAGAACGGCGAGGCGCTCGCGTGCTGGGTCTTCGGCGGATTCACGTTGACCGTGACCACGCCGGTCGCCCAGAGGGCGGCGGCGGTCGCGGCCACGATCACGATGAGTGCCGCCGAGCGCCGCATCAGGCGGCCCGGCGCTGACCGCCTGCCATCATCTCCATCTGCGCGCCGAGCTCCTGCAGACGCTCCTTCCCGAGCTTCTTCTCACACATCGGGAACATCTCGTCCTCTTCCTCGTCGGCGTGGTGCTCGACGAGCTCGGAGAGAACGGTCATCTTCGCGGCGAACCGCTCGTCTTCGGGATCGACTTTGGGCAGCTCGGCCAGCACGAGATCGACGACGTGGTGCTCCTCGAACGACTCGTCGACGAGCTCCTCGGCCTTCGACGAGCCGATCTCGCGGACGGCCGGGTAGAAGATCTCTTCCTCGATCTTCGTATGCATCTTCAGCTCGTTGGCAATCTCGTCCATCAACTGACGGCGCTGGCGGCCATCCTCGGTCTTCTCGACCTTCTTGAACAGGGCCTTGACGCTCTTGTGTTGCTTCTTGAGTAGGTCGGTCGCCTTCATAGATCCACCTCCGGGAAGCCCATGAGCAAGAAATTTGCCGGTCAGTTCTGGCCTTCGAGGGCGACGCGAGCGAGGGCCGCCTGCAGCAATCCCAGGTACCAGGAGGTGGTTTCGATCACCAGCACCGGTGTCATGCCGCGGCTCACGGTGAAGTGGTACACGCGCTGAGCGGGCTGCGTCTGGGGATCCGGCAGGTCGGCCATGCTTACACTGACAGCAACGCCGATGCCACAGACGCCGCCCCGCCCGATGCTCGCCTCGCTCGACGAGGCGCCGCTGGCCGATCCCCGTTTCGCGTACGAGCCCAAGTACGACGGTATTCGGGCCCTGGCGGTCGTGCACTCGGGCGGCGGACCGGACCCCGTGAGGCTCTGGTCGCGACTGGGCAACGACAAGACGCGGCAATTTCCCGAGATCGCCCGCGCGCTCGCCACCTTCGCCCGCCGCCTCAAGGCCGACGTGCTGCTCGACGGCGAGATCGTGGCCCTGGACCAGCACGGGGAGCCCGCGGGCTTTCAGCGCCTGCAGGGGCGGATGCATCTGACCTCCGAGCGCGACATCGGCGGGCGTGAAGGCATCGAGCCCGTCGCCTTCGTGGCGTTCGACGTGCTCCGTGACGGTGAGCACGACGTGCGGCCGCTGCCGCTCACGGCCCGCCGCGCCCGCCTCGAGCGCATTTTCGGCAACACGGGCACGCCGCGGCTGCGACTGTCGGACTTCCGTCCCGGCGATGGGCGCGAGCTCTATCACGACGTGCTCGCGCACGGCTGGGAAGGTCTCGTCGCCAAGCTGCTCGATTCTCCGTACCAGTCGGGGCGGCGCAGCAGCGCCTGGCGCAAGATCAAGGTCTCGCGTCGTCAAGACTGTGTGGTGGGCGGATGGACCGAGGGGCGCGGGAGCCGCGCTTACTTCGGCGCCCTGCTGCTCGGCGTCTGGCAAGGCGGCTCACTCATCCATGTCGGCCACACCGGTCCCGGATTTTCCGAGCGCGAGCTCGCGCGCGTGGCCGACATCTTGCGCCCCCTCGAGACGGCGACGTGTCCGTTCGCGACCCGTCCCGTCGCCAATGAGCGGCCGCACTGGACGCGTCCCGAGGTCGTCGTGGAGGTCGCCTTCACAGAATGGACGGCGGACGGCAAGCTGCGACACCCGAAGTATCTCGGCGTTCGCGACGACGTCGATCCTCGCCAGGTTCGGCGCGAGCCAGCCCGGATGATCCGTGCGCCGAAGCGCGCCGCTGCTCCGGCGCCTGCCGCGTCACGCCGCCGCAACCGCCGCGCGCGCGACATCGACCCGTGGCCGAAGGCCACCGGCGCGACTGGCGCGTTGATCGCGCGGCTGACCGAGCTCGAGGCGAGCCGGACGGATGCCGTCGTCGAGGTGCCCGGCGGCGGTATGGTCACGGTCGGGCACCTCGACAAGATCTTCTGGCCGGGGCTCGGTCTGACGAAGGGCGCCCTGCTGCGCTACTACGCGTGGGTCGCACCGTTGCTGCTGCCGGCGGTCGCGGACCGGCCGCTGGTCATGCGCCGCTTTCCCGACGGCGTGCGCGGCAAGGCGTTCTATCAGCAGCGCGCGCCGGCCGACGTGCCGCCGGGTGTCCGAGTGGAGCGCCTGCCGGTCGACACGGAGGTGCCGAGCCGACTCATCGGCGGCTCACTGGTCACGCTGCTGGCGATGGCGCAGATCGCCGCGATCTCGCAAGATCCCTGGTTCTCACGCCTCGGCTCGCTGGACGACGCGGATCACGTCGTGCTCGATCTCGACCCGATGCCCGGCGTGCCGTTCGCAACGGTCGTCGACGTCGCGCGGTGGATCCACGACGAGCTCGAGCGCATCGGCACGCCATCGGCGCCGAAAACCTCGGGCGCGACCGGCATGCACGTGTACGTGCCGCTGCCGCCGGGCACGTCGTATGAGACGGGGCGAATCTTCTGCGAGATCGTCGCCACGCTGGTCGCCGAGCGCCACCCGCGAGTCGCAACGGTCGAGCGCGCGGTGGACGCACGCGGTCGTCGGGTTTACGTCGATTACATGCAGAACTTTCGGGGCAAGACGCTCGCCACGGCGTACAGCGCGCGCGGCTCGGACTTCGCCGGCGTATCGACGCCGTTGACCTGGCGCGAGGTTCGCGCCGGCCTGGACCCGCGCGACTTCACGCTCACGACGATGCCGGACCGCGTGCGCCGCGTCGGTGACCTCTGGGCCGCGCTGCGCCGATCGCCCGGCGCGAATCTCGCGGCGATCCTGGAGGCCGGCCGTCCTCGGCGCGTACTATGAGCGGGATGACGGACGCGTGGGGTCTCGCCGACGGCTATCACGACGCGTTTGGTGTGTGGCGCGCGCCATCACCGGCGACACGCGAAACGCTGCGTCGCGCGATGGGCGCCGAGGGCGAGGCGCCCCCGCCGGCGCCCGTGCTCGTGCGACGGGCCGGCGAGCCCATCGCTGTTCCCACCCGCGCGCGCCTCGTGCTCGAAGACGGCGGCGAGCTCGACGTCGACGGCCACGTGCCGGCCGACGTGCCGCCGGGATACCATGAGCTGCGTCCGGCCGACGACGGGCCGCCGATCACGCTGATCGTGAGCCCCGGTCGTTGTCCGGTCCCGGACCGTCGCAGGTGGGGCTGGGCGGCGCAGCTCTACGCCACGCGATCGACCGAGTCGTGGGGCATCGGCGACCTGGCCGATCTGCGGCGGCTCGGGCGCTGGGCCGCAGGTCTCGGCGCGAGCACGATCCTCATCAATCCGCTGTCAGCGCCGCTGCCGCTGCGCACGCAACAGCCCAGCCCCTATTACCCCTCGAGCCGCCGTTTCGTGAACCCACTCTACCTGCGCATCGAGGAGGCGCCCGGCGCCTCGGCGCTGGGCGTCGACCTGGACCGCCTCGCGGCACTCGGCCGTGCGCTCGATGCCGAGCGCGTGCTCGATCGCGGGCGCGTCTTCGACGTCAAGATGGACGCGCTCGAGCGGCTCTGGGCCAAGGCCAACGCGGCCGGCGGCGACTTCGAGCGCTGGCTGAGTGAGCGCGGGACGACCGTGCGAGAGTTCGGGATTTTCTGCGCACTCGCGGAGCACCACGGAGGCGGCTGGCACGCCTGGCCCGCGGAGCACCAACGCCCGACGTCGCCCGCGGTCGCCCGCTTCGCGGAGGCGCACGTGGACCGCGTGCGGTTTCACGGCTGGCTGCAGTGGCTCGCGGAACGCCAGCTCGACGCGGCCGCTCGCGAGATCGGCATCATGCAAGACCTGCCAATCGGCGTCGATCCGGACGGCGCCGACGCCTGGGCGTGGCAGGACACGCTCGCGACGGGCGCCTCGATCGGCTCACCACCCGATCGCTTCGTGACGCGTGGCCAGGACTGGGGCCTGCCGCCGTTCGTGCCGCACCGCCTGCGCGCGCTCGCCTATGCTCCGTTCATCGAGACCATTCGCGCCTCGCTGCGCCGCGGCGGCGGCCTGCGCATCGACCACGTCATGGGCCTGTTCCGGCTGTTCTGGGTGCCGCACGGCCTGCCGCCCGCCGAGGGCGCCTACGTCCGCTATCCCGCCGACGATCTGCTCGCCATCGTCGCGCTCGAAAGCCAGCGCGCGAACGCGACCGTGGTCGGCGAGGATCTCGGAACCGTCGAGGAGGGCGTGCGCGAGCGGCTCGCCGCGCACGGGATCCTCTCGTATCGGGTCGCGTGGTTCGAGGAGCACCCGCCGGCGCATTATCCCGAGCTCGCCATGGCGGCCGTCACCACCCACGACCTGCCCACGATCGCGGGACTGTGGACCGGCGCGGACGTGCGCGAGCAGCGGCAGCTCGGCCTCGTGGACGACGATTCCCCGCTCGATTCGACGCGCGGTCGGCTGTCGCAGCTCGCGGCGCTCGGCGAGGACGCACCAGTGACCGACGTGATCGAGGCCGTGCACTCACGGCTGGCGGAGGCGCCGTCGCTGCTCGTGACCGCCACGCTCGAGGACGCGCTCGCCGTGGCCGAGCGCCCCAACGTCCCGGGCACGTCGTTCGAGCGCCCCAACTGGTCGCTCGCGCTGCCGCTGTCCCTCGAGGCGCTCGAGACGGCGCCCCTGCCGCAACGCATCGCCGCGATCCTCGACGCGCGGCAGCGGTGACCGCGTGAGGGTGCTCGTCACCGGCGGCGCGGGCTACATCGGCAGCGTGGTGACGGAGGCGTTGCTGGGGCGCGGTCACGAGGTCGTCGTCTACGACAACCTCGTCCGCGGTCATCGTGACGCCGTCCCGGACGCGGTGCCGCTCGTCCTCGGCGACGTGCTCGATGCCGCCACGCTGGGTGGCGAGCTGCGCGAGCACCGCATCGAGGGCGTCGTGCACCTGGCCGGGCTGTCGCTCGTGGGCGAATCGATGAGCGATCCCGGCCGCTACTATCACGCCAACGTCGCCGGCGGTCTGACGCTGCTCGACGCGATGCGCGGCGCCGGCGTCGGCCTGCTGGTCTTCTCGTCCAGTGCCGCCGTCTACGGCGGACCGGACAAACAGCCGATCGAGGAGAACGATCCGCCGGCGCCGACCAATCCATATGGCGAAAGCAAGCTGGTCGTCGAGCGGGCGATCGCCTGGTATGGCGCCGCCTACGGGCTACGCGGCGTGAGCCTGCGCTACTTCAACGCCGCCGGGGCGAGTGCGCGCTGTGGCGAGCGCCACGATCCCGAGACGCACCTGATCCCGATCGTCCTGCACGCCGCCGCGGGACGTCGCGATGGCGTCACGATCTATGGCGACGATTACCCGACCCGCGACGGCACGTGCGTGCGCGACTACGTGCACGTGCTCGATCTCGCCGACGCCCACGTGCGCGCGCTCGACGCGCTCGCCGCCGGGGCACCGACGGCGAGCTACAACCTCGGCTGCGGCGGCGAGGGCTACACGGTACGCGAGGTGGTGTCGGCCGCGAGCGCGGTCACCGGGCGCCGGATCGTCACGCACGTCGGGCCGCGACGCCTCGGCGACCCGGCGACGCTCGTGGCGGCGACGGGTCGGATCACCCGCGAGCTCGGCTGGCGCCCGCAGCACCAGGATCTGCGCGAGATCATCGAATCAGCCTGGCGGTACGAGCAGAAGCGCGGCGACGCCGCCTAGCGCGCCAGCGCGACGCAGGCGACGCCGGCCAGCACGATGCTCGCGGCGGCGAGTCGCGGTCCCACGCGTCCCTCCCCCATCCACAGCGTGCCGATGAGCGCCGACAGGACGATCGAGAGCTCGCGCGCGGCGACGACGTACCCCGCTTTCGACAGCCGGAAGGCGAGAAGCACCAGCGTGTAGCCACCCGCGCTCATCGCGCCGACGGCGAGGATGGCTCGCCAGTTCGCGACCCACTCACGTCGAACCGCCTCGCGCCGTGTGAGCAGTGCCGCCGGCAGGAGCACGAGCCCGCAGCCGGCCTCCATCAGGAGCATGTACGGCACGGGATGCAGACGGGCCACGCCGGCCTTGTCGTTGAGGGAATAGGCCGCGATGCTCAGTCCGGTGATCAGCGCCCACACCGTTGCGGCGCCGAGCGGGGCGCCCGTCGCGACCGCGTGGCGCTGACCGACCTGGTGCAGCGTGATGACGCCCGCGACCACGCCCACGATGCCGACGACACCGATCGGTGAGAGTCGCTCGTCGAGCAGGACATAGGCGCCCACCGGCACCAGCGCGACGCCGAGCCCGCGCGCAATCGGATAGACGATCGAGTAGGCGCCAGTCGAATAGGCCCGGCCGAGGGCGTAGAAGTACAGCACGTGCAGCGCGATCGTGCCGAGGACAAATGGCATCGCGCGCGCGGGGAGGCCATCGCGCCAGAGCCACGGTACCGCGAGCGGGGCCAGGATCGGCGCGGCCACGCAGGAGCACAGCGCGAGAAATGCCAGCGGATCGCTGCCGCGCTTGGC
>Ga0114129_10000455_pt1 | contig 48893 bp, 36 predicted proteins | sample RhiMetdeltSRZDD1_FD_80071 | JGI IMG/M metagenome (GOLD analysis project Ga0114129, IMG submission 80071) | Populus rhizosphere microbial communities from Tennessee, USA - Rhizosphere MetaG P. deltoides SRZDD1 (version 2) (version 2) | ecosystem: Host-associated > Plants > Roots > Rhizosphere >...
GCGCGCAGCGGCCAGCCCCACCCTGCACAAGACGACGGGCAGGCTGAAGTGGCCGGGGTCTGTGGGTTGGATTCGCCGCGCGCAGTCGAACCAGCGCGACAGCTTCCAGGCAGAGGGCACGCCGAAAGCGCTGGGATCTCAAGCAGCCTTGCGGCGCTTCGGCGCGGCCTTGCTCCTGGCCGCGGGCTTGGACTTCTCGCCGCCAGCGCGGCCCGACGACTTGCGCCGGGTGCCCGCCTTGGCGTCGTCATCGTGCTCGGCGAACCTGGCTTCGGCGGCTTCGCGGATCGCCTGGGCGCGCTCGGTGGGCTCGCCACGGGTAGAGCGCTTCTTGCGCGCTGCCTCGACACTTGCCCGCAGCGCGGCCATGAGATCGGCGACCTGCTCTGGCTCGGGCGCCTCCGGCGACACGACCTTGCGACCCTCGGCTTTGCTCTTGATCACCTCGAGCAGCGCCTCGCGGTACTGGTCGTGGTACTGGCTGGCATCGAACTCTTCGGTCAGCGCCTCGACCAGTGACCCGGCGATGTCCACTTCCCGTTCGGTCACCAGCACGTTGGGCAGCTTCTCGTCGTGCTCGCGAATCTCATCGGGGTAGCGCAAGGTGTCGAGCACCAGCGTGCCGTCGAGCGGGCGCACCGAGCACAGGTGCTCCTTGTTGCGCAGGGCGATCTTGGCCACCCCCACCGAATCCTTCGCCGTCAGCACCTTGCTCAACAGTGTGTACGGCTTGAGCCCCGTCTCTTCGGGCTCCAGGTAGTAGCTCTTCTCGTAGTACAGCGGATCGATCTCGCCAGCCTTGACGAAGGCCGACAGCTCGATCGTGTGCTTGCTCGGCAGCGGTAGGTCTTCGAGATCTTCGTCGGTGATCTCGACGTACTGACCTTTACTCACCTCGTAGGCGCGGACCAGCTCGTCGTTGTCGACCGCGCGATCCTCGACGGGGCACCAGCGCTTGAACTGGATGCGGCTCTTATCGGGCTCGTGCAGCAGGTGGAAGCTGACGTCCTTCTCCTGGGTCGCCGACATCAGCCGCACCGGGATGCTGACCATGCCGAACGTGATCGCGCCTTTCCAGAGTGCTCGCGGCATGCCTGCGCTACTTTTTCAAGAGCTCCCGCTCGGCTTCGACCCAGTCGTCGAAGTCCAGGCCGTGTCCGCCGCCGCGCTCCAGATACCGGTGGTACGCGCGCAGCCGAATCTCTTCGACGCTCGGCGCCGGCGCGCCGAGATCCTCGCTCGGCTGATCGGTCGGTTCGGTGCGGGCCGCGTACGTCTCCTCGGGCTGGTTCGGCTCGGACGGCGGTCGATCGCCCGCGTCCGGGCCGGCCTGCCGTGATTCGTTTTCACCCGGCGCCGATCCGGCGGCCGTGCCGCCTGGTCGTCGCCGCACGCGCGATGCCGCTGTCGGTTGAGTCTCAGGCGCAGCGGACGCGCTGTCGGATGCTTCTGAACGGGGAGTGTGTTTAGCCATAACAGATCCTACAACGACGGAACGACAGCATCCGTCGCGAAACCAGTCATCAAGGTGAGCCGTGGCAGTCCGGCGTGCTAACTTTGCAAACGATTCGCCAGAATACCGGAGAGTGGAATTCGGATCCAGTCCGGACGATTGTTGAGCTCGTAGACGAGCTCGTACAGCGCCTTGTCGAGCGTGAACGTCCGGAGCAGCTCCGCAAAGATCGGCTGCGGCAGCGCAAGCGACGATCCGCCGACGATGCCGTGGTAGGCCGAGAGAAACGCCTGCGCGATCCACCGCTGCCACGCATCGGCCCACGGCTCGAGCGGCCCGTACGTGTCGGGCGCGTGCACGGTGATCGCGATGAGCGCCGCGTACGCCGCGTAGCTGAACGATCGCACCATCCCGGCGAGATCCTTGAGCGGCGAGTGCTTGAGGCGGCGTTCCGCGAGCGTGCGGCCCGGCTCGCCCTCGAAGTCGAGGATCACGAAATCCTCTTCGACCCGCAGCACCTGTCCGAGGTGATAGTCCCCATGCACGCGCATGCGGATGCCGGCGGCGTCGAGCGCGCGCAGCGTGCCGAAGGCGCCGACGAGCTCGCGCCGACGGTCGAGGACGGCCGCCGCCTGCGCGCGGGCGGCATCGCTCAACGTCGGCAGCCGGTGCGCGAGCGCATCGAGCGCGAGCTCGGCATGCTCCGTCATCCGATCCGCGAGCTCGTTCAGAGCGGCTCGATCGAGCGGCTCGGGCGCGAACGCGGGCTCGGTTCCCTGCGCGAGCGTCAGGTGCAGCTCGCCCGTGCGGCGTCCGAGAGTCGCCGCCGTCGCCAGGTAGAGATGTTCGAGCGCGGCGAAGAACGGCGGTGGGACCACGTCGACAGGAAGCGCAGCCGGGGCCGGAAGTTCCCGCCCTTGCGATCCGCTGATCCGCGCGAGCACCCGCTCGAAATACCGGCGCAGCTCGTCGATCGTGTACTGCCAGCCCGAGCCCTGATGCTTGACCAGCGCCTGCACGACCGCGAGCGTGCCCGCCTCGAGCGATGGCCTGTTGTACTCGATCGCGCCGTACAGGCGCGGCGTACGCGTGAAGCCCTGCTCCACGAGGAAGCGGCCGATCTCGAACTCCGGATTCGGCCCCGGCTCGATGCGGCGGAACAGCTTGAACGTGTACTGCTCGTTGACGAACGCGACACTGTTGCTCTGATCGCCGTCGCTGCGGGCCCATCGCAGCTCCGCCGGCAGATCCAGCGGGCCCGCGATCGACGCCCCCTTCAGCGATCCGCGCCTGGTCGCAACCTCACGGCTCGCGCCGACGACGCCGAGCAGCCGCGCGCACGTGTCGTCGTCGAGGATGCCGTCGACGATCGCGCCCTTGCGCGCGCCCGTGATGCGCGCGAGCACCGCGGCCGGCGACTGTTTCAGGAAGCGGTCGGCGTCGTCGCCGGAGACGAGCGCGAGCGGCAGCAGGAACGCCTCCGACCTGCCGTCGGCGTACTCGATCGACACAATCGCGAGAAACGCGGGGTTGACGCCGCCGCGTAGCATCGTCCAGTCGGAGAACCGCGCGTCACGAATGTCGCGGCCCTTCGACGAGAACCAGCGCCGGCGGCGCAGGAACGGCTGCAGCGCCAGGCGCTCGATCACGGCGCGCGTGCCGCTGTCGAGCACGCCGGTCCAGTCGACGCCGACGAGCAGCGCCGGCAGCGTCTCGAGGATCGCCGCGTTCGGATCTGCCGGCGCCGCCGCGCGTGGGCTGACCGCGAGCGACGACTGCTGCAGCGTGAACCAGTACGAGGCGTACGGTCCGAGCGACAGGAAGTACGGCGTCTCGCCGATGCGAGGGAATTCCGTCAGGCCGCCCATCTCGATCGGCACCAGACCCGCCAGCGCCTTCAGGTCGAGCTCCGCGGGCTGCACGGACCGTGACAGGTTCGCGACGACGAGAATCGTCTCGCGGTCGTCGCGGCGCAGGTACGCGAGGACCTTGCGGTTGGGGCTGCCGACGAGCTCGAGCGATCCGCGGCCGAAGACCCGATGCTGCTTCCGCATCGCGATCAGCCGCTTCATCCAGTTGAGGAGCGAGAACGGATAGCGCTCCTGCGCCTCGACGTTGATCGCCTGGTAGCCGTAGACCGGATCCATGATCGGCGGCGCGTAGAGGCGCGCCGGATCGGCGCGCGAGAAGCCGCCGTTGCGATCGCTGCTCCACTGCATCGGCGTCCGCACGCCGTTGCGATCGCCGAGGTACACGTTGTCGCCCATCCCGATCTCGTCGCCGTAATACACGATTGGCGTCCCAGGCATCGAGAACAGCAGGCTGTTCAGCAGCTCCATGCGGCGGCGGCTGTTCTCGACGAGCGGCGCGAGCCGGCGCCGGATGCCCAGGTTCAGCCGCATCTGCGGATCGGAGGCGTACACCTGGTACATGTAGTCGCGCTCCTCGTCGGTCACCATCTCGAGCGTCAGCTCGTCGTGGTTGCGGAGGAACAGCGCCCACTGACAGGTCTCCGGGATGTCGGGCGTCTGGCTCAGGATCTCCGTGATTGCGTGGCGATCCTCCTGCCGCAGCGCCATGAACATGCGCGGCATCAGCGGGAAGTGGAACGCCATGTGGCATTCGTCGCCCTCGCCGAAGTACGGCCGCACGTCGGCCGGCCACTGGTTGGCCTCGGCGAGCAGCATGCGGTTCTTGTACGTCCGGTCGAGCTCCGCGCGGACGCGCTTCAGCACGGCGTGCGTTTCCGGCAGGTTCTCGTTGGTGGTGCCCTCGCGCACGCACAGGTACGGCACGGCATCCAGCCGCAGGGCGTCGACGCCCATGTCGAGCCAGAACTTCATCACGTCGATCACCGCGTCGACGACGGCGGGGTTGTCGTGATTGAGATCCGGCTGGTGCGAGAAGAAGCGATGCCAGTAGTACTGGCCGGCCACCGGGTCGTACGCCCAGTTCGACTTCTCGGTGTCGACAAAAATGATCCGCGTCTCAGGGAACTTCTTGTCCGTATCGCTCCAGACGTAGAAGTTCCGCTCGGGTGACCCGCGCGGCGCGAGGCGCGCGCGCTGGAACCAGGGGTGCTGATCCGACGTGTGGTTGACGACGAGCTCGATCAGGACCTTGATGTGCCGATCGTGCGCCGCCGTGACAAACGTCTTGAAGTCGTCGAGCGTGCCGTACTGCTGATGGACGTTCAGATAATCCGAGATGTCGTAGCCGTCGTCGCGCAGCGGCGAGGGAAAGAACGGCAGCAGCCATATGCACGTCACGCCGAGCGACTGCAGGTAGTCGAGCTTCTGCGTCAGTCCCTGGAAGTCGCCGACGCCGTCGTTGTTGCCGTCGAAGAACGACTTGACGTGCGCCTCGTAGATGATCGCGTCCTTGTACCAAAGGGGATCGTCCTGCTCGGCGGAGCCGGCGGGCGCCACCGCCTCGACGGGAACGCTCAGGTTCGGCGTCTCCACGGCCATAGAGTAGTCTCAGACCTGCCGTTCGATTCGAAAGACATGACCCTGCCGGACGCCCGGGTCGAGCCTCACGTAATTCCACGCGCCCCGCCACCGGTAGCGCGCGTCGTCCAGCAGATCCTCGACGAAGATCGCCTCCTCGTCGGCGACGTCGGGCACGCGCACATGACCGTGCTGCATGTTGTGCGGATCGAGGTTGACGATGACGTACACGATGGCCGCCTCGTCGTCCGGCGCGTGCTTGCTGTACGCGATGATCTGCGGGTTGTCCGTCTCGTGAAACCGCAGCGTCCGATCGAACTGAAGCGCCGTCTGCTGATGTCTGATCTGGTTGACGCGCGCGACCAGCTCCTTGATGTGCCCCGGCCGATCCCAATCCCAATGGCGGAACTGATACTTCTCCGAGCTCGCGTACTCTTCCGAGCCTGGCTTCAGCGCCCTGTTCTCCGTCAGCTCGAAGCCGCTGTAGATCCCGTAGCTCGCCGCCAGAGTCGCGGCAAGCAGCAGCCGGGCCTCGAACGCGGGACGGCCGCCTTCCTGCAGATAGGCGTGGAGGATGTCCGGCGTGTTCGCGAAGAGATTCGGTCGGAGGTACTCGCGCACCTCCGTCTGCGTCAGCTCCGTGAAGTATTCCGTGATCTCCGCCTTCGTGTTCCGCCACGTGAAGTACGTGTACGACTGCGAGAAGCCTTCCTTCGCGAGCCGCCGCATCGGCTTGGGCCGCGTGAACGCTTCCGACAGCAGCACGACGCCTGGATCGTGCGCGTGGACCCGATCGATCAGCCACTCCCAGAATCCGAACGTCTTCGTGTGCGGGTTGTCGACGCGGAAGATCCGGATGCCGCGGTCCACCCAGAACAGCGTGACGTCGAGGAGCGCGTGCCACAGCCCTTGCCAGTCCTCGGATTCGAAGTCGAAGGGGTAGATGTCCTGGTATCTCTTCGGCGGGTTCTCGGCGTACTTGATCGACCCGTCGGGCCGGTGGCGGAACCATTCGGGATGCTCCCGCACCCACGGGTGGTCGGGAGAGCACTGCCACGCGAGGTCGAGCGCGACCTCGAGGCCGAGCCGCTCGGCTTCCTCGCAGAACGCCGTGAAATCGTCGAACGTTCCCAGACCCGGCTCGATGGCGGTGTGCCCGCCGGCTTCCGATCCAATCGCCCAGGGGCTGCCGGGATCGTCCGGTCCGGCCTGCAAGCTGTTGTTCGCGCCCTTTCGAAAGCTGTGTCCGATCGGATGAATCGGCGTCAGGTAGACGACGTCGAATCCGAGATCGGCGACATAGCAGAGATGTCTCGCCGCTTCGGCGAACGTCGCGCTGCGCGTCGGATCGGGGCCCAGCGACCGCGGGAACATCTCGTACCACGCGCCGAATCGCGCACGCTCGCGGTCCACCCACACGCGCAGCGGCTCACTCGTCGTCGCGCGCGAGCGATCGGCGTACGTGTCCATCAGGGTCGCGAGATCCTCGTGCAGCACGCGCGCGACGCGCTCGGCCACCGGCGTCGCGTCGCTCAGGGCATCCGCCTCGGACAGCAGCCAGTTCGCGTCGGCGGCGCTGGACCCGATTTGCTGCGCCCGCGCCGCATGTTCGCCGATGAGCAGCGAGCCTTCGACGAGCTCGAGGGCGACGTCCTGGCCCGCCTCGAATTTGACCTGCAGATCGCGCCGCCAGGTGCGGAATCGATCCACCCAGCCGATCACCGAGTACTCGTGCCAGCCGACCTCGTCGACCTCGAAGCGGGCGGACCACTCGTCGTTGCCGGGGTTGACGAGCTGCATCGGAAGTTCGCGCCAGTCGGTGGAGGCTGTCGGGGTTTCCCTTTCGACTCCCGAATCCCCAATCCCGGGCCCCGACACGCGGCGGTGGCGAAGCCTCGCCGCGATCAGATCGTGGCCGTCTGCGAAGATATCTGCGACGACGTCGATCGCTTCGCCGATCGTGCGCTTGATCGGAAAGCGCCCGTCATCGACGTGGGGCCCCACGTGTTCGATGACGACCCGCCGCGTCTCGACCTCGGGGATTTTGCTTGCGGGACGCACGGGCGCGGCAGCCGACCCGTCGCGGACGGCAGAATCGGACCGGCCGTTCACTTCAAGTCTCCGACACCTCGGCCGGCTCGGCGCGTGCGCCTGCCGTGCGTCGCCGCTCGCGGACCGGCGGCGTCATGCGGAACACGACCAGCGATCGTCCCTGCAGGGGATAGCGCGCGGCGCCGCGGTACGCGCGCTCGCCGGCGTCGGCCTCGAACGTGTCGAGGACGCGCAGCCACTGGTGCTCCGCCGGGTCGAGCGCCGGGAGCGTGAAGGGGACCTTGTCGTCGTGCGCGTTCAGCAACACGAGCAGCGACTCGCCGGTGACCGGGCGGCCCTGCTCGTCGACCTCCTCGATCGCGTTGCCGTTGAGCAGCATGCCGAGGCTCTTGACGAACTCGGCGTTCCACGCGTCGTCGTTCATTTCATGGCCGTCCGGCGCCAGCCACGCGACGTCCTTCACGCCGCCGCCGCGGATGCTCCGTCCCTGAAAGTACTTGCGGCGGCGGAGCGCCGGTTGCGTCAGGCGCAGGTCGAGGAGGCGGCGGACGAACTCGAGCAGCGCCTGCTGCTCGGGCGTCAGATCCCAATCGATCCAGGTCAGCTCGTTGTCCTGGCAGTACGCGTTGTTGTTGCCGCGCTGCGTGCGGCCCAGCTCGTCGCCGTGGCTGATCATCGGCACGCCCTGCGACAGCAGCAGCGTCGCGAGGAAGTTGCGCTTCTGCCGCTCGCGAAGCGCGACGACCTGGGGATCGTCGGACGGCCCCTCGACGCCGGCGTTCCAGCTCAGGTTGTTGTTCTCGCCGTCGCGGTTCTCCTCGAGGTTCGCTTCGTTGTGCTTCTCGGTGTAGCTGACCAGATCGTGCAGCGTGAAGCCGTCGTGCGCGGTCACGAAGTTGATGCTCGCATACGGCCGCCGCCCGCTCTGCGCGTACAGATCGTTGCTGCCGGCGAGCCGCGTGGCGAGCTCCGACACGCTGCCCCCGTCGCCGCGCCAGAAGCGGCGGACCGAGTCGCGGTACTTCCCGTTCCACTCCGTCCAGAGCACCGGGAAGTTGCCGACCTGATAGCCGCCCTGGCCGAGATCCCACGGCTCGGCGATGAGCTTCACGCGCGACAGCACTGGATCCTGATGGATGATATCGAAGAACGCCGACAGGCGATCCACCTCGAACAGCTCGCGTGCGAGCGCGCTCGCCAGGTCGAATCGGAAGCCGTCGACGTGCATCTCGAGGACCCAGTAGCGCAGGCTGTCCGTGATGAGCTGCAGCACCTGCGGGTTCCGCATGTTCAGCCCGTTGCCGCAGCCGGTGAAGTCCATGTAGTAGCGCGGGTTCTCGCTCACCAGCCGGTAGTACGACGCGTTGTCGATCCCCTTGAGCGACAAGGTCGGCCCGAGCTGGTTCCCCTCCGCCGTGTGGTTGTAGACGACGTCGAGGATGACCTCGAGGCCGGCGCCGTGGAGCGCGCGCACCATACGCTTGAACTCGCGCACGGCGCCCGCCGGCGTCCGGCTCGCGGCCAACCGCCGCTCCGGCGCGAAGAATCCGAAGCTGTTGTAGCCCCAGTAATTGGTCAGACCCTTCTCGTCGAGGTGCCGGTCGTACGCCTGGTGATGCACCGGCATCAGCTCGATCGCCGTGACGCCGAGCTTCTTGAAGTGCTCGAGCGCCGGCTCCGTCGTCAGCGCTTCGTAGGTGCCGCGCAGCCGCTCGGGAATGTCCGGGTGCAGCTTGCTGAAGCCGCGTACGTGCATCTCGTAAATCACGGTGTCGTGCCAGGGCGTGCGCGGCGGCCGATCGTCGCCCCAGGTGAAGGCCGGATCGATCACCGCTGCGAGCGGTGCGAACGCGGCGTTGTCGCGGTCATCGAACGACAGATCTTCGGCGGTGTCGCCGACGCGATAGCCGAACATCTCGTCGGCCCAGCGAACCGTACGCGCCACCGACATCGCGTATGGATCCATGACAACTTTGTGGGGGTTGAATCGGTGGCCCTGCGCGGGCTCGTACGGGCCGTGGACGCGGTACCCGTAGAGCTGGTTCGGCCGCGCATCGGGCAGGAAGCCATGCCATGCCATGGCGGTGTGCTCGGGCAGCTCGATGCACGACGATTCCTTCGTCGCGTCGGGCGAATCGAACAGACAGAGCTCGACCTTCGTCGCATTCGCGGAAAAGAGCGCGAAATTGACGCCGACGCCGGTCCAGGTAGCGCCGAGTGGGTAAGGGTCGCCCGGCCAGATGCGCATGCAAGGCCGAGGTTCATGATTTGTGCCAGCCGCAATCAATCCGCGCGGAGGGTCGTCATCGGATCGATCCGCGCGGCGCGGACCGCCGGGATGCAGGACGCGAGCAGACACGCGCTCAGGACGACGAACGTGCCGGCGACGAACGCGGCGGTGTCCGAGACGTTGATCATCAGCAGTCGCGCGGCCGCGATGCGGACCGCGCCGGTCGCGAGCAACGCGCCGAGCAGCAGGCCGAGCGCCGCGAGCCGGAGCGATCGCCGGATCACCACCCCGACCACCGCGAGCACACCTGCGCCCAGCGCAACCCTGATGCTGATCTCTTTCGCACGCTGGGTCACCAGGTACGACAGGACGCCGTACACGCCGGCGATCGTCAATAGCAGCGCGAGCACGCCGACGACGCCCGCGATCCAGTACGCCATCCGGAACGGATACAGTCGCCCCGCCACCAGCTCCTGCATCTTGTGGATCTCGCGAATCGCCCCTGGCGCGGCGGTGGCGAGCGCCGCGTCGATCGATCGCCGCGCGGCCTCGGGCTCGCCGCGGACGCGCGCGATCAGCCCGCTGCCGGACGCCGTCGCAAGGATCGGCAGATAGATGGCCGACGTCGCCGGGCCGTCGCGATCGATGTCTGCCGTCGTGTCGCGGGCGACCCCGATCACCTGGAACGCCGCGTGGCGCCGGATGCGGCCCTTGGCCCGGACCCACTGGCCCACCGCGTCACCGTTCGGCCACCAGCGGCGCGCCACGGTTTCCGAGACGACCGTCACGGCCGCGCCTCCGGCCGCTTCGTCAGTGGTGAACGAGCGTCCCTTCACGAGCGGAATGTCGAGCACCTCGAAGTAAGTCGGCGTCACGAATCGATACCTCGTGCTCTGCAGCTTCCCATCGTCGGGGCCCACTGAGACGCTGGGCGCGGTCCCTTCGAGCGGAACCGCGGAGGAGGCCGCCACGCCGGTGACGAGCGGGTTGGCCGCGAGCGCAGCCAGCGCGCGCGCGCGAAGCGGCTCACGAAGATCGATCGCGATGACATCGTGCGTGCGGAAGCCGGCTTCGAGCCCCGCGACGCGCTGCACGCCCCGCAGCAGCACCACCGCGGTGATGAGGAGCGTCGCCGTCACGGTGATCTGCGCGATCACGAGACCGTCGCGCAGCCGCGAGCGGCCGAAGTCGCCGGGGAAGTCGCCGCGCGCGATCTGCACGACGTCGGATCGCGTCGTCTGCAGCGCGGGCGCGAGGCCGAACAGCAGCCCGGTCGCAACCGCCGCGACCGCCATGAAGAGGAACACGCGGATGTCCGGCGGCAGCGGCGCGATGCGGACGTACTCCGTGAACTCCGGCGGCAGCGTCGCGACGATGAGGCGGACGCCGGCGTCGACGGCGGCGCGCGACACGAGGAATCCGACGGCGCCGGCAGGGATGGCGAGGACGACGCTCTCGGTCAGCATCTGCCGGACCAGCCGGCCGCGCGCGGCGCCGATCGTGAGGCGGATGCCGATCTCGCGCTGCCGCGCGAGGCCGCGCGCGAGCATCATGTTGGCGACGTTGGCGCAGGCGATCAGCAGCACCAGCCCCACGCCGATCAGCACCGGCGACAGCACGATCATCACGGGCGGCGACAGCGGAATGCTGGTCGCGCGCGGCTCGAGCAGCACGCTCGTCGGTCTGCGGTCGCCGTCTGCGTCGCGCGCCAGCTCCTGCACCCACGTCAGGACTGCGGCTCGCGCGGCGGCTGCGGGGACATCGGGCCTCAGCCGGCCGACGACGCCGACGCGAGCGGGCTGTTCGGGACCGAAGAGATCGGGGCCGTCCTCGATCAGCGGCGCGAGGGTGATCGGCAGCCACAGATCGTGCGGCAGCGCCGGGCTGAGCCCCGTGAATCCTTCCTGCGCGACGCCCACGATTTCACACGGATGTCCGTGCACGAGGAGCTTGCGTCCGAGAATCGCCGCGTCGCCGCCGAACTGGCGCTGCCACACGTCGTAGCTCAGGACGACGATCGCGCCGCCGCCAGGCCGGACGCTGTCGCCGGGCTCGATCGTGCGGCCGAGCGCCGCCGTGATGCCCAGCATGCGGAAATAGTTGCCCGAGACGAGCATGGCGAAGGAGGTGTGGCCGTCGATCCGCGTGATGATCTGCCGCCTCTCCGCGAAGACCTCCGAAAACGCCGGGACGTCGCGGCCGAACCGTTCGTACTGCGCCGCCGAGAACAGATGCCACTGTCCGTCGCGCGATCGCCATTCGATCGAGTAGAGCGAGTAGGGATCGCGGACGGCGAACGGTTTGAGGACGTACGCGTTGAACACGGTGAAGACGGCCGTGTTGAGGCCGAGGCCGATCGCGATCGTGCCGACGACGGTCGCCGCGAACGTCGGCGCGCGGCGGAAGCTCCGGAGCGCGTAGCGGACGTCCTGGACGAGCGACTCGAGCCAGGCGACGCCCTGCGCGTCGCGGCACTCGTCGGCGGCGAGCGCGGTCGATCCGAAGTCGGCGCGGGCGCGCGCCCGCGCGTCGGCTTCCGGCACGCCGGCGGCCACGTGCTTGCGCGTCTGCATCTCGACGTGAAACGCCATCTCGTCGACGAGATCGCGCTCGACCCGGCCGGGCCGCGCGATGGCGCGAAGGCGGAGCCACAGATCGCGCGCGTTCATCAGGCGTGTCTCAGGACGCGGCCGATCGCCTCCGACAGCCGCTCCCACTCCTGCGTCTCGCGGTCGAGCTGGCGTCGTCCGAGCGCCGTCAGCCGGTAGAACTTCGCGCGCTTGCCGAGATCGGAATGCCCCCAGTCGGCGGCAATCCAGTCGCGATGCTCGAGGCGGTGGAGGGCGGGGTAGAGAGAGCCCTGGTTGACCTGGAGGACGTCGCGCGAGATTTGCTGGATGCGCCGGAAATCGCCCAGCCGTGGAGCGGCCCGGTCTGCAGCGTCCGGAGGATCAGGAGATCGAGCGTGCCCTGGAGGAGATCGAGCGCGGGATGATCGCTCATTGTGTCGACGTCCGACATTATCCCCGGATGGTGTCGGATGTCAACACAATGCTGCGATCGCGCAGCTTACTCGGTCGCGTACCTGTCGTTGTACCAGGGCTCCGCGGTGTTGGAATAGCCGCGAACCTCCCAGAATCCCTTCTTGTCCTCGGCGAGGAGCTCGATCTTCCGAATCCACTTCGCGCCTTTCCAGGCGTACAGCTTCGGCGTGATCATCCGCACCGGGCCGCCGTGTTCGCGCGGCAGCGGCTTGCCCTCCCACGTGTGCACCAGCAGCACGTCGTCTTCGATCGCGCGCGCGAGCGGGAGGTTCGTCGTGTACGGAACGAAGGTGCCCGGCATGAAGTCGGCGCCGGTGCAGAGGACATGGTGGGCCGAGTCCTTCGGCACGGCGAGCTCGGCAATCGTCCTGAAGCGCACGCCGCGCCAATGGTTGTCGTACCGGCTCCATGTCGTCACGCAGTGAAAATCGCTGACGTCGTCGACCTGCGGGAGCGCGAGGAGCTGCGCCCAGTCGAGCGTGAACGGGTTCTCGACGAGCCCGCCGACCTCGAGCGTCCAGCGATCGAGCGGCACATCGGGCTGCTCGCCGAGATCGAGCACCGGCCAGTTCTTCACCTCGTGCTGGCCCACCGGGAGCCTGGGCATCCCGTGCCGGTTCGGCGGCCCGCTCCCTTCAGGCGGCTGGCCGTGGAAGCGAACGTTGACGTCTCCCTTGTCGAGATCGATCTGGCGTTGGATGTATTTGCGGCGGCGCGCGACGAGATCGTCCACGGCATCCAATTTACCAATTTCGCCGTGTGTTGCGCGCGGAGGTTACGCGAGGCGTCGCTGGAAGGTCGTCGAGTCGAGCACGTCGGGGCCGGGCAGGATGTCCGGCTCGAGGAAGTCGGGCGGCAGCGCCGGCCGCGCGGTGAGCGTGCCGCGCCGCGCCGCCTTGTCGCGGTACATGCCCTGGTCGGCGCACGCGAGCAGCTCTTCGTAGGTCGAGCCGTCGTGCGGGAAGACCGAAGATCCGGCGCTGGCGCGCAGCGCGACCGTCCTGCCCGCGCGGACCTCGATCCGCACCTTGTTGACGAGCTGCTGCAGCTCGCGCCGCTTGATGTCCGCGGCCTCGCGCGAGCAGTCCGACAGCACGATGATGAACTCGTCGCCCGCGTAGCGGACGCACAGATCGTAGGATCGCAGCGCGCCCTGCAGTGTCGTGGCCATCTCGCGCAGCGCGCGATCGCCCACGTGATGGCCGTAGGTGTCGTTGATCGCCTTGAACTCGTCGATGTCCATCACGATCAGCGCCAGCTCGCCCTTCAGCCGCTCGGCGCGGGCGAGCTCGCGCGTCAGGTGCACGAACATCGATCGGCGGTTCGGCAGGTTCGTCAGCGGATCGGTCAGCGAGTCCTCCTGCGTCTGCTCGAACACGATCGAGTTGTGAATCACCGCGCCCGCCTGCTCCGCAATCCGCTCGAGCAGCCGGCGGTGATCCTCGGTGTAGCGGCCCACCTCGACGTGGAACAGCGCGAGCGTGCCGATGAACGAGTCGTTGAACGTCAGCGGGCAGACAATCGCCGATTTGAGATCGGTCTGCGGGCCGTGGCCGGCCGCCTCGAACGCGACCCGCGGGTGGCCGTTGACGATCGTGCGCCGGTTGCGCGCCACCCAGCCGGCGAGCCCCTCGCCGTTGCGCACGACTTTGTTGAGCAGCTTGGGCACGTCGACGCCGACCGCGAAGCGGCACTTCAACGTGTCGGTTTCCTCGTGGTAGAGGAGCAGCGTGCAGCCCGACCACGGCACGACGTTGGTGAGCTTCGACGAGATGAGCGCCATCGTGTCCGCGATCCCCAGGCTCGTGCCCATCGTCTGCGCGATCTCGTACAGCGCGTAGATCTCGCGGTGCGCGAGCGCGATGTTCTCGAACGCGCTCTGCGAGCTGCGCTCCGGCACCAGCCCGGTGGCGGGCGACCCCGATCCGTCCGCCGTGATCTGTTCCTGCGGCGCCGACTTTGCTTCCTCGGCCGCCGCCTCCTCCATGAACGACGGCAGCAGCTCGATGAACTTGTCGACGAGCGCCGGATCGAGCGCCTTGCCCGACTCGTGCTTCACCAGGCCGATTGCGCCGTGATGGCTGAGCGCCTTGTGATAGGGCCGTTCCGTCGTGACCGCGTCGAAGTAGTCGACGATCGTCAGGATGCGCGCGCCGAGCGGAATCTCGTCGCCCTGGAGGCCCTGCGGATAGCCCTTGCCGTCCCATCGCTCGTGATGGCTCAGAATCAGCGGCGCGACGGGATAGGGGAACGGCACCGCGGCGATGATCTCGGCGCCGACCTGCGGGTGGATCCGGATCTTCTGGAATTCTTCCTGCGTCAGCGGTCCCGGCTTGGAGAGGATGTGCTCCGGCACGGCCAGCTTGCCGATGTCGTGCAGCAGCGCCGCCGTTTTCACGCCCTGGATTTCCGCCTCCGACAACCCAATCGCGCGCGCCACCCCTGCGGCGTAGATCTGGACGCGGCGAATGTGCGTGTGCGCCGTCTGATCTTTCGCGTCGATCGCGCGCGCCAGCGCCTCGATCGTCGCGAGGTGCAGGTCGGAGGTCTGCTGTACGTGGCGCTGCTCGTCTTCGATCCGCCCCATGTACACCTTGTACGTACGATACGTGAGGTAGAGGGGCGCGAAGGTGAGCGGCGCGAGCCAGTAGCCGGCGCGATCCATGATGGCCGCCGCGATGGCGGCCGCGCCGGCACCGACGAAGTAGCTGGGCGCGCTCCAGAGGAAGTTCGCGTTCCAGACGCCGGCAATCGACTCGCGCTCGCGCGAGGTCAGCGCGATCGCCGTCGCGATGAAGCCGGTGTTCAGGATGAAGTACGCGGTCGCGGCGCCGACGAGCGGGCGCGCGAGCGCCTCCGCGCCCATCCCGCCGCCCTCGCGTCCGCCGAGCAGATGGAACGCCAGCCCGGCGCCCTGCACGGTGACGATGAGCGAGGACATGCTGAAGAGCGTGCGATAGATCGGATTGCGGTTCTTGCTGCGCAGATTGCACTGGCTGAACGCGCTCGCCGCCGCCACGAGCATCGTCTCGTCGGGGCCGAGCATGAGCAGCGACGCGAAGTCGACCGCGTAGGAGACCGACATCGTCGATCCGCCGGTCGTCAGCGGCAGATGGACCTTGAGCGCGGCCGAGGCCGACGACAGCACCAGCAGCGCGGCGAACAGCGCAGGCTGCTCGAACCGCGCCTGCGGCAGACAGACGACGAGCAGCGCCGCGCCGGCCAGGATCACGGCCGTGATGTAAGTGCGCGCGCCGAGCGACAGCTGCGTCATCGTTTCGTCCCGCGCGCTAATGGACGCGCGGCGCCGTGGACACCCAATGGTCGCTCCAGTCTTCCTTCAGCACCGACCACAACACCTGATCGAAGTATTCCCCGCCGCGCCGGACGGCCCGGCGCAGCACGCCTTCCTGCACGGCGCCCAGCTTGCGGAGCGCGCCGTTGGCGCGGCCGTTCTGCAGCAGCACCCGCGCTTCCAGGCGGTGCGCGCCGACCGTGCCGAACGCGAACGATCCCACCAGCCGCACCGCCTCGAGGAAGATCCCCGTGCCGCGCGCCGATGGCGCGAGCGTCGCTTCCCATTCCGCCGCCTCGAACGCCGGATCGAGCTGGCGGACCTGCACGAGGCCCGCCGGCGCGCGTGTCGATCCGGAGACGATCACATACGTGAACGCCTGGCCCGCCGCGCGCGCGCGCTGCGCGCGCTCGATGAACTCCGACACCGCGAGATCGGTCACCGGATACTCGAGGCCGAAACGGCTCGCATCGCCAATCGACAGGAGATCGACGAGGGCGCCGAGATCCTGCTGGACCGGCTCGCGCAACGTCACCGTTCGCGCCGTCAGGATCGGCAGCTCGGCGCGCCAGTCGGCGACACCCATGTTTCCAGGGTCTGTGGCCATTTCGAACGCCCGGATCCGGCGCTAACCGACACGATGAACGTCGGATCCGCGTCAGGGCGAGCAACTTCGACGCCACCTCGACGATGGGGTTTCGGGTAAACTGTAACCGGTTGCTGGCAGGATAGTTAGGTGTTTCCGGCAGGCCCGCGCCGATCAGGGCCGATGTTCGTTATTGTAACAATAAGACTTCGATTGTTCACTCGTGTCAGTTTCAGCCCCTTTGATTAGAAGAACTTGCCGCGTGATTGCCTCAAAACGCAACAACTGTTCCGTTTCGCTACATCGTCCAGTCTTGTCCGGCAACCTGCGGAGCGCCGCGAGAGCGAGTATAAAAAGGACCGCGCGTGGACGAGAAGCCGAACCGGCCGCTTGACGACGACCCGAGCTTTCTCGCAAGCCTGGACGATCTCGATCGCGGACTGATCCCGAGCGAGGAGGCGCCGCCGCCGGCCACAGCGTCCGTGCGTCCAATGCCGCCGCGGCGCACCGCTGCTTCTTCGGCGCAGCCGACCGGCACGACCGGGCCGCCGCGCGCACCGGCGCCCGCGCAGCCGCCGCCGGCCGCGCCATCGATTTCCGCGCGGCCGAGCGCACCGCGGTCCGCGCATCCGCCGCAGCCTATCGCAGCGGCACCCACCGCCGCGACTCCGACGACCGGATCGCAATCGCCGCCGCGCAAGCGGCCGCTGCTCGATCTGTTTCCGCCGTCGAAGGAGGACGCGAAGCCGGGACCGAAGCCCGTGGTCAGGGACGCGCGGCCATCCTCATCTCCGATTGGCGACATGCTGCTGCGCGCCCCGCGGCGCGACGCGCCGGCCGCGCCGCCGCGCCCGGCGCCAGACGAGACTCACATGCTGACGTACGAACCTTTCTACGGCCTGCAGGAGCCGGCGTTCAGCGCGTCGACCGATCCCAAGTTCTTCTATCACAGCGTGTCGCACGATCGCGTGGCGCAGGACCTGCTCAGCGCGATTCGCGGACGCGAGAGCGTCGTCGTCGTCACCGGCGAGGCCGGGACGGGCAAGACGATGCTCTGTCGTGCGGTGACCGAGCAGCTCGATCGCCGCACGCTGACGTCGATCGTCGGCGCGCCGTTCGCGTCGATCGAACAACTGCTGAAGACGGTGCTGATCGACTTCGGCGTGATGGCGCGGGAAGAAGTCGCCGCCGGGCGGCTGGCGCGCGCGTCCGCCGCGGAGCTGAGCACGACGCTTCGCGAGTTCCTCTTCTCGCTCGGCGCGCTGGAGGCGTTCGCGGTCGTGGTGATCGACGATGCGCACACGATGACGGCCGACATGCTGGAGGACGTGCGGGCGCTCTCGGAGCTCGACGGCGGCGCGAATCTCCTGCAGGTCGTTCTGGTCGGCGAGCCGGTGCTGCTGCGGCAGCTCGCACGGTCCGCGACGCGGTCGCTGCTCGCCCGCGCGACGGTGCAGCGCGTCGTCGAGCCGCTCGAAGACGACGCGGAGGTCGCCGACTACGTGCTGCACCGGCTGACGGTGTGCGGCTCGAAAGGCGGGGTCGATTTTGCCGACGGCGCGATCGAGCGGCTCTACGTCCTGTCGGAGGGGATCCCGCGCGACATCAACCGTCTGTGCGACGCGGCGCTTCGCCTCGGGCGCGAGCAGTCGGCCACCGTGATCGATCGGCCGCTCATCGATCGCGCCGCCGCCGACGTCGGCATCGCGCCGCCGGCGTCGCGCGCGGTGGTCGCGCTGCGCATCGCCGCCGTCGTGATCGCGTTCCTCTCGCTGATGCTCGTGGGCGCCGCCGTCGGCGCGATCGTGTTCCACGATCGCTTCGCGCAGTTGATCGGGCGGTGGGAAGCAGTCCCGGCGGCGCCGCGCGCGCTGACGCCGCGGCAGCCCCGGCCGCTCGCGCCGCTGCCGCCGCCGGCGGTCGGGGACTAGAGGGACAGCAAAGATTTTTCTGCGCGGCGGTCTAACGCTGCGCGCGCGGATCGTACGGGTCGGCCTGCGCGTCCGGCTGACCCGGCGCCGGATCGCCCCGGCGGCCGGGGTGCGCGTCGCCCGTGCCAACCGGCGTCCGCGGGCCGAGCTGCACCTTCCCCCGTCGGATTTCCTTGATCAGGTATGGGACCAGGAGCGCCGCCGCAAGCGCGAGCGCGACCAGGACGCCCAGGCCGAGTTCGGTGGACTGAGCCGCGAACAGCTCGGCAGCGACCATCTCACACCTCCGCTATAGATCGAGCAACCGCTGTGCCGACGCTGGCAGAGCTTTTGAAGTGCACCGCGTCTTGACGGGAGGTGCTACATGAGGCGGGTTCTCCGTGCGCTGCTCCTGAGCGTGATCGTCATCATCGTCGCGTTCGTCGCGTTCGCCTATTGGGCAGGCGGCGCGTCGTGGCGGTATCCACACGATACGGCCGCTCCCGTGGGCACCAGCGGCAACGTCAACGTCGACAAGGCGCGCGCTCGCGGGGCCGAGGTGGGCGAGAAGGTCGCCGTCGCGGCGTCGAAGGTTCAGGAGACTGTCGACGAGGCGGCGATCACTTCGAAGATCAAAGCGAAGATGGTCCTCGACGACAGCGTGAAGGCGCGCGCCATCGACGTCACGACGAACGGATCGACGGTCACCCTTTCCGGCACGGTCCAATCGCCGGCCGAGCACGATCGGGCGATCGCGCTCGCGCGAGAGACCAACGGCGTGACACACGTCATCGATCACCTCGTCATCCGGCCAGGCGAGCAAGACTAGGCGGCTTTGTGCAACGGCGGCGGCGCCGGCTATCTATAATGCTGCCGTGGACGTGCAGGAGCGGAACAACGGCGCCGTCGTCATCCTCGACGTCAAGCGGACCGACGCAGACGAGCCGCCGGGGCAGAACCTGCTGCGCGACCGCCTCAAGAGTCTGCTGGAAGGCGGCCGCAAGTTCATCCTGCTGAACGTCGCCGACGTGACCTACGTCGACAGCGTCCTGCTGAGCGCGATCGTGCAGGGCTACGCGTCGGCCGTGCGCCAGGGCGGCATGCTGAAGCTGCTGAACGTGACGCCGCGGCTGCGAAAGCTGCTGAAGATCACCAAGCTCGAATCGGTCATCGAATCGTACGACTCCGAGGAAGCCGCGACGGCGACGTTCCCCTCCAAACCGACCTAGCACGCGGAGCGTGCGATCTACTGTGAGGATGGAATGGGGTGGGTAACGGGGTTCGAACCCGCGACTTCCGGAGCCACAGTCCGGCGCTCTACCGCTGAGCTATACCCACCGTGGTGGGATCACGCCATCTGGTAATTTGGTAATCGGGTAATCTGGTAATTGGATTGAGCGATTGAGTGACCCAATCCACTCCAACCAATCAAATTACCCGATTACCAAATTACCAGATTACCAGATCAGCTGCGGCCTGTGTCGCTCGCAGCCGTGGCTGAGTCGCTGGCAGCCGCGGCCGCGTCTCCATCGGTGATGTCGGCGAGCTCGCCGTTCGCCACGCACACGCGCACCAGGTAGATGTGGCTCGCGCGCTCGCCCTTGGCTTCGTACATCAGCTTGTCGGCGTTCTGAATCAGCGACCCGGCGAGTCGCCGCGCGATGAAGCGCCGTTCGGCCACGCGCCCGAGCCACAGGCAGACGACGCCCACATCGACGCGCACCGGCTGCGCGGCCAGACGGCGATCCTCGACCGTCCAGTCGTAGCGCTCCACCGCTTCGCGGAAGCGTTCGGCGATCGCGTACGCCTGGCGATACTCGGCGAGATCCGGAATGAGAAAGCAGAACTCGTCGCCGCCGAATCGTGCGTGGAGATCCTGGCTGCGCGGTCCGAGGCGCTCCTGCGCGATCAGGTCGTCTGACCGGACTTGCTCGCGCAGCAGATGCGCGACGCGCTCGATGATGCGATCGCCCACGGCGTGGCCGAGCGCGTCGTTGTACCACTTGAACCCGGTGATGTCGACGAGTCCGACGGCGCACCAGCGTCCGCGCTGCTCGAGGGCGAGGAACGACTCGAGCTGCTCGGTGAAGCGGCCGAAGTTCATCAGCTTCGTCTTCGGATCGCGGTTGGATTTGTCCGTGAGATCCGCGACGAGCTGCTCGAAGTAGCGGGAAATGCTGCTGACGGTGGCGTCGCGCGCCGACAGCTCGTGCTTCACGCGGGTCATCTTGTCGGCGAAGCCGGCCGACAGCGCCTGGATCGCCTCCTGTTTGGATTCCTGCCACAAGCGTTCGTGGCGCGTGAACACCGCGTCGATCCCGTGCAGGAGCGACGTCTCGAGCGACGGCGGCAAATGGAGGTGTTCGCGCACCCAACTCTGCAGTTCGGTGCGCGTTTGCGGCGTCGCCGTCGTGTTCGGGACCTTGTCAGGACGCATGGCCCGGCGTGTCAAACTCTACAAATGGCGTGCCGCGCGCCACGATGACGCGCCTGTCCCCCTTGCGACGCGGACGGACCGTTTCCGCCGCGCCCTGGCGCCCGCCGTGTCAGCGGAGGCGTGTAACGAGAAGGCGATCTGTTCCACTTGTGGGCAATAAGACCGACCGGCGATTGCCGAGCCGACTCGCCTGTGGATCAGCTGCGCCTTGGTCGCGCGTCAGCGCTTGATGTTCTTCCCGATGTTCTCGACAGTTTCTCCGACCTTGCGGCGTCCCTTCCCGAGCGTTTCCCGGACGCGGCCCGCCGCTTCGTCCGCTTCGCCTTCGCCGCGCAGCCGATCGTTATCGCTCAGGTCGCCGATCCTCTTCTTGATCTTGCCTTTGACCCGGTCGGTTTTGCCTTTGACCTCGTCCCTGTTCCACATCGCAGGACCTCCCCGGCATGAACGTGCAGTTCTCATGCCCCGCGGAGTGAACGACGCGAACGGTTCAGGAGTGCAGCGGAGAGCGGCTCAGGCTTGAATGACGGGGCGCGGGTTGGCGAACTGACGCAGCGTACCGACGAGGACGGCGGTCTCCGCCTTCAGCGCTTCCCACGCGCTTTGGTGATCGTCGAACGTGCCGGCGCGTCCGACGTCTTCGAGCTCGCGAGCCGCGCGGACGACGCCGGCCGCGTCGAAGTTGGCGGCGGCGCCCTTGAACGCGTGCGCGGCGCGCCGCAGTCCGTCGGCGTCGCGCTTGTCGATCGCCGCGCGGATCTTCTCGAGATAGCCGGGCGCATCGTCGATGAAGAGGCGGCTGATCTCGACGAGCAGCTGCGCGTCGCCGCCGACGCGCGCGAGGATCGCCGTGTAGAGCCGCGGCGCGTCGGCGCCGGCGTCAGCCGCCGGCGGCGGCGCCTGGCCGCCCGCGATGCTTTCGACGACGGCGCAGAGACGGCGCGAGTCGAGCGGCTTGGTCAGATACTCGTCCATGCCGCTCTCGAGGCAGCGCTCGCGGTCGCCTTTCATCGCGTGCGCGGTCATCGCGATGATCGGCAGATGCCCGCCGGTCTCGCGCTCGCGCACGCGGATCGCGGCCGTCGCTTCGAAGCCGCCCATCTCCGGCATCTGCACGTCCATCAGCACGGCGTCGAATCGCGTCGCCGCGATCGCCGTCAGCGCTTCCTTGCCGTTCTGCGCGATGCTCACACGGTGGCCGCGCCGCTCGAGCAGGCTCGTCGCCAGGCGCTGATTGACGGCGTTGTCCTCGGCGAGCAGCACGTGCAGCCGGCGCGACGGCGGCTCGGCCGGCATCATCGCGTCCGGCAGCGCCGGCCGCGGCGTCTGCTCGCGCTGCAGCGCCTGATTGATCGCCGCGAGCAGGTCGCGCTGATCGACCGGCTTCGTCAGGTGGTACGCGATGCCCAGCTCGCGGCAGCGCGCCGCCTCGCCGTGCTGCCCGGCTGAGGTGAGCATCATGATCGTCGCGCCCGCGAGCGCGGGACTCTGGCGGATCTGGCGCGCCACCTCGAAGCCGTCCATCTCCGGCATGTGCGCGTCGACGAGAACGAGCGTGAACGGCCGTCCCGCCTCGCTCGCTTTGACGAGCGCGTCGAGCGCGGCGGCGCCGCTCGAGACGAGCGACGGCCGCATCTTCCACCGCTCGGCGAGCTCGCGCAGGATCCGCAGGTTGACGAGGTTGTCGTCGACGATGAGCACCGGCAGCCCGGCGATGTCCCACGCGGAGAGCTCGGGCCGCGATTCGGCCGCGCTCAGGCGCACGGTGAAATGGAACGTGCTGCCTTCGTGCGGCGTGCTCTCGACCCAGATGCGTCCGCCCATCAGCTCGACCAGCGTCGAAGAGATCGCGAGCCCCAGGCCGGTCCCGCCGAAGCGCCGCGTCGTCGAGCCGTCGGCCTGCCGGAACGGCTGGAAGATCTCCTGTTGTTTTTCCTTCGAGATCCCGATGCCGCTGTCGCTGACGAAGTAGTGGAGCATCATCCCGCCGGCGGTCTGTCCGCCGATCTCCACTTGCACGAGAATCTGACCGCGCTCGGTGAACTTGATGGCGTTCCCGACCAGGTTGACGAGCACCTGGCGCAGCCGCCCCGGATCGCCGGACGCGATGCTCGGCACGTCGGGCAGCACGTGGCAAATGAGCTCGAGCCCTTTCTGCTCGGCGCGCAGGGCGAGGGGCTTCAGCAGGTCGGCGAGATGATCGCGGACGGAGAACGGGATCGCCTCGAGCTCGAGCTTGTGCAGCTCGATCTTCGAGAAGTCGAGGATGTCGTTGAGGATGCCGAGGAGGCTGTCGGCCGAGCTCTTGACGAGCGTGAGATAGTCGCGCTGCTCGTCGGTCAGGTCGGTGTCGAGCGCGAGCTCGGTCATGCCGATGATGCCGTTCATCGGCGTGCGGATCTCGTGGCTCATGTTCGCGAGGAACTCGCTCTTCGCCTGGTTCGCCTGCTCGGCGACGCGTTTGGCCGCGGCGAGCTCCTCGGTGCGCTCGCGGACCTTGCGATCGAGATCCTCGGTCAGCTGCCGCAGATCGGTGTTGAGCCGTTCCCGCTGCGCGAGCGCCTGCTCGAGCTGCCGGTACGAATCGGCGAGCCGCGCCTGCATGCCGTTGACGTCCTCGAGCAGCTCGGCGATCTCGGCCGGCGCGTGCGACGTCGGGGGCTGCGGCTCGTTCGTGGTCTGCGCGGAGACGTTCCGGACGACCGTCACCAGCTCCTCGAGCGGCCGGGTGACCGCGCCCGCGAAGCCGCGCGCGCCCAGCACGGCGCCTGCGAGCGCGAGCAGGATCAGCGTGAGCGTCAGCGCGTAGTAGCCGGTCGACTGCAGGCGGAGGTTCAGCAGCGGCTGCTCGACGAACACTTTCCAGTTGGACGGCTCGACGACGCCGCGCGCCGCGAGCTGCGTGGCGCCGCGGGGGGTGCCGTTGCCCACGCGGCGCGAGTAGCGGAAGACCTCGCCGCTGCCGCCGGCGCCCGTGCCGGCGCGGACGAGCGCGGCCTGATCGAGGTTTTCGAGGACCGCGTAGCCCGAGGCGCCGCTCGAGAAGATCACGCGGTTCTGCTGATCGAGAATCGTGATCGTCGCGTCGGCGAGCGTGTGGTAGTCGGCGATGAAGCGCTCGAACTTCGACAGGTCGAGCGAGCCGCCCGCGACGCCGACGAGCAGCCCGTTGGGCATGATGAGCGGCACCGCGATCGTCACGATCGGCACGTGCGACCGACGGCCGACGAACACGTCGGAGATCGCCAGCCTGCGCGTGCGCGTCGCGTCGATGAAGTACTGGCGGTCGCCGACCGTCTGCGGCAGCGGCTGCGGCGGGACGCTTTCCTTCAGATCGCCGCCTTCGTCGGCGACGAACAGCGTGATGAAGCCTTCGTAGATCTGGTGGTACTGCTCGAGGACCTCGTGGCGATCGGCGGCGGCGCTGCGGACGTCGCGGATCGCGCCGGCCATCGCCTGCACCGCGTGCATGTGCGTGGCGAGATATTCGTTGATATGGCGCTCGAGCGCGGTGACGGCCTCCTGCAGCCGCGCCGCCCCTTCGGTCTCCTGCTTGGTCGCGAACAGCTCGCCGTTGACGACGCTGAGGAGCAGCACGGGGAGGACCGCGACGAGGACGAACGCGCGGAAGGCGTACGTGCGCAGCCGCGCGCGCTCGCGCCGGTGCGGGCCGATCAGGATCCGTCCGGCGGCGGCGGCGATCGCCACGAGCCGCGCGATCACCACTGCCGTCATGCCGTTCAGCAGCTGCTGCAGCGCCAGCGGCCACACCGACGGCCGCAGGTACCCGAAGCCGAATCCTTCCGGGTACAGCGCGAACGACAGCGCGGAAGCGGTCCAGACGAGCGCGCCGGCGAGCAGCGTCGATTTGCCCCAGCGCGCGAAGGCGCCGATCATCAACGCTTCGACCGCGATGACCACGGGCAGCGCGGTGGCGATGCGGGCGAGCGGCGCGGCGCCGACGAGCGCCGCGAGCAGGCCGTACCAGGGACCGTAGATGATGGCGATCGGCAGCGTCGCGATGCGGCCCGGCCACAGGCGTGCGAAAGCGGGCACCGGCGTGAGATTCAGCAGCACGCCGAGAAGTCCGACACCGATCGCGATCGCGAGCAGACGCGCCTTCGGCCTGGTCATGGACTCGTGCGGGCTGCTGCAGCTTCCGTTCCAGCGAGAGTGCGCGCAGCGGTGGGCGGCTGCGGTCCAAACCGTAATCGGGGGCGCGCGCGCTCGGCGGGTCGTGTGTCGAAGGCGCACATTCGCGGGCATTTTCGCACACCCGCCGCACGGCCGGATGTGCGAAGATCGCTCGCCGCGTCCACCGACGGGCGTGGCAGTCCGTTTGCTGGATCCTCATGGAGGACTCGTGCACGCGCTGGTCGCCGACGACGATCGGGTCACTGCGGAAATCCTGTCGCGCACGCTGAAGCGCTGGGAGTTCGACGTCGCCGTCGTCGGCGACGGCGCGGCGGCGTGGGACCATCTGCGCGCCGCGACCGGTCCGACGCTGGCGATCCTCGACTGGATGATGCCGCAGGTCGACGGCCCCGAAGTGTGCCGGCGCGTGCGGCGCGACCTCCCGCTCGCCCACATGTATCTCGTGCTGCTGACGGCGCGCGAGAGCCGCGGCGATCTGGTGACGGGCCTCGACGCCGGCGCCGACGATTACGTCATCAAGCCGTTCGATGCCGAGGAGCTGCGCGCGCGCGTGCAGGTCGGCGTCCGCGTGCTGACGCTGCAGGAACGGCTCGCCGAGCGCGTCGAGGAGCTGCAGGTGGCGTTGTCCAACGTCAAGCAGCTGCGGGGGCTGCTGCCGATCTGCGCGTACTGCAAGCGCATCCGCGGCGACGATCAGTACTGGCAGCAGCTCGAAAGCTACATCGCCGATCACTCCGAGGCGCAGTTCAGCCACGGCATCTGTCCGACCTGCTACGCCGCAGTCAGCGCGGAGATCGATCAGCGCTCGAAGAAGTGAAGGTGCCGCCCCGGCACGTCAGCGAACGTACCCGTTGCGCGAGCGCACCCTGTAGTCCCCACCTTTGATCCGTACGCGAATGCTGTGGAACTGGCCGTCCGGCGGCCGCGGCGACGTGTAGCCGAGCACGTACTGGCTGTTCAACTCCTCGGCAATGCGGGCCGTCGCCCCGACGAGCTCCTCGCTGTTGGTCACGATCTCGGTCCGTCCGCCGCTGTCGTCGGTGATCTCGCGCAGCGCGATCGGATTGATCCGCGTGTTGATCGCCTGAGGCTCCGGTGTGTCGATCCCGATGGCGTAGACGAACGTGTCGCTTCTGAGCAGCGCGGCGCGCACCGTCCGCAGCGTGGCGTCGCTCGCCGTGTCCGCGCCATCGGAGATGAGGAGGAGGGCGGCGCGCTGCTTCGTGCGCCGCGCCATGAGCGGCAGCGCGGCGACGATCGCGTCGTACGCCGCGGTGCCGCCGGACGGGCGCACGGACTCGAGCGCGCGGCTGACGACGTCCGGCTGGTTCGTCCACCCGGTCAGGACACGCGGCTGGTGGTTGAACGCGAGGATGAAGAACTCGTCGCCGGGGTCGAGCAGCTCGAACAGGAAGCGCTTCACGGCCGCGCGGGCTTCGACGATGCGCCGGCCGTACATGCTGTCGCTGACGTCGAGCAGGACGCCGAGACCGATCGGCACGCGCTCCCGCGTGAACTGCGTGACCGTCTGCGGCTCGCCGTCCTCGAAGACCTGGAACACGTCGCGCGGCAGGTCGGCCACGAGCCGGCCCGCCGCGTCGCGAACCGTCGCCGTGACGCTGACGAGCTCGATGCCGGATCGGAACGGCTGCGGGTCGCGGAGCGCCGGACGCTGGATGGTCTGGGCGTACGCCAGCAGGGCACCCGCGAGCCACGCGGCGACGCCCGGACGCATCCGTTTATGGTACGCGCACCGCCCGCGCTACGGCAGCGTGAGCGCGCGGCAGGTCGGCTGCACGACGTTCGGGTTGTCGATCTCGGCAAACACCTTGTTCACCGAGTCGCCGTGCCCGCACCCGTTGACGCGGAACCGGTAGTACTCCGTCGTCCAGACGATCTCGCCTTCGATGTCGACGGGCGTCTGGATCGGCGATCGATTCAGGATCGTCTGGTAGTACGTTTCGAGCTGCCGCCGGAAGGCGAGCGCCTGATCGCGCGGCGGGAAACTGACCGCGCCGGCCGGCGCCGTGCCGCACACGCCCGGATTGCCGCGTCCGGCAATCTCGGTGAAGACGTTGAGAATGGCCGCCGCGTTGTTGCACAGGTTCGTCCGGAAGCGAATCCACTCCGACGTCCAGATCACCGCGCCTTCGTTGTCGACGTAGGACGGCTGCGGCGACCGGCCCAGACTGGTCGCGTACTTGACGTCGAGCGCGTTGCGGAAGGCGAGCGATTCGTTGCGCGGCGGGAAGATCACCGATCCGGTGGGACCCTGATTGTTGTTGATCGGATAGAGCGCCTGCGCGCCGGCGATGTCATCGGCCGTGAGCGCGTCGATGTTGCTGATCACCGCGTTCATGATCGCCGGCACGCTCTGACCCCAGTCATCCGGGTGGTCGAGCCCGAGGATGTGCCCGACCTCGTGCAGCGCGACGCGCCGGATGTCCTGCAGCCCCGGCTGCAGGTTGCCGCGATACGAATTCCACGAGAACGCGGTGTTGAAGACGATGTCGGCCTCGACGCGAGTGTTGGTCCGCGTGTTCAGCCAGTTGGTCGTGACGGCGAGCGTCCGGCTGTTGAACGGGTCGCCGAAGATCGTGCTCGAGAAGACGATGTTGTTGAACCCGTTGCCGTTGCCGATGTCGGCGGTCGAGTCGCGCACGGCGGCGAACTGCACCTTGTTCAGCAGGCTGTTCCACGTGGCGAGCGTGGTCTCGAACGCCTGGTTCCAGCTCGTGGCGCCGTCGATCAGCGTGCCCGACCCGGACCCGAGCTGCTCGTGGATCGTGATTATTCCGTCGGGCCATCTGTCGGCGGCGTTGATGTACTGGTAGCCGCGCACGGTGGTGACGCCCGCGCAGACGGCCAGGGTGACGATCAGAACGCGGATGAATCGCATCATGATGGCCCCCTTTATCGACCGCGCCGCGCGGCGACGCGCTGGCGGACTGCCGACTCGAAATCGCGATAGGCCATCGACCGCGGCGCCTGGAGCGAGGGCGTCAACCTGGTGCCGAGCGCTTCGACGGCGCCGATCGGCGCGCCGTCGTGCGTGCGGATCTCGTCGAGCCCGCGCGACGGATCGCGCATGATCCGGAAGCGGCCGTAGGCCATTCCGACGAGCGGACTGATCGCACGGCGCTCCGTCTCGAGGAACAGCATGTCGCGATCGCCGATGTGGAATTCCGGCATGTCCGCGACCTCAAGCCGCAGATCGCCGATCGTGCCGCCGAGGAACCGCAGTTGGGTCCGCAGGCCCAGCGATCCTTTCAGGACGCGCTCGACGTCGAAGGTGACCCATGTGACGATCGCGCGGCCGTCGCGTCGCACTTCCCATTCGGTGTGCCGATCGATGGCGGTGCCGACGAAAATCGTGTCGGCCGAGTCGACGAGCTCGTCGAAGGTCGGCGGGATGATCGTGGTCGAACGGGCAGTGCGGGCGCCGATCAGCACGGCGAGGGCCGCGAGCCATGGAACCAGCCGTTTCATAAACATCTCCTCAGGCACAAGCAGGGACGCGCTGCGCGTCTGCGATCGAAATGGGCGGAGCGGCCGGAGAGTAGCGTGACCTGCGGTGTCGTGTCAAAGCGTTCGTACGGTGTGCACAGTCCTGCGCGTGCGGACGCCCATCGCGACTGCTGACAGTTCCGCAATCCTCACACCAAAACTGCGTGCGCAGCGGTGCGCAACGTACCGTCTCGGGCGCGTTCCGCTCCGCGCGCCGCTGGCATGTCGGTTGCCTCGTTCCACCGCTTGAGGTGACCATGGCTCTCTACTGGATTGTGACCGCGATGATCGCCGGCGTCGGGTTGTGGTGGGTCAAGGTACGGCGTCGCCGGAAGGCCGAGGGCTCGACGGGGCACTAACCGACCACACGCCTGACGCGGACGTGGGCGCCGCAGCCGTTGCTGCCGGCGCTCACGCCGCATCTCGTCCATCCCGCCGCTTCCTGCCGCGCGCCGCCAAATTGCGCGGTAGTAGAATGCCTTCGCGCCGACCACCATCAGCCATCCATGAGCGACGCTCCTCCTGTGTCTCCGCGACAGCCGCTGATTCGTCTGCTGCGCGAGACGATGCGCTGGCGCGCGCAGCTCGCGATCGCCGTCGTGAGCGTGGCCCTGCTCGGCCTCGCGCAGCTCTATCTGACCTGGCTCGTGAAGCGATGGATGGACGGTCCGCTCGCCACCGGCGATCTCCGCGCTTTGCGGTCGCTGCTGACGGAGGCGGCGGCCGTTGTCGTGGGGGGCGCGGCCGCGGTCGCCGTCTCACGCTACTCGATGACCAACATCAATCAGCGCCTGGTCGAGTGGCTGCGCAATCGGGCCCTCGACCGCGTGCTCGTCCTCGAGTATCCGGTCGCGAGCGCCCTGCCCGACGGCGACGTCATGGCCAGGCTCCTTCACGACGCGGCGACGCTCGCGGGCTTTCTCGAGACGTTCGTGCGGCGACTGGTGCGCGAGGCGACGATCGGCCTCGGATCGATCGTGATGCTCTTCGTCCTCGACTGGAAGCTGGCGCTCGCGACCGTCGCCATCGTGCCTTCCTGCGCGATCCTGCTGACGTCTGTCGGCGGCCGCATCCGGCGATCGAGCCTGGCCGCGCACCAGGAGATCGGCATGCTCGGCGCGATGCTGAGTGAGCAGCTGCACGGGCTCAGCACGATCAAGATCTTCGGGACCGAGCGCGTGGAGGCCGACAGGTTCGCGGTCCAGAACGGCCGCTTTCGCGACAGCCTCATGCACGCCGAGCTCTGGGCCGTCGTCCTGCTCGGGGCGGTGTTTCTCGCGACCGGCCTCGCGCTGATCGCCGTCGTGTTCTACGGCACGCGCGAGATCGTTTCGGGCCAGGTCAGCCGAACCACGCTCCTCGCGTTCTGTCTCTACGCCGGACAGACCGTGGAGCCGCTGCGTCGGCTGAGCGAGATCCAGGGCTTTCTTCAGGGCATGGTCGCCGCGGCGTCGCGCGTGTACGAAATCGTGGATCACCCGGGAGTCGAGCGATCGACGGGACTGCCCTTGAGTACGGACCGCGTGCCCGACATCAGATGCGACTCGGTCCGGTTCTCGTACGGCGACGGGCCCGTGCTCCGCGACGTCGTGCTGAATGTGCCTGGAGGTGACCAGCTCGCCCTCGTCGGCGCATCGGGCAGCGGGAAGACCACGCTCGCGCGCCTGCTCGTCGGCCTGTACTATCCGACGGCAGGCAGCATTCGCGTGGCCGGCGTCGAGACGGCATCTGCTCGACTCGTTGACCTGCGGCGGGTCGTCTGCTGCGTCGAGCAGGAGCCGTTTCTGTTTACCGGCACCGTCTTCGAGAACGTCGCGTATGGCGCGGCCCATCCTCACGTCCGCGCCGTGCGCGACGCGCTGACGCTGGTCGGGCTCGACGCGTTCGTCGCGGCGCTCCCCTCCGATCTGCAGACGGTTCTGAGCGAGGCGGGCCGCCAGATTTCCGGCGGCGAGCGCCAGCGGATCGCGCTCGCCCGTGCCGTCGTGCGCGATCCGCGTGTGCTCGTGCTCGATGAGGCCACGAGCGCCCTGGACGGCGAGACCGAGGCCGCGCTGTTCGACCGCATGCGTGGCTGGTTCGCGCAGCGGACCGTCATCGCCATCGCGCATCGGCTGTCGACGGTCCGGCGGTTCCCTCGAACGGTCCTGATCGAGAACGGCCGCATCGCCGCCGACGGCCAGACCGACGCGCTGATCGGCGCGCATCCGGCGTTCGCGTCGCTCTTTGCCGAGCAGCTCGACGCGCTCGGGGCCAACCTCGCCCTGTGATCCAACGCGGCGCGTCGCTCAGCGTTTTCGGATCGTGATGTGCCAGTGCAGCGCCAGGAGCGGCGAGAGCGGCTTCAGCATCCAGTCCCCGGCTTTGACGATCGGTTCGCACGGCCGCGGCACGAGGTTGCGCCTGGTGACGCCGCCCGACAGCAGGTACGAGAGCCACTGCAGACGCGTCATCCGCTCGACGGCCAGACGCGGAAACCGATCCTGGAACAGCGAGCGGTCCCGCACGAAGACCATCCACGACAACGCCTGGTTGGACTCCATCGCGGTCGGGTCGAACGACCAGGCCTGAAGGCGCGGAAGGAACGGTTCGTGATGGAACCGTGAGAAGAACAGTCGCGCGAACGGCGTCGCGGCGACATCCACGATCGAGATGACGCCCCGCGGCACGAGCACGCGGTCGGCTTCGCAAAAGAACCTGTTGACGTCGGGAACGTGATGCAGCGCCTGCGTCAGGATCAGCGCGCGCACCGAGGCGTCCGCGAACGGCAGGCTCCTCGCGTCGATGGCGCGGTCGGCGACGCCGGCCACGACGTCGGACGTGACGACGTCCGGCCGAATCGATTTCAGAAAACCGCCGCCGGCCCCGAGCTCGATGACCGCGCCGTCGGACGGCACCGAGTCGGCGTCCGCCAGCGCCAGCCGATACCAGGTGTCGTAGCATGCCTTCACGAGCGGCCGCGACAGGATGATCGCGCGCTGCCGCTCGAACCACTCGGCCGATCCGGGCGCAAGATCGCGCAGCGCCGGCGCGGCGAGGCTCACTTTGCGGCGCAGGCCCACAACTGCTCCACGGATTCCTGCATCCGCTTCGGCGTCAGTCCGACCGCACGCAGTCCGGCCGCGACGTCGAACGGCCGCAGTGCTTTCAGGCCGCGCAGGTCCTCGGAGGAGATCGGCAGCCGCAGCCCGAGACGCTCGGCCTGGTTCAGACCCGACAGGATGACGTAGCCCGGCAGACGAATCCGCGTCACGCGAACGCGGAGCATCCGCGCGATCGCCGCGAACAGCGCGTCGAGTGTCACGGGTTGATCCTCCCCGAGATCCACCGCGCCGGTCAGGCGACGGTCGACCGCGGCGCCGATCCCGCAGCAGAGGTCATCGACCGCAATCGTCTGGACGAGCTGCCCGCCCCCGAACAGGATCGGGATCACTCGAAAGCGGCGCACGAGCTCGCAGAGCCGCCAGAACATACCTCCCGTACCCACCACGAGGCCGGGTCTGACGATCAGATCGCGGGACGGATCGAGGATCGCCTCGACCTTCCGCTTGCTGCGCGCGTAGTCGGATTCGGCGCCTTCGTGCGCCGACATCGAGGACAGAAACACCAGGCGCGGCACGCCGTACGATCGACAGAGCTGCACGAGGCGCTCGGAGCCGCTCACGTTGGTGCGTTCTGTCAGCGCTCGAGGGCCGCGGATCGCGTATGCACAATGAATGAACGCATCGATCCCGCCGTCGAGCGCGCGCTCGTCGATGTGATCCGGCAGGTCGCAGTGAAAACAGCGGATGTTCGCGGGGCCGTCGCCATCGATCGGTCTTCGCGCGAGGGCGTGGACGTCCGCGCCGCGCGCGGCGAACCACCGACACAGACGGCCGCCGATGAATCCGGTCGCGCCCGAGATGGCGACCCTCATGACCGGAGCTCGCCCGCCACGCGACTCGCGATGTACCTGGCGTGCGCCATCAGCGAGAATCCGGATCCTTTGGCCGGAAGAAACCGCCAGGACGAGCTGTCCGCGACGTGCACGCGCCTGCATCCGCGCAGCCGGCCGACATCGTCGGTCCCGATGCGCGCGTCGGTCGCGTGACCGTCGGTCAGGGTGCCGGCGTAATGAATGCTCGCCGCGGCGCCGGGATCGACGCGGCCGACCGGGAAGCATCCGATCATCCGCAGACACCGGATGGCGTGGCGCTCCCGCGCCCGTTGCTGCCGCTTGACGTGTGCGTCCGAGTCGTACTGGAACTCGATCTCCGGCAGTCGATCGCGCTCGACCGTCAGGATCCGCATCCATTTGCCGTCGGCCGCCGCATCGGGATGGTGCAGCCCGACAATCGTGAGCGCGTTCATCAGCAGGCGCACGGTCAGCAACCCCTGGCGGGTGGGCAGCGGCAGCTGCTGGACCAGCTTGAACAGCAGCAGCGACCGGTACGAGTAGAACTGCAGCAGCAACGGATCTTCCGCCGAATCGCGCGCGAACACCAGGGCGCGCAGCTGGGCGAGCGACGACCGGTCGTCGGCGGCAGCGCGACCGAGCATGCGCAGGTTGATGCACGGATAGTAGACGTATGGGTTGCAGAGCAGCGGCGTCCTGATCCGGGCGAGGCCGAGCGAGTTCAAGGCAAGCCGCGCCGAGTTGATCGCGCCGGCACACAAGATGAGCCGCGCGGCCGTCAATGTTTCACGGGTACCCGTAGGGAGATGACGGGCGTCGACCTGCACCGCGGCCGCCGTTTCGGCGAAACGGATGGCCAGACAGCCGCCGAGGTAGTGGAAGTTGGACTCGCGTTTCAGCTCGTCGATCGTGTATCGCGGCCGGTACACCGATTTGCGGACGTCGCTCCAGAATTCCATGTCCTGGTACGGATTGGCCGCTCGTCCGCGATGCTCGATCGACAGCGCCGCGAGCGGCATGCGGTCGACGAAGCATCCCGCCGCGTTCAACCGGTTGCGACGTCGGCCGTACGCGGCGAGCAGCCGAGCATGGTTCGTGTCGAGCCGCAGCGGTGGCTGCAGCGATCGGACGCCTTCGAGCGCGAAGCCGGCGCAGTCGCCGTTCGCGTCGCCGCTGACGCCGATCTCGGCGGCGACCTCGTCGTAGTACCGGTGAAAGGCCGGCTCGCTGATCCCGAGCTTCGCGAGCTCGGTGCGTGAGAACGTGTGGCAGGTGGCGCCCCATCCAGCCCCGAGGCCGCCCAGCGCCAGCGATTGGATCGGAAAGAAGTTCGTGCTTCGCCAGGGAAGGTACTGGTCGACTCCGCGGGTAATGAACCGTCGCGGCGGCGTCAGCTGCGCCCCGATCCGCACGCCGCCGGTGGGAACGCCCTCGAGCGCCTCGCCGAGGAAGTAGCGATGCTGTTGCGCGTCGGTTCGCCGAATCTCCGAGAACGGCCGGTCGGGGACGAGCGCGCGTGCCGTAGCGTCGTCGAACCCGACGTCGAGCATGGCCACGCGCAGTCCCGATCGGACGAGCGTCGACGCGGCCATCGCTCCGCTGAGGCCGGAGCCGACGACCATCACATCGAATGCTGGTCTCGTCTCCATTGGCGCGCGACGACGGCCCTGACGATCTGAACGGCGATCCAGGGAAGAGCCGACAGGAGGATGGCGACGAGCGCCGCGACGGCAAAGAGCGGCCCGCGGCAGATTGGCTGAAACCGCGCCCAGTGATCGGGACTGGCTTCTTCGAGCGCAAGCCGCACGATGTCGTCCATTGGCGGTGTGAATGGCGCGTGCGGAGGCGGACCGACGACGGACGCCTCGCCTTTGTCTGGATAGCCTGTGCGCAGCCGTTCGCGATCGGTGGTCGCGATCACGATATGAGCCCCGCCAGGCGGCCGAGCCATCGCCTTGGCCAACGCGGGATGGTCGGACGCACGCGATACGTCGCAGCGGACGGACTCGCCGTCCCTCCAGTGTTGCGCACCGACGGGGACAGCCTGATGTGCACGTGCGAGGCTGACCGAGGCTGGATCAAGAGGATGCGGATCCCGAAGTCCGCCAGGAGCGGTTTGAAATCCGTCGTCGACCGCAGCTCGCTCCCGTCAATCCACAAGCGAGTCGTCACCGTCGTGAAGACGTCGCGGTACGTTCCGGTCCAACCGGACAGATCGATCACGTTGAGCGTGCGGCGATCGGCCAGTGTCATGTCCACAGCGTGTTGTCCGCCGGCATCCTCCCACATTGCGACGGACGCGGGGATCTCGTCTCGGACGAAACCGCCCGAGAACGCCAGCGTCACCAGCGCTGAAACGGTCGCGAATCGCTTCAGGCGCTGCCGGCGCCACAGGTCGACGACGGCAAGCGTTGCGAACAGCGCGAGATACGGGCAGGCCCACACGAAGTAGTGAATGTTCCTGTACCGCCAGATGCCGTGCGGAAGCAGGTCCGCGTAGCAGGCATACGCGAGCCACTGGGCGACGATCGACACGCCAAGCGCTGCCAGGGCGCGCTCTCGATTCAGCCATGTCAGCACGATTCCTATTGCGGCGACGAAGACCCACGGCCAGCGCTCGAGGATCGACGCCCCCGGCTCGACGTGCAACGACGCCGAGTCGAGAAACAGCGACACGAGCTTCTCCGGCAGGATTGTCGGGTGCCAGCCGATCGATCGTACCAGCTGCAGGTAGAATCCATTCGGCGTACCGTAGATGCGAACGTTCAGCCAGACGAACAGGATCGGTCCTATACTCGCGAAGAGGAGGAGAATCAGTACGTCGCGCGCCATTCGTCGGATGCGGATGCCGGGCCGCGCGCTCCCCGAGGACGTCCGCCACGACGCGACGAAGGCAACCGCCAACGGCACGGCGAGCAGGACGTCGCCCGGTCTGATCGGAACGATTGCGCCCATGAGCGCCCCGAACGCCGCAGCCGCCGCTGGTCCTGACGCGCCATCGGCGACCATCCACGCCAGCACACCCAGCAGTGCCGCAACCGGGATCGTCGTCCAGGGTACGACGAAGCTGTCGAGCAGGAGAGTCGTTGGCGCGAGAACCGAGACAGCGAACAGTGCCATCGCGCCGATCGTGCTCACATGATCGGCTGCCACTCTGACAAACGCCGCAGCGAACACCAGGAAGCAGATCGCGTCGACGACAAAAAACGGATGCGCGGGCAGCCGGTCGACGAAGAGCGAGCCGATCAGCGCGTAGCCCGGCGGGTAGTAGTGATTGGCTGCGGCGAGATCACGGCGGGCAAACGCTCGCATTGACTTCATGTACGCGCTCTGATCGGACCAGTCCCACCATCCGAGCGGCGCGTCGACCCGTCCCGGGGTTGACGGATGGCTCAGGTACGCGATGGTGTAGAGGGTTGCGAGCGCGATCAGGAACCAGAGCATTCGGTGGTCGACCGGATGCACCCGCCACACGTGCTCCCGAGCGGCATCGCGCTTGAAGTCGGCGCCCGAAGCCGGTGGCGCCGACGTCGGCCGCCGGTCAACGGTCGGTGCGACTACCACGAGGCCGCGCTCTCGATTCGACCGTCGACATCATGAACGACGTACGGACCCGAGCGGAACGCGACCGGGTAGTTCCACGGGAAGCGCCAGGTCAACGCGGTCGGCAGTGGCTCGACAGGGTCGGTTGAGCCGAGGCCGACGGCGGTGAGGTCCGTCACGATCACGCGCACGGCCGTTGCCTCCAGCTCACGACTGACTTGTTCGTGGCGGTTCGTGAAGTGCGCGATCACGCCCCACTGTATGTATCGCAGCGGCGGCTTGATGCCGAGCTGAATGTATAACGGATGCGTGGCATCGTTGAAGCAGAGGAGCTCGCCATCATGGAGGCCGCGGCCGCCGAGGTAATCGGCGACCGCCTGCAGATCGGTCCACGCGATCCTCCCGTTCGTGGTTGACGGGGTCAGCGACAACTTGTCGCGCAGCTCCGGGGATCCAGCCGTCACCGCCGATCGCCACAGCGAGAGCCGTTCCGACCGGACGACCGGGTGGACGAGCAACGCCCACAACGCGAATTCGAGAACAATCCCGCGCACCAGCGGCACCGACCACCATCCGGCAGGGGCAAGCGCAGGAATCGCGGCGATGCCGACGAGGATCGACGAGTCGAGCGTGTAGCAGTGGATTCGCGGCTGAACGACGAGGACCTGCAGGAGCCAGCCAAGATAGAACGTGGCCAGCAGGACCGCTGACGTCGTGCGGCCGTCGCGCACGCCGCGGCCGCGAAGCGGTGCCGCCGCGATGACCGCGAGCGGAATCGCAATCAATCCCACGAGCGTCCACGGCATCGCATCCATCGCGCACCCCATGAACACGGCCCGTCGCGCGTGCCAGTGGTAACCGTGATGGCCCGCGTATTCGGGGTTCCACCGCGCCATCACGTCGAAGAAGAACGGCCACGTGCCCGACGCGACGAGCCAGCCGACGCCGAGGACCGCCGCCAGCGCGCCGCCGCCGAGCAGGCCCGCGAGTGCGGCGCGCCGATCGCGCTCGTGCGATCCGGCCGCGCGGCGTGCGGTCACCCAACAGCACGCGGCGGGAACGAGGACGAACGGTTTGATCCACGCCGCCGCCGCCCAGCACAGACCTTCCAGGCCGGCGATGCGCGCGAGCGTCGTGGCCCGCGCGCCGCCGGACGCCAGCGTGGTCCGCCGATCCAGAAGGTGCAGCGCCGCGAGCGCCGGCGCCAGCTGCCATATGTCGCGCTGACAGTGGGACAGCTCGGGGAGCGAGAAATAGAACGCATACAGCACGAGAGCGGTCCACACGCGCGCCGCGCTGCCGATGCCCAGACGCGCGAGGTACTGGATCAACAGCCAGATCGCGGCCGATACGACGACGAGGTCCACACCTCTCAGCGCTTCGTACCGCCACCCGAACAACGAGCGCACCAGCACGTGAAGCCACAACATGCCGGGCAGGTTCGTGTCGAACACGTCCCGGTAATGAACGCCGCCGTTCAACACGGTCCACGCCGCCACGTCGTAGAACGTCGAGTCGACCCACACGCCCATGCGCAGGAACAGCGGCACGGCGAAGACGAGCAGCGCGGCCAGCGCCAGCCAGCCCGTCCACATCCACACACGGTCGGCACGCGCGTCGACCCTGGCGGGCGTGTCCGTGGACGCGAGTGGCGGCACGAGCGACGGCATCATGATCAGAAGCTGGTCGCGGCTGGCTGTGTGCGCGGAGACCCGGTCAATTCGTACACCTGGACGGGTCCCAACACACTCGCAAATCGCCCCACCCATGCGATGTCCGGCGACGTCGCGAGCGCGTCGACAAGCGTCTCGAGCGGTACCCCGTCGTACGACACCGCGCGATGATCTCCCCATTCCCGTCCCCAGCCATGCCTCGCGACGCCGCCGACCAGCATCTTCCTTCGTCCCAGGTAGACGTCTTCGTGGACGGCAATCCAGCGGACCTGCCGTTGACGAAGCGCTGCGATGGATTCGGGATCAGGAAACGTCTGCATGGTCTGCAGCAGCTGCAGGAAGGCAGCCGGGAGGAAGCCGCTGTAGCCGTTGACCAGTGGATGCCAGTCGAAGGTCGACGCGAGGTTGAACTCGGGTTCGGCACCCGGCAGGCGATCGGGCCGGGGCATCGGCAGGTGCACGACGACACCCGACGCCTGCCCGCGCAGCCACGCCTCGAACGGACCGCGTGAGGTCGGCAGCCGCTCGAGGGCGAGCGGCCGATGGCCATATTCGATCACCAGCAGGCAGAGGATGATCGAGGTCGTGAGCCGTGCATGTCGGGCTGTCGCTTGTGCGCGCGTGAGGCGCGCGACCCCGTATCCCGCCAGCACTGACACGAGCGCAAGGACCAGCATCCCCGCTCGCGCCGGCGCGCGCAGCCCACTGCCGATCGATCCGAGCGACTGGAACGTGAGTCCGCTGGCGCCGAACGAGAGGTCGACCGCCAGAGCGAGCGCGATCGCATAACAGAGGCGCTCGCGCCCGAGCGATCGACTCCCGAGCGCGACGACGAGGAGAGCGATCGCCGTCAATCCGGGAAACAGCTGTTTCTCGTTCGCGCCCCATCGCGAGAATGTCCAGCCGCACACCCAGTTCATCGGCGGGCAGCTGACATACGCGAGCGGTGTCGCGCTGTACAGACGGGTCTCTTCAGCGGACCGCGTGCCGATCTCGCCGGATGTCACGATGTACTCCTTGGCGTACGGCGCGACGGCCGCGGCGGTCAGCGCCGCGCCCGCCGCGAGCGCCGCCACGCGCTGCCGGGTCAGCGGCGCGACGCGCAACGCCCAGGATGCCGCGGCAATCGGCGGCAGCACGATCGCGAGGAAGATGCCGTAGTACACGGATGAGAACACCTGCAGCGCGAGGCACGCGCCGGTCAGCAGCCCGAAGCGCAGCCGGCCGGTGGCGAGCGTCCGGTGCAGCGCGTAGAGCGTCAGCGGCATCCATCCGCTCCACAACAACTCCAGGTGCATGTAGTGCTCGAGACGCAGGGGCGCGAATGCGAAGACGGTCCCGGCGACGAGCGCGGCCTGCGGCGACCCGGTCAGCGCGCGAACGAGCAGGAACATGGCGGCGCCGGCGAACACGAAGGAGCCGAGGACCAGCACGTTGTACACGATCACGCCCGGCACGCCGAGCCACAGGAGCGGAGTCGCCAGGAGACCTTCGAGCAGCGTTGCATCCGAGTAGGTGAGCGGGCGTCGCGCGGGATACAAAATATTTCCGTGGAACAACCGGCCGGGCCCGCCGGTCAGCACGTGAGCAATCCACTCGAGACGCCAGATGCTGAGGAACGGATCGGGATGCACCGGCGCGCTGTCGAGGGCGACGGGCTGCGGATACGTGTACAAGAGCGTGGCGACGACGAACAGGGCGACGGCAAGCGCCGTGCTGCCGCCCTGCCGGCCGATGCGCCCGCGCGGCGCGACCTCGCGAACGGTCGTCTCCATTGGCGCCACAGTGTATGCGAGCCGCGTTGCCGAATGCGACCATCGACGCGGCCGCGTCGCGAGCAGCAACCGCTTGTCGGCCGCAGCTCGAATGAGGCAGACTGCGCGCGCCTGCGCTATGGGGCTGGCGCGTTTCATCTACTCGCTCGGCACGTCCCTCGTCGTCTGGACGGCGCTCGTGCCCTACGTGGTCGTGCAGATCGCTCGCGGCCGTGCGACGTGGGCCGATCTGCGCGAGCGATTGGGCGACGTGCTCGATCGCGGCGAGCGTCCGAACGTCCGCGTCATCGTCCATGCCGTGTCGGCGGGCGAGTTGATGGCCGCCGCTGGTTTGATGGAGGCGCTGGGCCGCGAGCGCCCCGACTGGCGCTTCGTGATCTCGTGCGGGACCGAGGACGCGCGGCGCATCGCGCGCGCCGTTCGGCCTCGGCTGCCCGGCATCGATGCGATCGTGTTGTGGCCCTGGGATCGCCGAGTCGCGGCAGCGCGGTGGCTCCGGACGCTGCGGCCCGACGCTCTCATCGTGGTCGAGCCCGAGATCTGGCCGAACCTCTATCGGGAGTGCGATCGCGCCGGTGTGCCGCTGATCCTCGTCAACGCGCACATGTACCCGCGTGATCTGCGCCGGTATCGTTGGATTCGACCGCTGATCGCCGACGCGCTGTCGGCGCCGCGATGGATCGCCGTGCAGAGCGCGCGCGACCGCGACGCCTTCGTGGCGCTCGGCGCGCCCGCCCCGTGCATCGACGTAACGGGCAGCCTGAAGTTCGACGCCGCGCCGCGATCGACGGCGTCGGGCGTGCAGCGCCCGCCGTCGGCGCTGACGATCGTCGGCGGCAGCGTCCACGATCTCGAGGCCGAGTGGCTCCTCGATCACGTCGTGCGTCTGCGGCCGCGATACGCCACGCTTCGGGCAATCGTCGCGCCGCGGTACGTCGAGCGTGTCGAGTCGGTCATGACGGCGGCCCGGCGCCGCGGCCTCGGCGCGGCCCGTCTGTCGACTGACGCCGCGGCCGAACCGGATGTGCTCGTCGTCGATCGGTTCGGCGATCTCGCGTCGATGTACGGCGCAGCCGACGTCGCGTTCGTCGGCGGATCGCTGGTCGAGCGCGGCGGCCACAACGTGCTAGAGCCGGCGAGCCACGGCCGCGCGATTGTCGTCGGCCCGCACGTCGATCACATTCGCGACGTCGTCGCTGGTCTCGAGGCGGAGGGTGCGATCGTTCGGCTGGAGCAGGCGACGTCGGCGGCGCTCGGCGATGCGCTCGATCGGCTGCTCGCGGACGCGGAGCTGCGGCGCGCGCTCGGCGATCGCGCGCGCCGCTTTCATGCCGCGCGATCGGGGGCGGCCGCCCGCTGCGCGGCGCGCATCATCGCCGAGATCGAGTCGCGCGCCACGCCAGCGACGTCGCCACGCGCCGCCAGTGCCGCAGCGTGCTGCACGCCAGCCGCCACGCCGCTGGCGGATCGGTGACGCTCAGCCTCAGGATGCGCCCGTTCTTGCGCGCGTTGCCGACGACCTGATCCCACTGATCGCGTGCCCAGCGGTGCAGCGGCCACACCTCGACGAGGATCCGATCGGCGCCCAGGGTTCGATACGCACTGAAGCGCTTGTGGCCGTCGGCGATCACGTAGCGGCCGCCCAGACGGATGACCGAGATCGGGGGGAACCGATCGCCCGACTGCATCCGCTCGCGGTAGCGCGCCACGCGATCGGGCGCGTGCGTGAGCGGCAGCAGATCGACGATCGACGAGCAGGGGAGCTCGATCGTGGCGAAGCGGGCGAGCTGCGGATCGAATTCGCCGATGTTCACGGCCGGGCCAGCTCCACGACCGACACGCCCTGCCACGCCGCGGCGTCGACGATGCGGTACGCGTCGCCGGCCAGCACCTCGGCTGCGGTGCGCCGGTCCTCGCTCGTCACGCCGTGCACGACGTACCACACGCGACGCTCGCTGTGCGAAAGCGGACGTTCGCCCACCGGGATGAAGTCGGCGCCGAGCGTCCGGAAATAGTAGCGGTATTCCCATTGCGGCGATGCCACGAGATCGCCGGGCCGCCGTGCCGCGAGCACGAACGCGGTCGCCGATGCCGTTGCGGGACGCGGCCACGGCCGGATCAGGTCGCGTCCGTCGAGAATGAGCGGCGGGATCAGCGCCGCCGCCGCCGCTGTCGCCGCCAGCAGCGACGCGCGAGACGGAACGCGCTCGACGAGATCGCCGAGCCCTTCGGCGGCGAGCAGCGAGAGCGCCGGCAGCGAGTAGATCATCACGCGCGCGCCGACGAACGGGTACTGGTGCGCGATCGCGGCGGCTGCAGCGAGGCCGATCGGCGCGAGCAGCATGGCCGCGAGCGCGCCTTCGCCGCGCCGCACGAGCGACGCGGCGCCGATCGCGACCGGCACGAGCAGCACGCCGCCGACCGGGCGGAAACAGTAGTCGGCGATGCCGATCGCCGCGCGTCCGGCCCATAGCGCGAGCGCCGCCGGCGTCAGGCCGGCGGGAAATGTCCCGTGCCACACCGACAGCAGCTCGGGCGACCGCTGCGCGCGGATGGGAACGGCCAGCAGCAGCGCAGCGCTCGCCGCGGCGACAGCGGCCAGCGTCACAAACGCGGTCCACGACCGCCCTCGATGCTCCGTCCACACCGCCGGCAGCATGCCGCACGCGAGTCCGCCGACCAGAAAGATGCCCGGATAGCTGGCCCAGACGAGGAACGGCGTCAGCGCCGTAAAAAGGACGAGACGACGTGTGACGGTCCATTCGCGCGTCGCCGTGAAGAGCGACGCCGCGGCAGCCGCGAGCAGCACGTCGACGGCGTACGGCTTGGCTTCGACCGAATGATCGATCAGCCGGTTGGACGAAGCCATCAGCAGGACGGCAACCGGCGCCGTCGCTGCGCGAAGACGCTGCGCGGCCGGCACGAGCGCGACGAGCGCGGCGCACGACGCCGCCAGCGGCAGCAGCCGCATCGACCACGTGCCGTCGCCGAGGTGGAGCGCCAGCCAGCGTTCCGCAAACAGGAACAGCGGCGGCGCGGCCTCGTGATAGGTCAACGGCGCGAGCAGGCTTCTGTAGCCCCGCTCGACGACGTTGACGAGCAGCGCCGCTTCGTCGTGCCAGACGTCGGGGTTGCGGATGTAGTGGACCGCGCGCAGCGACACGCCGACGGCAATCGCTGCCGTCGTCCACGCCGCCGGCCGGACGCGGTGCAGTGCCGCCCACGCGCGACCGAGCGCCGCTGGCATCGTACGAACGGACAGTGCGATGGCCCACGCTGCGACGATGGTGATCGCGCATGCGATTGCGGCTTTGACGGCGACGCCCCAGGCGAGGGGCGCTAACAGCACGTGCACCGCGCCGACGGCCGGCAGGTGCAGGATGTAGATCGGCAGCGCCGCGTCGATCACGCGCGTCGCGGCGGCGCGGCCGTGAGACGCCACCCGATCGTCCTCGACGCTTGCGTGTCGCGCGCTCATCGCGAGCGTGCCGGCGATCGTCAGCCACGCGACGGCCGTCGGTGCAGCAGCCATCGCGAGACGGTCGATCGCAGCCGTCGATTCATGCCCCGCCTCTTGCGTGACGACGAGCGCGGCTGCGCCCGCGCCGGCCATCGCCAGCGCTCCTGGCAGGCGGCCGGGAATCCGATCCCGATTGTCGGCAAGCCAGACGCCGCCGGCGAAAAACGTCGCCATGTAGGCGATGCGCCACGGATCGGGCACGAAGGAGTTTTGCACCGAGAAAAGCGCCGCGGGCCGGACGGTCAGGATTGCGATGCCCGCCGACGCGAGCAGCGGCCACGTCCAGGCGCTGCGCCATCGCCGGCGCTCCACGGCGGCGTACGCGATCGTCACGACGATCAGGTCCTGAAGAAACCAGAGGTGCGCCGGACCGAGCCGGTTCCGCTGGATGCCGACATCAGCGAACTGCCAGCTCCATACCTCGTCGGATGTCGCACGCCCTGACGCGGTCCATCCCGCCGCCCAGATCGCCGCGACGAGCGGCAGCACGAAGACGACGCCGGCGACGAACGGCACGCCGATCCGGCGGAGCCTCGCCGCGAGAAAGTCGCGCGTCGCTTGCGTCTCGCGCGCGCGGGCGGCAGCGAATCCCGCGATGAGGAAAAACGTTTGCGCCTGCGCGCTGCGGCCCCACCAGAAGACGTAATCGCACACGACGCTGCGCGCGTGGTCCTGAACGGCCCACAGCAGGTCGGTCGCGGGCCTCGCCATATACGGAACGACGCTGTGCGCGCAGAGCCCGACGAGCAAAGCGGCGACACGCACCGCGTCGACGGCGCGATCGCGGGTCGTCACCATCCTCGAGACGGATCCTTGTAATAGAAGAGGAGGATCGAGTTCCGCTCGCCGGTGTCCTTCGGCACCTTCTCGCGCCCATGCCAGCTGCGGCGGCCGACCGCGAAGCCGTAGCCGCTGTTGCGGAGGAAGTCGAACTGCTTGACCTTCTCGAACACGTTGCGCAGCGAGATCAGGTTGCGGGGATTCAGCAGGCGCCGCCGGTAAACGGCGGTGCCGAGTGCTCGCTGCGAATCGTCGGACGCCAGATAGAACTGTGCGGTCACCACCTTCGCGCGCGTGTCGGGATGCGGCGCGATCCAGTAGCCCTGAAAATCGCGAACCAGGCCCGGCTTCGGATAGACCGCCAAGCGCTGCAATCCATCGACGTCGGTGCGAAAGCGGCGGCAGAGATCGTCCGCGAGCATCCCGAAGATCTTGCGCTTCAGTTCCGGCGCCGTCAGTGCCGCCGCGACACCGGTCCAGATCGCTCGAGATCGCTCTGGCAACCGCGCGAGGTTGGCGTTGTCGAGACCGAACGTGTACCGGCACGAGCTCACGTGGAGGAGTCCTTCGAGCAACGCAGCGCGCGCGTACTTCTTTGGATTGTCCGGCCGGTACAACTCCAACGGCGGCAGATGCGCAAGCATCTCGTCGTAGACATCGGCGGGGAAGATGCCCTCGGTGAAGAAATGCGCGAACGGCGACCGCTCGACGTGCGTCCGGTCGAGGACGTCCAGCACGTGCGCGAGCACCGCATCGCGGATGGCGGTCGGCGCGTCGATCACCAGCGTCGTCATCGGCTGACGGCTGCGATACTGCCACAACTGGACGCCAGGCGCGCTCGCGCTCTGGCGATCACCTCGTCGGGCGTCGCCGCGGCGAGACAGCGGCGTCCGCGCAGACAATAGGCTGGACACTCCGCGCCGCAGAGGTCGCCGTGATCCACGGTCGACTCAGGCTGGCCGTGCGGGCCGATGCGCGCCGGGCGCGTCGGCCCATACACGGCGACGACGGGCGTGCCGAGCGCCGCGGCGATGTGTACGGTCCCGGTGTCGGGCGCGAGATGCAGCGACGCGCGATCGAGCAGCGCCACGAGCTCGGGCAGCGTCGTCCGGCCGGTCCAGTCGAGCGGCGTGCATCGCGCCTCGCGAGCGATCGCGGCATGACGCGTCCGATGCGCCGCGCTGCCCACCAGCACGACCGGCGCCGCGTCGCTCAGGGCGTCCACGACGACAACCCAGCGCGACGGCTCCCACTCCTTCCACCGTTGCGTCGCCGATGCGTTGAGCACGATGAGCGGCTGCCCGGCGCCGACGCCGCGATCGGCAAGCCGACCGGCGATCGCCTCGACCGCGTCGCGCCGGGGCCGCAGCTCGAAGGCAGGCGGCGCCAGCGGCGCGCCCAGAAACGCCGCCACCTGCAGATATTCGTCGACGGCGTGAACGGGTGTGGACGGCATCGGCACGCCGCGCGAGACGAGGTGCGCACCCTCGCGCTGACCGGCGCGCGCGACGCGAACCGGCGCGCGCGACAGCGCGCTGATCGCCGCGCTCCGCGCGAGTCCCTGAAGATCGACGGCGACGTCGTATCGCTCGCGCCGCAGCTCGCGCACCGCGGCCGCGAGATGGCGCCGCCACTCACCCATGTGGCTCGGCCATCGGACCAGCGTGGGGAAGACGATGACCCGATCGACGGCGGGATGATCGCAGACAAGCGGCGCGGTCCATTCCTCCGCGACCCACGTGATGCGAAGCGCCGGATGCGCGCGCCGGAGCGCCGACGCGACCGGCAGCGCCTGGACGACGTCGCCGATCGACGACAGCTTGATCAGGACGAGCGAGCGCAGCCGCGCGGCGTCGACGGGCGCCGGCGGCCGCTCGGGTCGGATCCGCGTCATGGCGCCGAGCAGATCGATCCCCTGGCCCATCGGCGCGGCAGATTATACTCGTCACCTCATGGAGAGCGACCGCGGGCCGCGCATCTTCATCAGCGCCGGCGAATTGTCCGGCGACCTCGTCGGCGCGCGGCTGACCGCGGCGGTGCTGCGGCGCGACGGCGGGGCGTCGGTGTGGGGCGCGGGCGGACGCGCGATGGCGGACGCCGGCGTCGCCATCGAAAGCCACACCGGCGACATCGGCGTCGTCGGCGTCACCGAAACGCTGAGCGCGGCGCCGTCCGTCGTCCGCGCGCTGCGGCGGATTCGCCGGCGCATCCGTCGCGAGCCGCCCGACGCGGCTGTGCTGATCGGCAACGACGTCTTCAACGTGCTGCTCGCGCGCCGGCTCCGCGCGCGCGGCATTCCGGCCCTCGCGTACTTTCCGCCGCAGGTGTGGCTGTGGCGCTCGCTGGCGCGGCCGATCGCGCGCAGCTTCGACGCGATCTTCACGTCGTTCCCCGAGGAGCACGCCGTCTACGCGCAGGCGAGCGATCGCACGCGCGTCAGCTTCGTGGGTCACTATCTGGCGGACGACCTGTCGCCTGCGACGCCGGCCGAGCGCGCCGCGGCGCGCGCGCAGCTCGAGCTGCCGCAGGACGTACCCGTCGTCGGCCTGCTGCCCGGCAGCCGGACGCACGAAGTTCGCGTGCTGTCGCCCGTGTTCTTCGACGCGGCCGAGCGCCTGCTCGCCGCGCACGACAACGCGTGGTTCGTGCTGGCCGCGGCACCGGGCGTCGATCGCGACGCGCTCGCGCGAGCGTCCGGCCGGCGATCGATCGCCAGCCGGATGCGGATCGTGACCGGCGGCCACTCGGCGATGCGCGCAGCGGACTTGCTGTTACTCGCGTCAGGCACGGCATCGCTCGAGGCGGCGCTCGTCGGCACGCCGATGGTGATCGCGTACCGGTTGTCGGCCGCGACGCATCTCGTCATCCGCGCCGCGATGGCGCTCGGCCTGATCGACGCCTACGTCGTCGGCCTTCCGAATCTGATCACCGGGCGTTCCGTCGTTCCCGAGGTGCTGCAGCGTCGTCTCACGGCGGCCACGCTCGCAGACGAGGCGTCGGCCTTGTTGGTCTCGCCGGATCGTCTGGCGCGGATGCGCGCGGATCTCGCGACGATCGCGCATCAGCTGCGCGCCGGCCGAAGCGTGGACGACGTTGCCGACGCGGTGCTCGCGTGGGCCGATGAAGGGCGCCGCCGGGCGGCGGCGCGCTGCTCGAGGTGGACGTCGCAGCCGCGGCGCCAGCCGCTGCGCGTGCCGGAGGCGAAATGACGCCGCCTCGGCGCGTCGTGATCACCGGCATCGGCGCGATCACGCCGCTCGGCCACACGCTCGTCGACACGGCGGCCGCGCTCGCGGCCGGACGCACCGCAATCGGTCCCGCGACGGTGTTCGACGCGAGCGGGTTCGCGTGCGCCGACGCCGGCGAGGTTCGCGAGTGGGATCCGCGGCCGTCGTTCCGCGCGCCGAAGGCGTTGAAGCTGGCCGATCGACCGGCGCGCTTCGCGGTCGCCGCCGCCGGGATGGCGCTGGCCGACGCCGGCTGGCCGCGGGAGTCGTGTGCGTTCGAGGATCTGGGAATTGCGATCGGCTCGAGCGGCTCGGATCTGCAGGCGGCCGACATCGGCCGCGCGCTCGCGCGCGATCCCGGAGGCGAGCCGGGGACCGACATCGCGTGCTTCGCGGACCGCGTCCTGCGCGGACTGAACCCGCTGTGGCTGCTCGTCAGCCTCCCGAACATGACGAGCGCGCACGTCGCGATCCAGCTGCAGGCGCGCGGGCCGAACACGACGATCATGAGCGACTGGGCGGCGGGCCATCAGGCGATCGGCGAGGCCGCCGGATGGATCGAGGCCGGCGAGGCCGACGCGGTGCTCGCGGGAGGCGCCGACAGCGCCCTGCATCCGTTTGCGTTCGCGGCGTACGAGCAGGCCGGCTTCCTGCGCGCGGACCAGCACGCGCGCCGGTTCGTGCCGGGCGAGGGAGCCGCTCTCTTTCTGCTCGAGGAGCGCGACGCCGCGATCGCGCGCGGCGCGCCGATTCGCGGCGAGCTGCGCGCGTACGCGTCGCGCGCGGGATGTCCCGACTCGTTCCACGGTCTCGCGCGGACGCTGAACGACGCGATGGCTGCCGCCGGATGGACGGCCGACCTGGTCGCGCGGTGCGCCGTCTCCGCGCCGCCGGCCGCCGGAGACGCATCCACGCTGGAAAGCGCGGTGCGATCGGTCCTCGGGCTGGAGCGCACGCCGATCGCCTTCCACCCGCAGCTGGGGAACGCGCTGGCCGCGGCGGCGCCGATCGACGCCGCCGTCCTCTGCGCGTCCGCGCGCGGCCGCGAGCGCGTGCTGACGAGCGCCGTCGGGTGCTCCGGGGAGGCGGTGACGCTGGCGATCGACGTGGCGGCGCGGTAGGCGATACCGATGGCCGATTCGGAGCTCGAAGCGCGCGTCAAGGCGGTCGTCGCCACGGCGCTCGACGTGCCGGTCGACGAGATCCGCAGCTACTCGTCGCTCATCGACGACCTGCACGCCGAATCGATCGACTTCATCGACATCGTCTTCCGGCTGGAGACCGAGTTCGGGATCACGATTGCCGAAGACGAGATCTGGCGCGGCTCGTTCGACGGCACCGATCAGGCGGCCATCGCCGCGGGCGTCGAGCGGATGCGGGCGCGCATGCCCGAGTTCCGCTGGGATCGACTGCCGGCGACGATCACGCGCGCCGAGCTGCCGTCGCTCATCACCGTGCAGACCGTCGTCGACTACATGCGGCGTCAGCTGGCCATCTCCCACGGCGGAGCGTCGGCATGAGCGTCGATCCCCGCGCGTCCGTCGTCGTCACCGGAATGGGCCTCGTCTCGGCCGCCGGATGCGACGTAGATCGTGCCTGGAAGCGTCTCGTCGGCGGATGCTCGGCGGTGCGTCGCATCGAGCGGTTCGACGCGTCGCGCTATCCCTCGCGGATTGCGGCGGAGATCGCCGACGAAGACATCGCGCACGTTCGCCTGTCGCCGGCGTGGCGCGACCGAGGCCGCATCGCGACGTACGCCGCCGTCGCGGCGAGCGAGGCGATTCGCGACGCAGGACTGGCCGGCGCGGCGATCGATCGCGATCGGGTTGGCGTCGCGATGGCGGCAGGCATGGGCAGCTACCAGCACGACGAGGTCTTCGCGCCGTGCGCCGCCGCCGGCGTGTCCGGCGCGCTCGACTGGCGCGAGCTGGCGGCGGGATTGCGGCGCCGCTTCCGCGCGCAGGCCGCGCTGCGGCGGACGCCGGGATCGATCGCCGCGTCGATTGCCGCGGACCACCGGCTCGGCGGACCGACGATGGCCGTGATGACGGCGTGCGCGGGCGGCACCCAGGCCATCGGCGACGCGCTGCGCTGGATTCGCGCCGGCCGCGCCGACGTCGTCGTCGCCGGCGGCGCCGATTCCGAGCTGTATCCGATGGGCCTCGCGTCCTTCTGTCTGCTCGGCGCGCTCTCCACGCGCAACGACGATCCGGCGGCAGCCAGCCGTCCGTTCGACGCGGCGCGCGACGGGTTCGTCATCGGCGAGGGCGCGGGCGTGCTGGTGCTCGAGGAGCGCGGGCACGCCGAGCGCCGCGGCGCGCGCATCGTTGCCGAAGTCGCCGGCTTCGGGTCCGCGTGCGAC
>Ga0114129_10000456_pt1 | contig 48854 bp, 36 predicted proteins | sample RhiMetdeltSRZDD1_FD_80071 | JGI IMG/M metagenome (GOLD analysis project Ga0114129, IMG submission 80071) | Populus rhizosphere microbial communities from Tennessee, USA - Rhizosphere MetaG P. deltoides SRZDD1 (version 2) (version 2) | ecosystem: Host-associated > Plants > Roots > Rhizosphere >...
AGCTCGACGCGTCGATGCCGACATACGGCGTCAAGACGCTCGAGGCGCAGCTGGATGAAACGCTGCTGACGGATCGATTGATCGCGCTGCTCTCGGCGGGATTCGGGCTCCTCGCTACGGTGCTTGCCTCGATCGGTTTGTATGGTGTGATGGCGTTCGTCGTCGCACGCCGCCGCAAGGAGCTGGGGATCCGCCTCGCGCTCGGCGCTCAACAGAGCCTCGTGATCTGGCTGGTGATGCGAGAAGTGCTCGTGCTGCTGTCGATTGGCCTCATCGTCGGCATTCCCGCAGCGATGGCTCTGGGTCGCTTCATCTCGACGCAACTTTACGGCATCCAGCCACACGATCCATGGATCGCGGGTTGGACGATGTTGCTGTTGAGTGTCGTATCGGCCGCAGCGGGCCTGATCCCGGCGCATCGCGCCAGTCGAATCGATCCAATTCTCGCGCTGCGTTACGAGTAACGTAGGCCGTGGTGCGGTCCGTCGGGTTGATAGTGATACACCTGTTTGCCTGAGTGGAGTTATGGCGCGCCGGAGGCGCGCCCCGCCGGAGCGGAGCGGGGCGAAGGGTCGCCTCACCCCAGCGCGCAGAAAACGCGCGCCCGGGACCCCGACCCGCGAGCGACGGCGAGCCGGGGCCCCCACAGCGCGTAGTTTGCGCTGTGGGGTGGGAGGGGGTCCGGCGGGGCGAAGCCCCCCGGACCAGATCGGGTACAGTGCTCAACCATGGAGGCCGAGCACACGACACCAACACGCGATCTGGCAATCAGACATGCTCTCGCGACGCTCACCTATCGCGCCGCGAAGGTCCTGCGCGGTGCGCCGCCCGATTTCAGCAGCTTCCGGCCGGGGAACGAGTCACGATCGGCGGGAGAGATTCTGGCGCACGTCTGCGATCTGCTCGACTGGGCGCTCAGCCAGGCGAAGGGCAAGGAGCAATGGCACAACTCCAAGTCGCGTACCTGGAGCGAGGATACGGAGCGGTTCTTCGCCGGGGTCGCCGCCTTCGACGCATATCTCGCGTCGGAAGCGGAGCTGCACGCGCCGGCCGAGAAGCTGTTTCAGGGCGCCGTCGCTGATGCGTTGACGCACATCGGTCAGATCGCGATGCTCCGCCGGCTGGCCGGCGCCCCGGTCCGTGGCGAGAACTACGCCGTCGCAATGATCGCGGCCGGCCAGACGGGTCCCGATCAACCGCCCGCCGTCTACGAATTTGGCTAGCAGGCCGTTCAAGTAAGGACGGCCTGATGGGATGCGTTTTCAGCATCCTGCTAGATTCTAGCTTCTGTCTCCCGTCTCATTCCTGGCGCAACGCGCTCACCCGCCTCCGCGGTCCGGGCGGCGATCGTCTTGACGACGTGTTCCGCGTCGCGGCCGACGCCGTGAATCATGGTCGACGATGCTGAATAGATGAAATGACGGCCGACGAAGTACAATCCCGGCTCACTCGTGACGACGCCGCGCTCGTGCCGAGGCTCTCCGTCCGACCCGAAGACGGGCAAATCGATCCATGAGTGTCCTGGATGGAAGCCGGTGCACCAGATGACGTTCGCCACGTCAAGGCCGCGGCCGTCGGTCAACACGGGACGTCCGTTCTCCACGCCTTCGACCCTCGGCACCCGCTGAACGCCAACGTCTGCCAGGTCCTTCGGTTTGACGCGGATGAGCGGTCCGCCTTGTGTGAGCATTTTGGTTCGTATCTTGCGACCAATAGGGGTCTGTACGGTCAAGAGCCGATGAAAGACGACTCGCAGCAGGAAGGGGAAGACCAGATATCGCGCCGGTCCGTCGATCCGAAACGGTACGTGGCCGGTGTCTCGTCCCGACAGCCATATCTGGTGACCGGCGCGCGCGAGTTCGAGCGCGATCTCGGCTCCGGAATTGCCGACGCCCACGATCAAAACGGCACCTTCTTTCAGCTGCGACGGATTGCGATACTCGACGGAATGGAACTGAACGATTTGGGGAACGAGGTCGCGGGCGAACGCAGGCACCCGCGGCTCCTGATAGGTGGCCATTGCGATTACGACATGTTCGGCTTCGAACCGCTGCTGGCCCGCCGAAACAATGTATCGCGATCCCTCTCTGGAAAGTTTCTCGACCTTCACGCCTGTTCGGACGGGCAGCTGGAACCGCTCCGCGTACGCGGCGAGATAGTCCCCCATCTCGTTCTTCGTGGGAAAGGTGTACCGCGAAGCGGGAGAGGGCATTCCCACGAGCCCGTCGAAACGCGCGGCAGTGAAAAGGCGCAGCGAATCCCACCGCTTGCGCCAGGAATCACCCACGCGCTGATGCGCGTCGAGGATCACGAACGGAGTACCGCGGCGCGCGAGGTAGTATCCGACTGACAGACCAGCCTGTCCTGCACCAATGACAACAGTCTGAATGCGTTCGGTTTGTGTATTCATGTCTTAACCCCACGGCTCGAATCATAGACCCGGGGTGAAGGGCACCGCATCGGGCGAAGTACTCAGACTTGCCGTCCTCCACGTGGGTATTTCTACGTATCCGCTGCAGTGAGGTTGTGCTGGAACGCATAAGCCGTGGCGGCAGCTCTGCTGGAAAGGTCGAGCTTCGTGAAGATATTGCTGACGTGTCGAGCGACCGTCTTCTCGCTGATCGCGAGCTCGGCGGCGATTGACCGGTTGGTCTTGCCCGTCGCGAGCAATCGAAGGACCTCGATCTCGCGGGCAGTCAAACCCGCCGCGCCGCTAGGAGTCTTGAACCGAAGAATTGTCACTAATTGAGTCAAGTTTTTCAGGCGGCAAGGCGGACCTCCTGTAAAAAGTTGGCGAGCGCCGTATCGAGTCGATTGAGCGCACGGCAACCGCGGGCCGAGCCGGTGGGCTGGAGGGACGCGGCCGGTCGGAGCGCGCGGGCATAGAGCCGAGCGTAGAGCATCGCGAGTCGAGCGCCGAGCGACGTGATCTGATAGCGGTGGGTGCGCGGCACCCGTTCGATCAGGCCGTGCAGTCGCAACCGGCGGAGGTCGTAGGTCACCGAGCCGGTGGGATACGTGTGCGGATCCTGGGCTTGGAGTTGCGCGACGTGATCGCGAAACTCGCGATGGCGAAAACCGGTGGGCGCCACCGCAAACAGACAGAGCGCATGCATCAGGGCGTGGACGCGTCGGTCGCCAAAGCGGAGGCCCGCGGCGCGTTGATCCCCGAGGACGATCGGGGACGTGACGGTGGTCCAGCGGTCATCACCGATGAAGCAGTCGTGGCTCAGCGATTCGACGGCTAACACGCGTCGGTTGGCAGCAAAGCCGATCTCCCGGAGGGCGGGCAGATTGTGGAGCGCACGACCACTGCCGAAGTCGTAGGTGTCGTTGATCGTCGTTTCGGTGCGAAGCGCCTGGCCATCTTTGTGGTACTGCTTGATCTTGGTTCGTTTGTATTGGACGTGCAGCGCCGGGATCACGCCCTCCGTGAGCACCCGCGTGCGGAAGCTGCCGGGGGTGCGGCGGGTGACGCGTCGCTGGAAAATGAGCTGCATCTGATCCGGTCGCCCGAGATCGAGATTTTCCCGAATCACTTCTTCGAAGAAACACCGCCCGGTCACCGGGCGGTCGAGGACTTGGGTGAGGGCAAACTCACTCTGCAGGATCGAGAGGTGATAGCGATAGCCGGCCGCCCGGTGGGCCGCGGCGAAGGGATGCGGTAACCGGCGGAGCCATTTGCGAAACAGGGCGTCGATCTTGGCGGCGTCGAGCAGGTCGGCGATTCGCTGTACGCGCTTCGGGGCGTCGGTCGATCGGATGCCGTTGTCCAAGGGCTCAAACGGAATGGCGCGGGCTGTGAGCTGCCGCTTGAGCCACTCATGGCCATTGAGACACAGCTTCGCCGGATAGGGAAAGTACGAGCAGAACTTGATGAACAGAGGGCCGAAGTCGCGGTCGAGCACGTAGAAGTAGTAGTGATTGACCATCGCGGTCGATCGGATGATCCAGGGGTAGCGTTTCCCCTGAGCATCCCGGCGTTTCTCAGTGCGAAAGACGCTCGCTTTCTCTTGGGCTTTGCCGACGAAGAGAACACCCTCCTCGCCGGTAAATCGCGTCAGATAGTCTTGGGCGACCTCGTCTTTCCGTTGCCCTTTTTCGAATGGCACCAGGTCGATGCCCGCGGTGGCGACGAACCGCTCGATCGTCTGGACGAACTGCTCGCTCATGGGGGCAATCAGGGTGGTCGACGGGACCGCGGCACCGAGTTGGGTCTTGACGAAGTACACGAAGCCGGCGCCGGTCTGGAGTGACGGCACGTAGGCATTCAGGTACATGCGATCGATCGCTTCGAGCTCGAACGTGACGTGGTCGTGCAGGATCTCGGCAACGCTTTTCGATACCATGATCGCGGAGCTCCCGGAGAGCGCAAGGCCCCAGTGGCCACTGACCCCCAGAGGGTCCATTACTTAGGCGCAGGGTGCAATCCCTGCCTGCTCCCGGGGCTCCATTTTTCTAACGAGGCCCTGTCTCAGACCGGCCGCAGCGGTCGATGCGCACCACCACATGCTCGCCGGTCTGAGGCAGGGCCTCGTTAGGACTGCCACGGCGAAGAAGGTCTCTGACCCGTGCGAGATCCGGCCCGGCGCCCAATTGCTCGAACGCCGCACGTGCGGCATCGAGATCCATTGTCGCGCTGTCGTGATCGCCGATGTGCCGGCACGCAATTGCCGTGAGCACGCGGACACGCGCCTCCTCGTAGGGCGCCTCGAGCTCGCGCCACAGCGCCGCGGCGGCGCGAAGCGACGTGAGCGCCGCTCGCGCGCTGCCTTCCGCGACGAGGACGGCTCCTTCTGCGCGAGCGGCGTCTGCTCGAAGGAGCGGCGCATCGTAACTCCCGGCCACCGCGGACAGCTCGTTCGCTCCGGCGCGCGCGCTGGCGACGTCGCCGGCTGCGAGCATGATCTCGACGTGGGCAGGCAGCAGCCGCGACCGGAGCCGCCGCTCGACGGTCTCGTCCATTGCGCTGCAGATTGCGGCTCTTGCGGCGTCGAGCTGTCCTTGCGCGAGGCGCAGCAGCGCCAAACCGGGCTGCGGTTTACGTCCACACTGGCTCGCTTGCCGGTACGTATCCTCGGCTTTCGCGAACTCGCCGCGGAGGCGATACAGCTCTCCGCGCAGATAGAACGCGGAACCAGCGCCAGACTGCCCTGGAGGTTCCGAGAGCCATTCGCATGCGCGCTGCGCCTCGGTCAGTGCGTCGTGCCACGCACCGTGAAGCTGCATGATTTCTGCGCGCCGCACGAGACACGTTCCGCGGTAGGGAACGAGGTCGGGCTGCGATGCGCACCACACCGTGAGGGCGGACGTCCACTCCTGCGCGCGCCGCAGGTCGAACATCTCGGAGCAACCTTCGAGCACGCTGCAGTACACCGTGCCGACGAGGAGCGGAGAGACCTCGCCCGCAGTCACCGCGACCATGACTTCGTCGAGCAGCGCAACGCCTTCGGAGATTCTTCCAAGCCGGATCAACGTGCGGCCGAGCCCCTGCCGCGCCATGGTCGTGAGGTCGACGTCGCGAAAGCGCTCGCCGATCGCGGCGGCCTCGGCGAAGATCGCACTGGCACCCGCGACATCTCCCTCACCGACGGATTTCAACGCCGCCGGCAGCCTTAGATAGCCCTGCACGATGCTGTCGAGACCGGCCGCCTCGAGCAGCCGTCGCGCCCGCGCCACCCAGCCGCTCGCCGCGGCGTGCTGACCCTTGCCCATGAATCCGAACGCGATCCAGAACGCGCATTGAGCCGCACGCTCCGGGTCTCCCCGGCCCAGCCATGCCTGATGCGCTCGCGACAGGATGTTGCCGCTCTCCGCGTCTCTTCCGATCAGGTACGCAGCCCCCGCAAGGTGCTCGAGGTCCTCCGGCTCGAGTGATGATTCGGCGTCTGCTTTCGACAGCTGCTCGTACGCGTCCTTCCAGGCGTTGCGACCGAAGGATTCCCGGCCACGATCTCGCGCGTGCAGCGTGGGCATGGATGCCTCCATCATAAATGGAGGAACGGCCATCCACAGGAGAAGAGGAGAACAGGGGTGGTTTTCTTCTCCTCTTCTCCTATCTCCTGTTCGTCGTCGAGCGGCTAGGGGATCCGTTCAGCCGCCCCGCTTGGAACTTGAACCAACGCTGCGTCACAATGATTTCGAGCGTACAGATGCTCGAAGTCGTCATCACGGGTTCGTTCGAGAGCTGGCAGGAGCACGCGCGCGAGCTGCTGCGGCGCCAGGTGCATCCGGACGATGTGCGGTGGGTGCACGGCGAGCGGTCGTCAAGCCCCCCGATGAACGTCGCGGCCATCGAGCCTTCAGCGGCTGATGCGCCGACGTTCGTCGTGCCGCGTCGGTTCGTCGAGCTCGCCCGTGCGGCCGCAGCTCACACGAGCAGCGATCGCTGGGCGACGATGTATCGCGTCCTCTGGCGATTGGTGCACGAGAATCGGCGTCTGCTCGACGTGCCTGAAGACCTCGACGTCCTCGCGCTGGCAGCGCTTCAGCCATCCCAGCAGGCGATTCGTGGCCCCACCCCATCGCGCACGAGCACGGCGGGGACCCTGGAGTTCGAGCTCGGCGCGCCACCCGGCGGCAGCGCTGCGAAGGCGGCATCACAAGCGGATGCGATCGCCGCGGCGCCTGACCTCGACGCGCTTCGAGCCGCGTCCGTCTCCTGCACGGCCTGCGAACTGTACAAGAACGCCACGCAGGTCGTCTTCGGCCGCGGTCCATCGACGGCGCAGCTCATGCTCGTGGGCGAACAACCGGGTGATCAGGAGGATCTCCAAGGCGCGCCATTCGTCGGTCCTGCTGGCGAAGTGCTGGATCGTGCGCTCGCCGAGATCGGCCTCGATCGGCGCAGCGTGTACATTTCGAACGTCGTCAAGCACTTCAAATGGGAGCCGCGCGGCAAACGGCGCATTCACCAGACGCCGCGTGCGAACGAGATTCAGGCCTGCCGCCCGTGGCTCGAGGCGGAGCTGCGCTTCGTGAAGCCGCGCGTCATCGTCTGCCTTGGATCGACCGCGGCGCAGGCGTTGATTGGCCCGCAGTTCCGAATCACGCGGAGCCGCGGCGAGCTCTATCGGTCGCAGTGGGCGCCGTGGATCATGGGGACGTATCACCCGTCAGCCGTGCTGCGCGCCGAAGATCCGGCGACCGCGGACCGCGTGTATCGCTGGATTGCGGACGATCTTCGAAATGCCGCGAGCGTCGAAAACGGCTCTGGCCTCGAGGCTCAGGGCTCTTGGCGGCGCCAAAAGCCTTGAGCCCTGAGCCCGAGAGCCTGACCCCTAGAAGTTGAATTTCAACGAAAACTGCATCGACCGGTTATCGACGGCGGTCGAGGTGATTTTCCCGGCGGTTGGCGAGTCGAAGTTCTGCTGTGGAAAGCCGAAGCCTGGATGATTGAACAGATTGAATGCATCCCACCGGAACTCGACGTTCGTACGGCCCACGATGGTGAATTGCTTCGAAAGCGTTGTATCGAAGCTCAGATGACCGGGGCCGTAAAGAATGCCGCGGCCGGTGTTTCCGTAGGTATAGGCCGGCGGTGCGACGAAGTCAGCGGGGTTGTACCAGAGATCCACGCTCGGGTGATCGAGCCGTCCTGAACCGACCCGGTTTGGCCAGCTTGGCGCCCCGTTGTTCACGTTGTTCTGCATCGTGACGGTGAACGGACGCCCGGTAGTGGCCACCGCGATCCCGGCGAGCCGCCAGCCACCGACGATCCCTCCCATCAGACCGCCCTGGCTCAACCACGCCCGGCCCGGTCCCCAGGGGAGTTCCCAGACCCAGCTCGTCACGAGCCGGTGCCTCACGTCGAAACCTGATGGTCCATGACCAGCGGCAAGGTTCGTTACAGTCTGCGGGTTGCCGACCGCGCCTCCGCCGCTGGCCGCCGAGCCGCCGTAATCAAGCGACTTGCCATACGTGTACGCGACGCGAAACTGCACGCCGTTCGCAAATCGTTGCTCGACGCGAAGGATGCCCGCGTGGTACGTGGAGCGGTTGCGCGGATCGCACTGAAGCATGTTGTTCAGATTCGAGAGGGGCTGCAGCAGCCGGCGTGATGCCTGCGACGTCGGACCTGGTTGCACCTCGTTCGGGTTGTAGCAGAACACGATGTGCTTGCCGGCGCTGCCGACGTACGACACGTCGGCCATCATCGACCTCGAGAGCTGGCGCTCGATCCCCAGGTGCCATTGCTCCGCGTATGGCGTCTCGTTCTCGAACGAATGCCCGAGCACGCGCGGGTTTGCTGCCTGGAGCTCCGCAGTCGTTCGGGGTTTCACGGGCACGATGGGCGGGAACGGGTTGTCGATCGTTCGAACGATCGAGAAGTCCAGCGGGTTCGTCTCGTGGTTCACGTTCTGCGAGATCGTGTACGGCACCTGCTGCCCGATCATGTTCGATGCAGACGGCTGCTCGGGATAGTACGTGATGCCGAAACCCGTCCGGAGGATCGTTCGTCCGTTGCCCATCACGTCATACGTCAGCCCAAGACGCGGCGCCACATCGTTGTACCGCGTTTTTTTGTTGACCGAGCGGCTCGCGCCGTCTTCACCGGCGTAGATCAAACGCAACCCAACCGGATCGAAATTGACGATCCGGTTGTCGACTTCCGTTTCAGCCTTGAAGATCTCGTATCGGAGTCCGGCGTTGATCGTGAGGCGGGGACTGACCTTGAAATCGTCCTGGATGAACGCCCCGTGTTCCTTCGTCCGCAACGTATATGGCTCGAGCAGGAAGCCTCGCGCTGCGCTGTTGAAGTAACCGAGCAACACCTCCGCCATGCCCGTGCCTCCTGTGTTCGTCACGGGATCGTTCACGAAGGTCGTGACGAAGTTGATGCTCCCGCGGGTATCCGTGTTCGTGAACGGCGAAGGCCATCGATCGACGAGCCGGTAGCCGAACTTGAACTGGTGCTGGCCGCGCACCCATACGATCGCATCTTCCACCTGATAGTGGAACTGCTTCGGGTTGACCGGGAGGAACGCCGGCCCTCCCGAGATACCCGTGAAGTTCGTGATGTTGATGTTCGGCAGGCCGGTCGTGTTCTCGTTGACGTTGATGCCACTGATGCCGAGCGATTCAGCCGAACGATGACCGAAGTCGGACTGGAACGTGGATGGAAACGTACGCGCGTAGCCGACGCGCAACTCGTTGATCAAACTTGACCGCAAGACCTTCGAGTAATTGAACGCGGCACCGTGCGTCGTGAGCCGGGTGTTCTGTAAGCCGGCGACGAATGGTCCGAGATCGAACCGCGCCGCGGCCTCGGCAGGCGTCGGCAGGCAGCATTGTGATTGCCCCTGCGGCGCGTCCAGCTTGAACTTGCCCCAGTTGAACCGCACGAAGAACGAGTCCTTCTCGCCCATCTTGTGGTCGACCCGCCCCGAGAGCGCATGGTCGGTGACCTCGCGATTGGCGGTCGACGTGTAGTTGTTGAAATTACCCGGGCCGTTGGGCAGCGGATACAGGCTGGCGACGTTGCGGCCGACGGGATGAATGCGATCCGCCGGGATGATGTTGTTCGGGAACTGATCGCGGACGATCTGTCCCGACGCGTTGATCCTCGTGGTCAGCGGATCGTAGATCGGGATCAGCTGCCCTGCGTCGTTGCGGAGGTTGCTGAAGTCGCCCGTCCGGACTGCGGCGGTTGGAACACTGTTGACGAACGGCATGCCGCGTGTCTCCGTGAGGCCGGCGTAATCGGCGAAAAAGAACGTACGACTGTGCCCGTCGTACAGCCCCGGAATCACCAGCGCACCGCCCGCGGCGCCGCCGAACTGGTGACGGCTGAACGGCGCCTTCGGATCGGGACCGGCGGCGGTTTTGCGGTGGAAGAAGTTCCGCGCGTCGAACGCCTGGTCCCGCCAGTATTCGAAGGCCGAGCCGTGCAGCGTGTTGTTCCCCGATTTCGTGGAGACGGACACGACGCCGGCGCCCCGACCGAACTCAGCAGAGAAGACGCCGGTGAGCACTTTGAACTCCCTCACCTGCTCGAGTGAAGGTGCGACGATCACGGTGTTGAACGTGTACTCGTTGTTGTCGATCCCATCGATGAGCCACGCGTTCGCATTCGCTTGGTGGCCGAGCGCATTGAAATTCGATGCTCCCCGTGGATTGAAGGTGCTGGCCCCCGAGAGGTTCTCGCCGGCCTGGCCGGGCGTCACGCCGGGCGCGGCGTAGACCAGCGTTGCGAAGTTTCGCGTGTTCAGCGGCAGGTTCTGAACGTAGCGGCTGTCGATGACGGTGCCGATCTCCGACGAGTCCGTGCGCAACAGCGGGGTGAACGCGGTGACTGTCGTTGTTTCCTCGACGCCACCGAGATCCAGTTTCACGTCGACGCGCGCGCGCTGGTTGACCTCGAGGATGATGGCTTCGCGCACCCACTTCTTGAAGCCCGGCGCGTTCACTTCGACGACGTACGTGCCTGGAACGAGGAAGGGCGCCGTGTAGCTGCCGGTCTCGTCCGTGACGTACGTGTTCGAGGTCCCTTTGTTCGTCTCACGGACGGTGACGCTCGCGCCAGGAACGACGCCGTTCGGGTCGCTGACGGTGCCGACGATCGTGCCCGTCGTGACCTGGGCCGAGGTCGGCGTTGACGTGATGAGCGGCGCAATGACGGCGAGCGCCACCACGAAGATCCTCAGCTTCGACATTGAAGTCTCCTCCCTCCTGTTCCGGGGGACTTCGTCCCCGGACCCCTCGCACGGCTGCGCTGGAGCCTGTCACCGGCTGCCCACCAAAGTCAAGATTCCGTGCGAGAATCCAGACCCCGGCTTCCCGGGATGATCAATGAGCATTGCGATGACCCGCTGGTCACTGATTACGCTGCTGGCCGCCGTGCCGCTCGTGGCCGCGCCGACACCGACGATCACCATCGACACGCCGATGCCGCCCCCCGCGTGGGCGATTCTCGAGCGACGGCTGCTCGGCGAGAACGTCCCGGCCTGTCGCGAGTTCTATCGCAAGTACTACGACGAGCGCGGACACCTTCAGGCATTCCTTCGCTGGGGTGCGAACGACGGTCCCGACGATGCGTTCGAGAACTTCAATCGATGGCCGGAACTGCACGCGCTCGGCGCAGATGACGAGATCCTTCAGCTGTACCTCAAGGGCTGGGAAGGCATGCTGCGGCAGTACTCCGAGGCAAAGACTACCGACGTGCCCGCGGGTCGCGACGGCATGTACGTGAAGGAGTTCTCCGCGCAATCCGACTGGATGCACCACGGCGAGGGACTGCAGCTGTTCAACCGAATGGGGCTGTCAGTTCCGTCGCTGCCGTCCTACCGCGAGCGCGCGCGGCGCTTCGCCGGCTTCTACATGGGCGAAGATCCAGACGCGCCAAACTACGACACCGAGAAGAAGCTGATTCGATCGATGATCAACGGCAGCCGCGGACCGTTGCTGCGCAAGGCCACGGCGCTCGACTGGGTCGGGGATCCGTTCGATACGACGGGTTTCGTCGCGCTGCACGGCGAGAGCACGTATGCGCAGTTCCTCCAGCACTATCAGAAGTACACCGATGTCGTCGGTGATCACTTCCTGAACCTCGTCGCAACGACGCTTCCGACCGACGCGTACCTCGCGACCGGTGAGGAAAAGTATCGCCGCTGGATCGTCGAGTACATGGACGCGTGGCTCGCCCGCATGAAGGAAAACGGTGGCATCATCCCGAGCTTCGTCGATCTCGACGGCCGGATCGGCGGTCGCGACCATCGCTGGTGGGGCAACGCCTACGGCTGGGGGTTCAGCCCTGTGAACCCGGTGACGGGCCGCCGCGAGGATCGCAATCGGATCCCCCGTGCGCTCGTCGGATTCAGCAATGCGCTCCTCGTCACGGGAAACCAGAAGTACGTCGACGCGTGGCGCACGATGATCGACGCCGTCAATTCCCACGCACGGGAGAACGCCGGCCACAAGGAATATCCAACGATGTTCGGCGCCGACGGTTGGTACGGATGGCAGCGGGATCCGTGGAGTGTCGGCGCGCTCGAGGTGTGGTACTGGTCGATGCGCACCGACGATCGCGCGCCTGTGAGCGCGAATCCGTGGGTGGAGTTCCTCGAAGGCAGGAATGCAAGCCACCCCGAAACGGCGCTTCAGCGCGAGCTCGAAACGATTCCGCGGAAGCTTGCGACGATCCGCGCGGACGCGACGCCTCCTGGGAAACGCCTTGCCGACAACATGCTCGATTCGAATCCGGCAGCGACCGACGCGCTCGTTCGCGTGATGTGGGGCGCGCTCGTGCCGAGTCGTGACGGCGGGCTGATCAATGCGCGACTGCGCTACTTCGATCCCGCGCGTCGTCGCGCCGGCGTGCCCGAGGACGTCGCAGCACTCGTGTCGGAGCTCGAAGATCGCCGCACGGTCTTGACGTTGGTCAACCTCAATCGCACCGAATCACGCGCAGTCGTCGTGCAGGCAGGCGCGTACGCGGAGCATCGGTTCGATTCAGTCGAGATCGATGGAAAGACGACGACGTTGAACGCGCGCGACTTCACGGCGAAACTCGGACCCGGAGCTGGCGCGACGCTCACGCTCGTCGGCCGCCGCTACGTCAACAAGCCGACGGTAGCTTTCCCGTGGGATCGACACTGAGCACGCGCAAGGATCGCGTACTACGGGCATCGATCGAGCTGCGGATTCGGCAACCCTCGACGTGACACGGCGTCGATTTCCGAGAAAACTCGTGCGGCATTCGGCTCGCATTTGACGATGCTAGAATGCCATGCAGATACACTGGATCATGCCCGCCGACCCACGCTTGGTCACTGCCGAGGAATTCGCGAAGATTCCGGACGACGATCATCGCTACGAGCTCGTCGAAGGACGGGTCATTCGAATGAGCCCGCCCGGCAGCAAGCATGCGGTGACCACCACGCGCGTGGCCATCCTTCTGGGCCAGTTCGTCGACTCGCACAGGCTTGGGGTGGTGATGAGCACTGGCGGGTTCTGGCTCGCCACCAATCCCGATACGGTCAGAGAACCAGATATCGCGTTCGTACGCCGCGATCGAATCCCGCCAACCGGCGTGCCGGACGGTTTCTGGCCAGGCGAACCCGATCTCGCAGTCGAAATCCGGTCGCCCGGCGATCGCGCGTCCGAGATCCGCGGGAAGGTCGATAACTACCTCACCCGTGGCGTGAGCCTTGTCTGGGTTATCGACCCAAAGAAGAAAACGGTCGCAGTCTACCAACAACACTCACCATCCAAGACGTTAGGTGTCACCGACGTGCTCGATGCCGGCGACGTCGTGCCTGGTTTCAGCTGCCCAGTCCGTCGGATCTTCGAGTAACACCTACGCGTGACACGCTGGGTTTGGGCCCGATGGTGAAAATCCTCGCCCCGACGAACGGCGAGAGGCCACGCTCCGGCCGTCACTGCAGTTCTGGTGTCTAATACCTGACGGCAGAGTGGAGTTTGGCGTGAAGTCTCGTCAGCTTCCCCGTGTGGCACTCCTCGGCATGACCATGTTGATGGGTCAGCCGACGCTGGCGCAGGTCGGAGCGGAGGTCACCACGATTGTTCCGCAAACTCAGAACGCTCCACCACGCGACCGGGTTCCTCCTCCTCGCGTCGGCACCAGCGTGCTCAAAGGACGCGTCGTCGACGGCGTGACCGGCGCACCGATCGCGCGGGCACGCGTGAGGATTCAGGGCGCCGGCGGTAGCCCGCGCCCGTCGGTCCTGACCGACGACAGCGGGCGGTTCGTGCTCGAGCGCCTCCCCGCCGGAGCGTATTCGTTGACGGCGGAGAAGTCGACGTACATGGCCGCGCGATTTCCGGACCAGGGACGCACGCTACGATCGAATCTGCGGCCGCTGATGCTCGATGACGGCGCCGTCCTCGATAACGTCACGCTATCGATGTTCCACGGCGCTTCCATCTCCGGCCGCGTGGTGGACGCGCATGGCGATCCGGTCGAGTTCGCGTTCGTGCAGGTCTTGCGCCTCGTCCGGGGACGAACACCCGCGTCGCGCGCCGGATCGCAAACGAACGATCTCGGAGAGTTTCGGCTGCCTCGGCTCGAGGCCGGAAGTTACGTGCTTCTGGCAGCAGCCCGCCGAATGGGGATGGGCCCCGAAGAGCCATTCGTCGAAGGTCAGGCGACTCTTCAGCCGCTGCCGACCTACTACCCGAACGCGCTTTCGTTGGAGCAGGCGCAGCCGATTACAGTCGTGCGCGGCGAATCGGTCACCGGCGTCGAGCTGGCGCTGAACGAGGGCTACGCCGCGACGTTGTTCGGTACCGTGACGACGAGCGATGGACAGCCGGTGACGAACGCATTCGTACAGGCCCGGACGATTCTGAAAGGAGTACCAGGAGGTATGGTTGAAGGAGCCGGCGCCGGCCTTCGACCCGACGGTACGTTCCGCATGCAGCTCGCGCCGGGGGATTACACGATCGAAGCGCGCGTCAATCAGTCAGTTCCTCCAGGTCAGTCGCAGCAGCCCGAGATCGAACGATTCGGCACTGCGCGCGTTTCGCTCGCGCCTTCGACGGTCGAGAACGTCACGATCGTCGTCGGCCGCGGCGCGACCGCATCAGGTCGCATAGTCTTCGAGGGGACGACACCGCCGCCACCAATTCCCAAATCGCCCATTTACGTGCCTTTCTACAATCAGGACGGTCCGGGATGCCGCTCGGGTCAGCCGCAGATTGCCTCGGACTGGACGTTCAAGATCGAGGGGCTCACCGGCACGTGCAGTGGTCCGCAGATGACCACATTTGGTCGATGGATGCTGAAGGCGGTGATGCACGGCGGCGAGAATCTGCTCGAGAAACAAGTCACCTTCGAGACCGGCCAAGTCCTTCGTGATGTGCAGCTGATTTTCACGGACAAGCGAACCGAGCTGACGTTCCAGGTCAGCGACGAACGGGGTGAGCTCACGCGTGAATACGTCGCCCTGGTGTTCTCGACCGACAAGGCGCGCTGGACCGAAGGGCAGCGGTACGTGCGTACGTATGCCGCAGTGCCTTCGGATGTGCTGGCAAGTCGGATGGCGTCGAGCTCGACGAACGGCGGGTCACCGCCAGCGGCCGCGCTGGAACAGCGCCGCGAGCAAATAGTAGGTCTTCCGGCCGGCGAGTACTACGCGGTGGCGATCGATGACATTGAAATGGAATCCTCGCGGGATCCGCGTGTCCTCGAGCAGCTCGTGTCGAGCGCCACGCGCGTGACGGTTTCGGAAGATTCCTCCTCGACCGTCACGCTGCGCCGGTTCAAGCTCGCGGAGCTGCTGCCGCGGTAGCGACGGTTCCGGTCCGGCCGTTCTAACCGCGGCACTCCTCGCTGATGTGCTCCAGTTCGACTCTGGTGATTCCGTCCCCTGTGATCGTGATGTGAAAGGTCGTGTGGGCGTAGAAGTTGCCGGTCGCGCCGGCGCTGATGAGATTGAATGTTTCAGTGAACGTGTCGTTGATCGCGGAGTCGTTCGGAGTGACGAAATTGAAGTGCTCACGCTGCCCGCCGACGGCCTTGTAGGCGGCGCCGCTAGCGCCTTCGCCCCGCACCTGTGACGGGACGAGGGTGTACGCGACGTGCGTCTTACCCTGGCTGTCGACTGTGGTCCGAACGGTGATGTTCAGCTCGCCGGTTACCACGACCGGCTCACCGTTGCACGGATTCACGTCGTCGAAGACAAACGGGTCGGTGAATCTCTCGACCGTCGTCGTAGCCTGCGCGCGTAGGGTTGCCGCATGCGCGAGGCCCACGAGCAGGAGAGCCAACAGAAACCCGAGTCGAATTCGCCTCATGGTGAGCTCCCCATGATCATGTATCGGCTGGCGCCACGCCGGAAGTCGGGCGCGCGGCAGACGAGTAGTCAAAACAGATCGGGACGTGTTTCGATCGCTCTGTCGTGTAGACAGCGCACAATACGCGGTGAGGCTCGGGAAAGTCCATCTGCCGTGCCTCGCTTCGTTGCGGGCCGGTCGCTTCAGCGGCCTCCCAGGGTTAAACGGTCGCGAAGTCCAGGTTCTCGGTCATCCTGGTTCCGTCGCGGCCGAACGCATCCACGAGCAGACGGATGCGTCTCTTTGCCTCCGCCAGGTCGTGGTTGTCGAGCGTGATGTTGAGGAGATCGATGTACCAGGGAAGTTTGAAATCCTGCGCGATGTAGGTTTCGACGATCTCGCGCGCAATCGGCAGCGTCGTGTTCTTCGAGACGTCGTGCACGTCCCGATTGCCAGCCCGGCGCAGTTTGTCGTACTCCTCGGCGAGGAGCCGCAGGCACAATTCGATCGTGAAGTGGTCGCCCGCCTTGACGCCAATGTCGTCCGCGTCGGTCAGCGACGCATGCTTGTGAACCCACTCCCAGAGGATGCTCAGTCGGATTTCGCCTGTCGCCATGTCTTCCATCAGATACAGCACGTCCTCGTTGCCGAAGAAGTCGGCCGGCTTCAACGCGGCTGCCTGCAATCCCTGACCGAAGGCGTTGCCGTACTGCAACGCCACGCTCAGGAGATCGCGTGCCCCCCGAATGGTTCGCGCACCTGACTCCAGGAGCGTCAGCGCTTCGGCATCTGCGCGCCTGTACGTTAAAGGCGGGAACTGGCGTCCGAGTTGATTCTCCTCTCCGACCTTTTCCCATACGGGCCGGACGATGTGAACCATCTTCCAGTGTGCGACCCATTTGCCGCTCGCACCTTCGCGCTGCTCGCGTTCGGCGCCGGCGACGGCGCGCTTCATTCCGCTCGCGACGCCCGCTTCGGATCCCACCGGGATGTTCGGCTCCATTCCTCCTTGCCAGAGCGCGTATTGCCCGAGCCGATCGGGCGTGTTGACGGCGCGCCGCACGCGGTCCTCGTAGTGCCGCATGTAACCGTAGGTCATTGTGACGACGTCGATATTCGGATTGATGAACCCCTGATCCCACGCCATCGCATCCGACACGCTGTTGATGTAGTCCCACCGACCCGTGTTGAACCCGACGAAGCGGCGGCCGAGCACTGCGCGAATCTCCATCAACTGGAAACAGGCCTCGATCTGCTCGACGAGGACGTACACCTTGATGAGTCCGGCGTCGAGACCGATGTGTCGCTCGAGCGCAAGGAGGATGTCATTCCACAGCGCGGCTTCCTCTGCAGTTTGAATTTTCGGGAGGTACAGGACGAGCGAGGCACCGGCGCGCCGCAGCGGTTCGTGGTTGTTGACGATGTAGAGTGTCGCGTCGACGATCGAGGCGGAGAATCCCGCGCCATCCGCGTGACGGACGTGGCGGTCGTCGAGGTGGAGACCGCGGGCGCGAAAGATCTTCGTCGTGAAATCGAGCTGGGCTCGCCAGTCGTCGATGATCCGCCGTCCAAAGAAGCCACGCGCCCACTGATTCATTTCCTCCGCGACCTGCTCGGCGACTCTGAGGAAGATCGGATCGCGATGGATCGCGAGCTTCAGGTTTCGCTGATTGTCCAGCGACATCGTCGAAACCTGACCGAGCGCGTCTTCGCCGTCGAACATCCAGCCGTCGGCTCCGGAGAGCAGCGCGTACGCGATGTTCCGGATGCTTCTCTCCAGGGGCGCACCAGGCTTTGCGGCGGGTCCGGTGCCCTGAATCCACTGACGGCGGAGATCGTGAGGGATTTCGCTGCCGACGAATGCACCGCCTCGAGCGTCCTGCACACGGATGGCCGTCCGCGGGATGATGGCATCGGGGTCGAGGAACTCGATGCGCTGCCGGTTGCGGGCCCTGGCAGCGCGCCGCTGAATGCGCGCGGTCATGATCGCTTTGCGGTCGGCGTCGAGGCCGGCGAGCGCGTCGAGGGCACTCAACGCGTCGGGTGTGATCACGTCAGCGTAGGCGCCTTCTAGGTTGCTTCGGATCTGCAGTAAGCGGTGTGTCATCGTCTTATCGGGCCGGGGACCGGGGGACCGGGCCGGGGAACCGGGGCGGGCACTCGCCGGCTCGGCACTATATTCGAACCTGAGAACCTGGTACCTTTCTCAGCGCTCGCCGGGCCCCACCCCGCTCGCTGCGGCTCGACTCGCTGCCGCTCGCTCGCCGCGGCCGCTGGTGCTGAACCGGGAACCTTTCTACGTCAACTGGTTGCTGGCACTGGCATCACGCCTCTGCGCGGCGACCTCGTATAGCGGAGCGCGATCGCCAGCGCCGCGGCGATGAGCGCCATCACCGCGCTTCCGTAGAACCCGACGGACCACGTGCCGAACCGCTCGTACAGCAGCGCGCCGCACCAGCCGCCGACGATCGAGGCGACGCCTTTCGCCGTGTACAGCACGCCGTAGTTCGAGGTCGCGTGCCGAGTGCCGAAATAGTCGCCGAGCGCTGACGGGAAGAGCGAATAGATCTGCCCCCACGTGAAGTAGACGAGCAGTAGCGTGAGTGTGAACCAGCCACCCGATACCTGCCCGGCGAGGAGCACCATCAGCAGAAAGCCCGCCTGCAGGAAGAACGAGACAATCATCGCGAGCTCCCGGCCGATCCAGTCCGACGCGTATCCCCAGAAGATCCGGCTCGCTGCGTTGGCTATCGGACTCAGCGACGTTGCGAGCGTCAGCACGCCCGCCGTGTAGCCCCACGATTCTGCGATCGGGCCCGCATGTGCAGTGACCAGGAGGCCGCCGATCGCCATCAGCACGAACATGATGTAGAGAACGTAGAACTGCGGCGTCTGCAGCATCTCGCCCGTCGTGAAGTTTCGCTGCCCAAGCTGGGAGCCGCTCGCAATGGAACCCGCTTCGCTCCCGGTCGCGGCGGGTGGGTGTCTCAACAACTGCGCAACAGCAACGATGACGAAACCCTGCAGGATGCCCGTGGAGACGAATGTCGATTGATACCCGTGACTTCGAATCAACCACGAGATGATCGGGATGAACAGCGCGGTGCCGCCGCCGAAGCCCGCGGCGATGATGCCGGCGGCCAGGCCGCGTCGCTCCTTGAACCACTTGAGCGCTGACCCGATCGAACCGCTGTAGACGAAAGCCGCACCGGTGCCCGCGACGCAATAGAGACAGTAGAGCGCCGGCAGACTCCCGGCGTATCCAAGCCCCGCCCAGCCCAGGCCGCACAGGACACCCGCGGCGCTGATGAATCCCCGCGGGCCAAGGCGATCGATGAGCCATCCGTCGAGCGGCTGGATGAAGGTCTGAAACAGGATGAACAGCGTGAACGCGAACTGGATATCCGAAAGCTTCCAGCCCGTCGACGACTGCAGCGGCTTGACGAACAGCGTCCAGGAGTACTGCAGGTTCGCGATCATGATCATCGCGACGAGCGACGCGCAAAGCTGGAACCAGCGGTTGTTCGTCACAGCGCAGCTCTCGGCTCACGGCTGTTGGCTTTCGGCGCGTCTCGGCCAGAGCCCGGAGCCAAAAGCCTCGAGCCGGTCCTTCGTTCGTCCAACAACTTCACGCACGCATACACCGCGCGTGTCGCGGGCAATTGCAGACCAAGCCGCTCGGCCAGCTCCACGACGGCGCCGACGACCGCTTCGATCTCCATCGGGCGTCCGGCTTCGAGATCCTGCAGCATCGACGTCTTGTGCGCCCCGACTTTCTCCGCGCCCGCCATCCGCTGGTCGATCGAGATCGGCAGCTCGATCCCGAGCTTTGCGGCAACGGCTTCGGCCTCGGTCATGACATCTCGCACCAGCTTCGAGACGTCGGGATGGCGCACGAGCTCCTCGAGCGTTCCGCCGGTCAGAGCGCTGATCGGATTGAAAGCGACGTTCCCGAGCAGCTTCACCCAGATTTCGTGACGGAAGCGCGTGGTGATCGGACAGCGGAACCCCGCCGCGATCAGCGCTTCCGCAATCTTCCGGGTGCGGTCGGATCGCGTGCCGTCCGGTTCGCCGAAACTGATCCGATTACCTTCGGTGTGGTGAATCACGCCGGGCTCCGCGATGTCAGCGGAAAAGTACGCGAGCGATCCGACGATCCGACGCGGCTCGATGGCGGCAGCGATGACCCCGCCAGGATCGATGCGCTCGAGATGAAGACCCTCGAGCGCTCCTCCATGATTCTGGAAGTACCACCACGGGATGCCATTCTGAGTGCTGACGACCAACGTGTCGGGCCCGAAAAGCGGCGGGAGCGCCGGCGCCAGTCTGGTCAGGCCGTGTGCTTTCACGCCAAGGAACACGACGTCGGCCTTGCCGACCTTCGCGAGATCGACGGCGACGCGCGGCGTGACCTCGAAATCGCCATCGGGGCTGATTACCCGCAGACCGTGCTCCTGCATTGCGCGCAGGTGTGGACCACGCGCGAACAGGACGACGTCCGCCCCGACCCGGGCGAGCCGCGCGCCGATGTAGCCGCCGATGGCGCCGGCGCCGGCGATGACGATTCTCACGATGGCTTCTGCGAATACGCTTGGGCGACGACGCGCCGCTGGATCTTGCCGGTGGCGGTCCGTGGAATCGCGTCGGTGATGTGGATCTGCTTTGGACGTTTGAAGTCGGCCAGCCGCTCTTTGCAGTAGGCGAGCAGCTCTGACTCGGTCGGCTGCCTGGATTCCCCCGACGGACGCAAGACGACTGCTGCTTCGACTTCTTCACCCCAGGTCGGGTGAGCGACTCCGAAACACACGGCCTCGGCGACCGCGGGATGCGCCAGGAGCACTTCGTCGATCTCGCGCGGGGAAATCTTCTCCCCGCCGCGATTGATCAGCTCCTTCAGCCGTCCGACAAGTGTCAGGTATCCCTTTTCATTCAGGAAGCCCTGGTCGCCGGTCCTGAACCAGCCGTCGACGAACGAGGTCGCATTCGCTTCGGGATTGTTCTCGTACCCGCGAATCACGTTGGGTCCTTGAATCACGACCTCGCCGCGCTCGCCAGCGGGCAGGTGTCGGCCCTTGTCGTCCATGATGCTGATGCGCACATCCGTTCCGCGGCCAACCGATCCCGGCAGGCGTTCGCCAGGGGGCAGCGGGTTCGACGCCATCTGATGGGCCGCTTCGGTCATGCCATACGCCTCCAGCACGGGCGCACCAAACGCGGATTCCAGATCGTGCATGACCTGTGGCGGCAGCGACGCGCTGCAGGACCGGATGAAGCGCAGCTTCCCGGCGCCAGCCGGCCTGGCCGATCCTGGCTCGACGCGCGCGAGCAGGAGTTGATGCAGCGTCGGCACGGCCGAGTACCACGTGACGCCGTAATCCCGTGCGACTCGCCAGAACGACAGCGGATTGAACTTGCCCGGAACGACAACGGTGCCGCCGGTCGCGAGCGTCGCGAGGGTCGATGCCACGAGCCCGTGCACGTGGAACAACGGCATCACGCACATCGACACATCGTCGGCCGTGAGCGCGTAGCTGCGCCCGACGTTCTGTGCCGAGATGGAGAGGTTCGCGTGCGTGAGCGGCACGCGCTTGGGACGCCCGGTGCTCCCGCTCGTGTGCAGGATCAACGCGACATCGTCGACCGTCGGAGGTGCGACGGGTCGGGTCCGAGTGGCGCCGGCAATGCGGATATTGCCCGCTGAATCCATGTCGACGGTGAGAATCGGGATGCGATCATCTGTCGCGCGCCGCGCCGCTTCGGCGCCCTCGGCGGGCAGCAGCAGCACTCGTGCGTTCGTGTCCTCGAGGTAGAAGCGGAACTCGTCTTCCTTGTACCCAGGATTCAACGGAGCAGCAGTGCCGGTCGTCGATGCGGCGAGGAACGAGACAATCGTCGGCAGGCCGTTCGGGAGTGCGATGCCGACGCGGTCGCCTGGAGCGATCCCTGACGCGGCGAGCGCACCCGACAGGGTTTCGACCTGACGCCGCAACGCTCCGTACGTTACGCGGATGTTCTGCTCGGGGATGATGACCGCCGTTCGATCGTCGGGAACTGCTGACATCAAACCGAGGAGGGTCGTTGGCTGCGTGGTCATGAGTGAGTCTCTGGCGCGATGTTGCGAGGTCGTGCGAGTTTCCCGCTACAATTTGATACTCACATGACGCGAATCGTCAACGGCCCGAGACGCCGAGCTGGTGCAACCCATGTTCGTCCCTGACGTGGAGAACGATCCGAAGCCTGGCCCGTATCGCGATCTGATCGAACGCATGCGGCAGGACGGGCTCGAGTACCCACAGATCTGGCATTTGTTCGCGTACTTGCCGTCGGCGACCGATCACCTGGCGCGTTTCACTCAGGAGGTGCTGCGCGGGCCGTCTCCGCTCAGTCCGGGAATGCGGGAGCTCATCGCCGCGTACACGTCGCACCGCAACGACTGCCCGTTTTGAATCAAGTCTCACGCCGCAGTTGCGGCGGAGCTCGTAGGAGACAAGGCGCTGGTTGAAGGCGTGCTGGCCGATCTCGAGTCGTCTGCGCTCGACGAACGTCACAAGGCGTTGTTCCGGTTCGTCGACAAGGTCAACCACGACTCGCCGAGAATTGGTCCCGCCGATCTCGACACCGTGCGCGCCGCCGGGTGGACCGACGAAGCGCTGTACTTCGCCATCACGATCTGCGCGCTGTTCAATTTCTACAATCGCTGGATTGATGCGACGGGCGTCCATGCCATGTCGGACGAGGCCCATCGTCTCGGCGGGAAACGCATGGCAACGCAGGGTTATGCGCGCAGCTAGCTTACGCTGGGCGTGCGGATTCACGCATTTGCCCTGAGCTTGTCTCTGTTCTGCCACACACTCACGACCCCACCACCGTATCCTTGGATCTCTGCCGCGCCTGGAATCAAGGGAAGATTGCATGACGACACGCAACCTGCACGACGATCACGACGACTTCGGGGGCCTGCAGCGCGACTTGCGCGCGACCGGTGCTGCGATCCATCGCCGAAATCTGCTGAGCCTGGCCGCACGAGTCGGTGTCGGCGTCAGCGCGCTCCAGCTGCTTGGCTGCGGCGGGTCGAGTCCGACGACTCCAAGCGATACGACGAGCGGGACGACAACGGGAACCGGCTCGTGCACGTCGAGGATTCCCGAGGAGACTCAGGGACCGTTTCCGGGCGACGGATCGAACGGGCCGAACGTGCTTGGTCTGGCGGGCGTCGTGCGCAGCGACATCCGTTCGAGCTTCGCGGGACTGTCCGGCACGGCCGACGGCGTGCCGCTGACGATCGCCCTCACGATCGTTTCCTCGTCGACGTGTGCACCGCTCGCCGGCCGTGCGGTGTACATCTGGCACTGCGATCGACTTGGACGCTACTCGCTCTATTCCTCAGGCGTGACGAATCAGAACTACTTGCGCGGCACACAGGAAGCTGACTCGGGCGGGCGGGTCACGTTCACGTCGGTTTTTCCGGGCTGTTACGCGGGACGGTGGCCGCACATTCACTTCGAGGTGTACCCGAGCCTCTCCGGAGCGACCAGCGTGTCGAACAAAGTCGCTACCTCGCAAATCGCTCTGCCAAAGGCGGCGTGCGATTCGGTGTACGCCACACCGGGATATGACAGCAGCGCCAGAAATCTCAGCCAGGTATCTCTCGCAACCGACGGCATCTTCAGCGACGGATACGCGCTCGAGCTCGCGACGATCAACGGGAGCCTAGACGGCGGACTCACAGCCACTCTGACCGTTGCTATCTGATTCGACCTGTCACACCGCACCGATGCACGGCCCACGGCCTTCTCACCAAGATCACCAAGGCCACAAAGACCACCAAGAAGACCACGAAGAACGCCGTCGCGCGTGAGAGTGAACATCGTTCGTGCTGGAACTTGGTCTACCCGCGGTATCCGAGAATCATTCGCGGCAGCACGAGCGTGAAGAACGGAAAGATCGCAATCACCGCCAGTCCGATGAGCAGCGCGACGAGGTACGGCACGTACGCCCGGCTCACGTGATCGATCTCCACACGCGCGACGCCAGCCGCGATTGACAGGCCGACGCCCACCGGTGGCAGGAAGAACGCGATCCCCATCGCCGCGACAATCACGATGCCGTAGTGAACGGGATCGACACCGATCGATCGGCTGATCGGAAAGAGGATGGGCCCGAAGATCAGCAGCGCCGGCAAACCCTCGAGCAGCGCACCGATGATGACGAAGATCGCAATCGTGAGCGCGAAGAACGTGACGCGACCGGCGCCGGCGATCCATTCGCCGAGCGTCTGCGGCACCCACTCGCGAACGAGAATCCACGCGAACGCCGCAGCGGCCGCCAGGACCCACAGCGTCGTTGCCGTGACGATTCCGCTCCGGGCGAGCTGATGAGCGACTTCGGTTCGTCGAATGCCATTCAGCCAGACTCCAGCCGCCAGCGCGTAGACGACGGCGAGCAGCGCGGCTTCGGTGACCGTGGTCGCGCCCGAGAAAATCCCGCCGAAGAGGAGTACAGGAAGACCCAGCGGGACGATCGCCCGACGCGCGGCCCGCGCCAGGTGTGCTCTCGACGGTGGCGGTGAGACGGGCCACGCTTCGCGGCGCGCGCGCACCGCGATCAGCATGAGCAGGACAGCCGCCAGGATGAACGCGGGAACGAAGCCCGCGAGAAACAGCGTGACGATCGAGAGGTTCACGAGGGATCCCAATACGACCATCGTCAGGCACGGTGGGACGAGGATGCCCATCGCGGACGCGGCGGCCACGACGCTGACGGCTTCGGGTCCGGAATAACCGCCCCGTCTCATCGAGGGCACGAGCAGCGAGCTGATCGCCGATACGTCCGCGGCAGTCGAGCCCGAGATGCCGGAGAAGAGCACTTCGGCGACGACGGTGACCATCGCGAGTCCGCCGCGAACGCGCCCGACGATTGCCATCGCGAGATCCACGATGCGTTCGGAGATGCCTCCCGTTTCCATCAACGCGCCGCCGAGGATGAAGAGCGGAATCGCGAGCAGGACGAACGAATCGACGCCGCCAAGGATCTTGATCGGCAGGATGATCAGGCTGACGCCGCCGATGCCGAGGAGATAGGTGAGAGATGTCAGCGCCAGCGTGAACGCGAGCGGCAGCCCCAACGCTGCGGTCGTGAGAAATCCGCTGACGAGAACGAGGAGCGGAGCCGCGTCCGCCACGAGGGGCACGAGGACGGACGCCATGGACAGCGCCGCCGCGCCGAGCGCCCATGCGAGTGAGGAACGATCGCGCCACGCCGCGAGCCCTTCATTGAGAAATTGTTGAACGATTACCGCCGACATGAGCAGCAGCGCCACGGGAAGCACGACGGAGATGGCCGCGCCGGACAGTCCGCTGGCGGGGAGCCGCTCGCCGGCGCTCGCGAGCGTCAGCCGCCAGGCAGGACCGAGAAGCATCAGGAAGAATCCGAGCAGCACGACGCGCATCCCGCGATCGACAGCCCGCCGCCGCGGCTCCGACAACAGACGTACGAGGACGGTCACGCGCGGATGCTGCCCATGGCGCAGCGCGCAGACGCCTCCGATGCACATCAGCCAGACGAGCAGCAGGCGTGCAATCTCTTCCGTCCACGGGATTGGCTGTCGCAGGACGTGACGGCCGACGACCTGCAGTCCGACAACTGCTGCCTGAGCGACAACGACGCTCGCGACGGACCAGTGAAGGACACGGTCCGCAGCCGTCGGCGCTGAGGCGTCGGGAGCCGGAGCGCTCACGCGCGGATCGCCTCGATCCAGGAGGTGACGCCGAGAGCACGCGCTTCACGGTCCCAGAGCCGCTCGGCGAGGGGGAGAAGGGCCGTCGCATCGACGTCACGGATCGTCATGCCGAGCGCGACGAGCTGCGCTCGCGCGGCGCTGTCCTCACGTGGTCCCATGGCACGCTGGCGCTCGGATGCTTCGATCGCAGCACGCTCGAGCGTCGGTCGGAGGCTTGGAGCGATTCGATTGAGCGTCACCGCTGACGCGTAGAGGCCGATCACACCCGCAATGTGGCTGGTGAGTGCCATGTAGCGCGCGACTTCATAGAACCGCTGCTGAAGTGTCGTGCTCGCGTCGTGCTCGTATCCGTCAATGACGCCGGTTTGCAGCGACGTATAGACCTCCCCGAACGCCATCGGCGTCGGGCTCGCGCCCATCAACTCGATCGCCTTGACGTAGATCGGCGATTGAATCGTGCGGATCTTCAGACCCGCGAGCTGACTCGGCTCGCTCACATCACGCGCTCGAGTGATCACCTGCCGGAATCCGAAGGAGTCTCCCCACGCCAGCGGGCGCATGCGAACGGTCGAGTCGAGGTAGTCTGCGGCCTGCCGCCCGATCCCGCCGTCGAGAACGCGGTGGACGTGAGCCCAGTCGCGCCACAGGAACGGGAAGTCGAAGACCTGGATCTTCGGCGCAACGCTGCCCCAGATCGCCGTGCCCGACACCATGAAGTCGACGAGGCCCTCCTGGAGCTGCTGAACGACCTCGCGTTCCTGCCCGAGCGTGCCGCTCGGGAACACGCGGATCCTGACGGCGCCGTTCGTTTCGCGGTCCACGATCTCGCGGAAGCGGTCCGCGAACACGTGGAGTGCCGTGGGCCCGGCGGTCATCGAATGCGACAGACGCAGAATAGTCTGTCCGCGGTCGGCGCGCGACCGGCATCCGACGACCAGCGCCGCGGCAGCAGCGCCGGCACGGCTCAGGAATTCACGCCGACAGCGGGTGCGCGACATGGCTTCGGTCCGTCGGTGTCTACTGGCTCCGGCTGTTCGCACGGCTGCATCGAGCCTCCGGTAGTATGTCTGTCCGTGAGACTCGCGTTTCTCGTCCTGTTTTTCGTGAGCGGCTTCGCCGCGCTGGTCTACCAGGTCGTCTGGCAGCGCATGCTGACGTTCTTCGGCGGCGCCGATGTCTACTCTGTCACGATCATCGTTTCGGCCTTCATGGGAGGACTCGGCGTCGGCAACCTCGCCGGGGGCCATCTTGCCGATCGACTCGATGCTCGGACGCGACTGGTTGCGTTCGCGCTGTGCGAGATCGCCGTAGCGGTCTTTGCGATCTTCAGCGCCAACATCTACTACGACATACTGTATGTCAGACTCGGCGACTGGGTCCCGGGTCGCGCCACGACAGCGGCGATCATCTTCGGCGTCACGCTCTGGCCGACGTTCTTCATGGGAATGTCGCTCCCGCTCCTCGCACGGGCGCTGACGCAGGACGCACGCTGGCCGGCCCGGTGGGTTCCCCTCTTGTATGGCTCGAACACGCTCGGCGCCGCATGCGGCTCGCTTTTCACCGCAGCGATCCTGTTTCGAACGTTTGATTTCGTGTCGAGCGTCAGGTTGGCCGCAGGTCTCACCCTCATCGTCGCCGTAGGGGCACTCGTGGGTGCACGACTGATCCGCCGCGAGGGATACGTCCACGACGGTCGTGCACACTCGACTGGCACGTCGCGCGCGTCCTGCGCAGCACCCGCCGCCACGATGGCCAGACCACCCAGCGGTTTCGGGCTCCGCACGTGGGTCGCCATCTACGCGCTCTCGGGCTTCGTGGCACTGTCGCTCGAAATCGTATGGTTCAGACTTCTCGGCGTGATTCTCAAATCGAATTCGTTCACATTTGGTCACCTGCTTGCTGTCTATCTTCTGGGAGTGGGCCTTGGCTCGCTCCTGGCCAACCATCGCCGACTGAGCTCCTGGTCGCCGGTACCTGCGTTTTTCATCCTCCAGTCCGCGATCCCGATCGTCGCCGCCGTGTCGCTCGCGCTGTTGGTCCTCGGTGTCGATCGAATCGCATGGGCCGATCCGCTGTGGCGCTATCTCGGTCAATACGAGACTCTGTCACGCGAGGCCGTCTTTGGTGCCGCGAGCGAAGCGGGTGCAGAGGCCACGCGCCGCGGGTTGTTCCTCGTGCTGTATGTCGTGGTGCCAGTCGCGTTGCTGGGACTCCCAACGCTGATGATGGGCTTGAGCTTCGGTCAACTGCAGCGAGCGGTGCAAACGGATCTCGAGGCACTGGGCCGGCGTGTCGGATGGCTTCAGACCGCGAACATCGTCGGCTCGATGGCAGGGGCCATGGTGACCGGCCTCGCGCTCCTCGATTGGTTCGGGACGGCGGGGACGCTTCGGTTGTTGGTCTGCTGCTCGGCGGCGTTCGTTGTCTTGTTTCGAGGCCCGCAGCGCGCGCAGCTCGCGCGCCCGACGACTCTCGTCCTGATCCTGGGCATCCTGTTCCTGGCGTACGCGATGCCTTCGTCGACGACGCTCTGGGCAAGGCTTCACGGAGCCGCTCGCGAGGAAGTGATTCAGGCTGAGGATGCGTCGGGCTTGTCAGTGCTCAAAACGAAGGTTGGGAGTAATAGGACCGTCGTCCACGCGAACGGGCTTGGACAGAGTACGTTGCCATACGGCGGAATCCATACCGTGCTCGGCTCGCTTCCCGCCATGGTCCATCCCACTCCGGAATCGGTCGCCGTGATTGGCCTTGGATCGGGCGACACGCTGTTCGCTATCGGTGGTCGAGCCGAAACGCGCCGCATCGACAGTATCGAGATCGTTGCGCCCGAACTCGATACGCTGCGCCGTCTCGATGGGCAGCTCGTCTACCCCGGGCTGCGAATGCTGCTGCGAGACGCGCGCGTACACCACTGGTTTACTGACGGACGGGCGTTTGTCAGGAAAGGACAAGACCGATACGACATCATCGAGGCTGACGCACTCCGCCCGACGAGTGCCTACGCGGGCAATCTGTTTTCGGTTGAGTACTTCGCCCTGCTGGCCGATCACTTGAAGCCGGGTGGATTTGCGGTGACCTGGACGCCGACCGACCGCGTCGTTGACAGTTTCCTGAAGGTGTTCCCCCACGTCCTCGTGTTCACGGATCTCGCGATCGGCAGCATGACGCCCGTGACGTTCGACCGCACGGCGATCGAGTCCCGCATGCAGCAGTCGTTTACACGCGACTATTACCTCCATGGAGGCATCGATCTGGCCACTCTCCTTGCCCCCTATGTGAGTCACGAGCCGATGACGTACGGGCCGGAATTCGACCGGACGAGGCTGGTTGATGTCAATCGCGATCTCTTCCCGAAAGACGAGTTCGCGATCGGGTATCTCGGGCGCGTCACAGGAAACGGTTCAGAAACGCGATGATCTCCTGGCGTCCCTCAGCCGTTTCCATGTGCCCGACGTCGTATCGCAGCAGCGTCCATCGTTCGGGATGTTTCTGCTCCGTGTAAACGCGTGTGAGCTCGCGGTCGATGATGTCGAGTCCCTCGACCGGCGTCAGTTTGTCCTTCAAGCCGGCGAGACCGAGATGCGCGCGCGGCGCGATGAGCGCATTGATTTGTGATGTCGTGAACTGCTTGAGCAGTCCGGGCACGTAATAGTAGACGCCGTGGCCCGAGAGGCCCTTCTGCGCAAGCAGCGTGTGAAAGTCCGTGAGGCAGCAGATGTCGACCGTGACCTTCACGCGTTCGTCGAGTGCGGCGACCCACCAGGCCATCGTACTCCCCATCGAGATCCCCAACGTCGCCACGCGAGCGCGATCGACGTCCGCGCGATCGACCAGCCAGTCGAGCGCGCGAAGGCTGTCGTACACCATCATCCCCCAGAGCACTTGGCCCTGCCACAGCATCGCCTTGAACGTGTCGAGCTCGGTCGTGTGGCTGCGCTCACCGAAGACCCAGTGATCGATGCAGAGTGCGACGTACCCGAGGTCTGTGAGCGCCTTCGCGTAGGGGACCGGCTGAAGATACTCGCGTCCGTCGACGAATTCCTGTTTTCCGATCTTGTACCCGCCGCCATGTGAATGATTGAAGAGCACGGCGGGGGCGGGGCTCTTCGGCGACTCAGGACGCGCGACGTACGCCGGCACCATTTCGATGCCGTTCAGATCGAGATCCCACGTTTCGAGGACGTAGCTGTCGCGGTGCGCTTCCTGACGCTTGGCGCCTTTGATCGGGCGATGACGATCCGGGAGATCCCCCAGCAGCGCGTACAGCGCGCGTCGTCGATCATCAGGTCGTTGCACAGCGGGCTGAATCATCGGCCGGCTTTCCGCGTTCGTCAGCGAAGAAAGAGAAGCCAGCCCCGCGAGGGTCAGCACGTCGCGTCGACCGAGCCGGGGCCCCCGCGGCGCGTCTTGTGCGCCGTGGGGTGGAAGCCGGGGCCCCCGCGGCGCGTCCTGTGCGCCGTGGGGTGGAATCGTGCGGATCGCCATGTCGGTGCTCCTGAAACACGAACAGCATTCTGGTTACGACCGACTTGCGTCGTTGGAGGCGGGTCAAGCCAGGTACTTCACGAAAACCACCTCGTTTCGCTGCTCGTTGTAGATCAGCTCGTCGACGCTTGCGCGCACCGTCAGCAGGCCGAACCCGCCGGGGCGGATCCCTTTCGCTTCACGGACCTGCATGTGTGCGATTGGGTCATCGGGCGGCTGGCCGATGGCGGCGTGCGGAAGATCCTCGATGTTGAAGCCGCTTCCCGGGTCGGCGATGCGGTACAACAACATCCGCTGCGCGCGCAGACACGCAATCCGTACTGTTCGCGTCGGATCCAGCTTGCCGCCCCATTCGACCGCATTCAGCAGGAGCTCTCGAAACGCGTAGGCGATCGACTCGCGCACCTCCGGCGCAAGATTGGCATCCAGGTGCGCCATGACACCTTCGATTCGCCCGGCCGCTTCCCGCGTGCAGGGAACGACGAGCTCGACCCATTCGGGTCTCGCCGAAATGACTTCGATTGGCGGCGTGTCGGGTGCCTCCAGCGTGTCGCGGACCGCTTGAAGCAGCACTGGTGATTCCACCGGCTTGTGTACGTACTTGAACGCCTGCTCGCGAACCGCCTTCAACAGCGTCTCCGGCGCATCGTCTGATGTCATCACGACGACTCGAGGTCGCGTTTTGACGTCGCGCAGCTTCGCGAGCAGATCGAGCCCGTTCATCCGGGGCATCCAGACGTCGAGCAGGAGCAGGTCGAAGCGTCGGGTGCGAAGCGCGTTGAGCGCCTCGACGCCGTCCTTCGCGACGGACGTCGAGAACCCGGCATTCTTCAGCACGCCTTGCAGGACGTGACGGGTGGCCTTGTCGTCGTCGACAACGAGGATTTTGGTCATGATGATTTTCGCTTTCGTTGAGGCGACCGGCGTCCGCGACGAGAGGTTGGCGCGCCGCGAGCGGAGCGCAGCGTCAGACCGGCGGCGCTGAATGCCTGTTCCAGCCGCGCGATCTGATCGCGCAGCCTCGCGTAGGCGACCGCGGCATCGTCGAAGCTACTCGATTTTGCCGCACTCTCGAGGTCGGCGGCGGCCTGGCGGCCCGCGGGTGCACCGACGGTTGCGATCCCTCCTTTCAAGCTGTGAGCGGCGAGCCGCAGCGCCTCGCTGTCGCGGCGTTTCAGCGCCCGCTCGATGCGTCGGAGCGAGGCGGGGTAGTCAGCGCGAAAGAGGGTGACGACCTGTTTGAGCAGGCGGGCATCGCCTCCCGAATACGCGAGCGCGGCCCGTTCATCGAAGATCGTCTCGTCGGCCGTCGTCGGAGACGATTCCGCCGATCGGGACGGTTCGGCTCCTCCGAATCGTTCGACTGTCGCGATCAGCTCGTCTACGTCGATGGGTTTCGCGAGGTAGCCGTCCATTCCGGCGCTGAGGCACCGTTCGCGATCCCCTTGCATGGCGTGGGCGGTCAGCGCGACGATCGGCAGTCGTGACATGCCCGGGCTCTCGTTCTCGCGGATCGCCTGCGCCGCCTCCAACCCGCCCATCTCCGGCATCTGAAGGTCCATCAGCACGACATCGAACGATCGGCCCTTCGCCGACTGCACCGCGGTGAGCGCCTTCAGGCCGTTGTCGACGGCCCTGACGCTGTGCCCGCGTTTTCTGAGCAACGTCGTCACCAGCTTGCGGTTCACGGGATTGTCTTCCGCCACGAGAACGTTCAGCGCGCGGCGCGGGCGCGCGCCGATTCGCTCGCGCGTCGGCTCCGTGCGTCCATGTCTGGTCGTCACGCCAAAGAGGCGCGACAGCGCGTCGAGCAGGTCGGAGTGCTTGATCGGCTTCGTCAGGATTGCGTCGATGTCATCCTGGTCGCGCACGCGCTGGTCGGTGTGGCCGACCGATGTCAGCATCACGATGGGCGTCTTCGCAAGTCGTTTGTCCCGTCTGACGCGCCGCGCGAGCATGAAGCCGTCCACGTCCGGCATCTGACAGTCGGAGATCAGCACGTCGAATCGCGCGGTCGTTTCCACCGCCGCCCGCAGCGCGGACTCCGCCGATTTGGCGTCGCCTGCCGTCGTCGGGTTCATGTGCCAGCTCGCGAGCATCTCCTCGAGAATGCGACGGTTCGTCGCATTGTCGTCCACCACGAGGACGCGCAGACCTTCGAGTGCGTCTGGCCTCGGGGAAGCCACGTCCTGCGCTGCGGTCTGCGGGCGCTCGAACACAGCAGTGAAATAGAACGTACTGCCCCGGCCTTCTGTGCTCTCGACCCACAGCCCTCCACCCATCAGCTCGACGAGACGCAGCGCGATGGCGAGCCCGAGTCCCGTGCCGCCGTACCGACGCGTCGTCGAGCTGTCGGCTTGCGTGAACGCGTGAAAGATCTGTTTCTGCTTTTTCGGAGGAATGCCGATGCCCGTGTCGCTCACCGCGAAGTGGAGCGTCACGCGATCGGTGCTCATCGTCTGAACAGTGACCCGCAGAACGACCTCGCCCTCCGTCGTGAACTTGACGGCATTACCCATCACGTTCAGCAGCACCTGACGCAGGCGACCGGGGTCGCCGAGCAGCGTCTCGGGAACGTCCGGCACGATGTGGCAGGCGAGCTCGATCCCTTTCTCGGCGGCGCGCAGCGCCAGCAGCTTGGCCGCGTCGCCGACCGTTTCGCGAACGTCGAACTGTGTGTGCTCGAGCTCGAGCCGCCGCGCTTCGATCTTCGAGAAGTCGAGGATGTCGTTGATGATCTCGAGCAGCGACTCGGCTGACGATTTCACCGTCGTCAGATACTCTCGCTGTTCCGCCGACAGCTTCGTCTGAAGCGCCAGCGTCGTCATCCCGAGGATCCCATTCAGCGGCGTCCGAATCTCGTGGCTCATGTTCGCGAGGAAGGCGCTCTTCGCTTCCGTCGCTTCTTCAGCCCGCCGTTTCGCAATCTCGAGTTCCTTGACGAGCTGCGCGAGTCGTGCCGCCTGGTCCTCGAGCTCACGCTGGCTCGTCTCGAGCTCGCGCGCGTAACTCGCCATCGTCTCTTCGGCAGCCTTTCGCTCCGTGACGTCGCGAGCCGCACCGAAGACGACCTGCTGCTCGCGAAACGGCGTCGACGTCCACATCAGCCACCGCAGCGTGCCGTCCTTGTGGAAGTACCGGTTCTCGAAGTAGACGACATCCTGCCCCCTCTCGAGCTGTTTGTGCCATTCGTCGATCGTGGGTTCGCGATCGTCGGGATGGACGAACTCCATGAAGGGCCGCGACAGCAGGTCCGCTTCGGTGTAACCCAGGACGCGCTCCCATGCCGGATTGACGCGCTTGAAGTACCCGTCGAACCCCGCGATGCACAGCATGTCGAGCGAGAGCATGAAAAACCGGTCGAGCTCGTCTTGCGCGCGTCGCCGATCGACGAACAGGCCGATCTGATTGCCGATGCTCGTCAGCATCGACAGCAGATCGGTATCAGGTGCGCGGATCTCCCGGCTGAAGAACTCCATAACGCTCAGGACTTCGCCGCGCAGCAAGATCGGAAACCCGAAGGCGCCGTGCAGGCCCTCACGGGCGGCGACGGCAGCACGCGGGAAATTGGTGTCTTGGACGACGTCCGGGATCCAAACCGGCTGAGCCCTGGCCCACACGCTGCCCGGCAGCCCAATTCCGCGGGCGAACGTGGACGACCTGCTGACGGCATTGAACTGCGGCAGTTCCACCGCAGGTGAGGTCCAGATTTCGGTGCAGCGGAGGACGTCGGCCTGCTTGTCGACTGCCCAGTGCGCACCGTGCTCCCAGTCGAGGGCGTGACAGATCGCCTCGAGAATCTTGGGTGACGCTTCGGCGAAGGTGGAGGCCTCGACGAGTGCGCGGGCAACCACGTGCTCGGCGGTGAGCCGTCGCTCGGCAAACGCGGGGTCCCCGGTGCGCGTTGTCTGCGCGCTGGGGTGAAAGTCGTTGCCGCTTACCGCGGTGTCCTGGGGAGCCATCGTCGGAGGACTGGCGATTATAGTGCTAGCACCCCACGATGGTCATTCCTCGCGAGGTGCGGCAACGGAATCCATGCGCGCCACGCGGTCCGTGGTAGTCTCCGCCTGATCGTGACGCGACCACGTCGCCGACGACCTAAGGCATTCCATTGAAGGCAATCCGCTCCGAATAGTTCGCTGCGAGACGCGGATTGTCGCGGGATGGACGCGGGTCAAGCATTCTACGAGGCATAGTCGAATATGGGGAGCCTGCCGGCATCCGCAATCGACGATGGTTTACGCGCGCCGAGCACTGAAGCGAACCGCCAGCGCTGGGCGATCGTCGGGCTGCTGTTCGTCGCGTCGCTCATCAACTACTTCGATCGCGCGACGATCTCGTTCGCTCTCCCGCTGATCTCGAGGGATCTCCAGCTGGGGCCCGAAGCCAAAGGGGTGCTGCTCTCCGCGTTCTTCTGGTCGTACGCGCTGATGCAGATTCCCATGGGCGTGCTGGCCGACCGAGTGAACCTTCGGTGGTTGTACGCGGCGTCGTTCACGCTCTGGTCCATCGCGCAGGGGCTGATCGGGTTTGCCGGTGGTCTCGGAACGCTAATCGCGTTTCGCGTGCTTCTCGGCATCGGCGAAGCGATTTACCTGCCGGGCGGATCGAAGGTCGTCGCGCTGCTCTTCCGGCCGGCCGAACGCGGGCTTCCGTGCGGCCTGTTCGACTCCGGCACGCGCACGGGGCTCGTGATCGAAGGCGTGCTGGTCCCCTGGATGCTGACGCACTACGGATGGCGCGCCAGCTTCTCGGTCGTCGGCTTCGCGGCGCTCGTGTGGTTGGTGCCCTGGTTCCTGCTGACGCCGAAACAGCTTCGAGCCACAACGGGTGACGCGGCTGCCGCGAATCGACCGACATTCATGTCGAGCGTGGTCGCGCTCGTGAGCAACCGGAATCTCCTCGGTATCTGCCTGGGGTTCTTCTGCTTCGATTACTACTGGTACTTCCTCGTGAACTGGCTGCCCGATTACCTCGTGACCTCACGCGGGCTGACGATTCTCAGGGCCGGGTTCTACGCGGCGCTGCCGTACTTCGTGTTCGGCCTGAGCGAGCCGATCGGTGGCTGGATCGCCGATCGCCTGGTCCGCGCCGGATGGAATGAAACGGTGGCACGCAAGGGCATCGTGACGTTCGCCTTCCTCACGGGCCTCCTGCTGATTCCGGCGGCTCGCGTGAACGACGCGAGTACGGCGGTGATGTTGATCATCGGTGGGTGCCTGGTCGGACTCGCGACCGGGAATCTGCTCGTCATTCTCCAGAGCTGCGCGCCGCCGAGCGACGTCGGGGTCTGGACCGGGGTCTACAACTTCGTTGGCAACATCGCCGGGATCCTGTCTCCGATTATCACGGGATTCCTCATCGCCCAGAGCGGCTCCTACACGCCGCCGTTCATCCTCGCCGCCGTCCTCATTGCGATCGGTCCGCTCGCGTTCTGGTTCATCGTGGGGGAGCTGAGGGGCGTCGGGGATCGATGACCAGCAGCTGATCACGGCGGAGACCGAGCACACGGAAAAACCGTTCACCGCGGAGTCACGGAGTTCACGGAGAGGTCCGGATAGATTCGCGCGCCTACGCCACGGTGCAGCGGCGCCCCACCGTGCCGACCCATGGAATCCAGCCGGGAACTCTGCGTATCTCGGCTCCTCCACGGCGCGCTCTGCGTAGCGTTCGTAGCGATGCAGCAAGCTGCCGGGCATCAAACCGAACAACTACTAATTGCCTCCGTGAACTCTGTGACTCCGCGGTGAACGTTTTGTCCGTGCCCTCCGCAACCTTCGTGAGCTCTAGCGCGCCGTGCTGGTCGTCACTCGCTTCGGCGCGTACTTCTCGAACATGCCCGGCTCGGCCATCAGCTTCTCGATCGCGTCCATGTCGATTGGCACGAAGGCGGAGAGATTCTCGTATCCCGTCTCCGTCATCAGGATGACGTCCTCGAGGCGGATATAGACGCGGTCTTCGGGAATCGTCAGCGCAGGCTCGATCGTGAACACCATGCCAGGGACGAGCACGTCACCGTGCGGCGTGTTCACGTCGTGGACTTCCATGCCGACCGTGTGGCCAAGACTGCCGGCGTTGCGCGTGGGAGCGCCTTGTGCGCCCGGCGCCTGGTCGATGCGCTTGCGGTAGTTGTCGACGAAGCGGACCGCTGCTTCCTTGTATTTGGGATTCGTGAACGTATGGCCGGCGATCGCCGCGTCCATCTTCGTGACGACGTTCCTCAGGATGTCGGGCACGGGAACGTTCGGTTTGATTGACGTCATCAGTGCTTTGTACAGCTTCACGTAAACCCCGTACAGCTCTCGTTGGTCCGCGCTGAATTTCCCGTTGATGGGAAACTCCCGCGTGACGTCGGACGCGTAGTACTTGTAGTCCGGCGCGTAGTCGAAGAGGACGAGATCGCCGTCCTTCGTCTGCGTCTGCGCGGAATGATAGTGCGGGTACGAGCTGTTCTTCCCAGCCGCGACGAGCGCGAAGTACGCGGCGCCCTGCGAATTGTGCGCTTTGAACACGTAATCGCCAATCGCCTCGATTTCGTACTCGTAGATGCCCGTGTGCGCCGATCGCATGGCCTCCATCATCGCGAGACCGGCAATCCGCGTGGACTCGCGTATCAGCTCGATCTCGCGCGCGCTCTTGATGAACCTGAGCGCGTCGATGATCGGATCGAGATCCTGTACGTCGAGTGCCGGCGCAGCGGCCTTGACCTTGTCGACGAACAGCGTCTCGCGAGGCTTCCCGCCGTCCCACGGATCGGCGGCTGATGCCGACCAGCGCTCCCGTGGATCGCTGACCGACGCGCCACCGAGCACTTCAGGCCGCATCGGCATGTACGCGGCGCGCGAGGCGCTCGACGCCTGCTTCAGCGCGGCTTCGAAGGCGCTTCTTTCTTCCACCGTCTCGATTCCCGTGAGCTGCCCGGCCTCGCGTCCGGGCGTCAGCACCGGACCTTCCGACCGTTCCTTGCGCTCGTCTCGCGGCGGCAGGAACAACGTCGACCGCTTCGCGCGTCCGTCGATCAACAGGATCGCGCGAGGCACTTCCACGCCGGTCAGGTAGTAGAACTGATTGTTCTGCCGGAACTTGAGCGAGTTGCCGGTCTCGGCCGTGCCCTGAATGATCGCGAGGCCGTCGCCGATCTTCTCCATCACCCTGGCACGCCGTCCCGCGAATTCCTCCTTCGGAAGAGAATCCGTGAATAGCGGCTGCGCCGACGCGAGGCCGCTGCACGTGACCGAGAAAGCGGCCACGAGGAATGCACGTCTCATAAAATCCTCCACATCCACACCAGAACCAAAGAACCCGGAACCGGGAACCGGAACCGAGAACCTCTACGTTCGATCGAGCTCCAGGATCGTGTGGAGCAAGACGTTCGCGCCGTTCGCGCAATCCTCCCAATGCGTCAGCTCCTTGGGGGAGTGGCTGATCCCGGCGACGCTCGGCACGAAGATCATCCCCATCGGCCCGAGTTGCGCCATCATCTGTGCGTCATGTCCGGCCCCGCTCGGCAGCCGCAGCGTCTCGCGAGACAGGCCCGCGGCAGCGCGCTCGATCGCCGCTTGCACTGGCGCCGCCGCCGTCGCGGGTTGCGCGAGGCTGAGCGGCACGAACTCGATCGTCGTCCGCGTTGCAGAGGCGATCTCGCGCGCACGGGCGCGCACCGCCTCACCAAGCCTGCGTAGCTTTTCGGAGGAGAGATCCCTCAGCTCGATGGTCAGCTTCGCCATTCCGGGGATGACGTTCGGTGCATTCGGCGACACCTCGAGGTGCCCGACCGTGCCGACCTGCCTGCCCGGCTCGCTCGTGACGATCTCCCGGACCGCGACCGTGAGATGCGCCGCCGCGAGCAAGGCATCCTGGCGCTCGGGCATCGGCGTCGTGCCTGCGTGGTTCGCGAAACCCGTGACGGTCACGTCGTACTTGTCGATTGCGACGATGCCCTCGACGACGCCGACGGGGACGCGAGCCTGCTCGAGCTTTCCGCCTTGCTCGATGTGGAGCTCGAGATAGGCGTGGAAGGATCCCTTCGTGCGTCGTGCCTCGAGGATACGATCGGGGTCGCCGCCGATCTTGCGAATGGCATCCGCCCGGCGCATGCCGTTCCAGGTTTCGTCGAGGTCCGCCGGCTTGAAGTCTCCTGCAACGATTCGGCTGCATGCGAGCCCCCGGCCGAACGCGACGCCTTCCTCGTGCGCCCATACGACCATTTCGAGGGGACGCCGAGTGCGCACATTGGCGCGCGCGAGCGTTTCCATCACGCCGAGTGCCGAGAGCGATCCGAGGTCGCCATCGAAGTTGCCGCCGTTGGGCACGGAATCGATGTGCGATCCGAAGAGGATCGGCTCGAGCAACCGATCCGTTCCCGCGCGGGTGCCGAAGATGTTTCCGGCAGGGTCGATGCGCGGCTCGAGTCCGGCGGCCTTCATCAGGCCGATCAGGTACGCGCGACCGGCGACATCCGCGTCCGAGTAGGCCACGCGGCTGACGCCGTCGGCGAACGATCCACCAGCGGGCCGTCCGAACGTGCTCAGTGCTTCGATGCGCTCGCGGAGCTTCGTGGCATCGATGCGCGTCGTGGCCGGTGCAGCTCGAACCGGGCGCGCGGCGAGCGCCCCGAGCGATGCCGCGCCGACGGTGTTCAGGAAGGTCCGGCGTGAGACCGCCATCGCACCGAATTATCTTCCACAATCAGCAATCAGCAATCAGCAATCAGCAATTCCGCCGGCAGCCCGATGAACCCGCCGTACCGAGCGACCTGACCCTCGATCGCTCGATGTTCGGTTCGTGTGAGCCGCCTGAAGGGCTGGATCTCGAGAATGACCTGGTTTGGCTTGTGTTTGCGCTTCCATCTCCCCACGAACTGTCCGTCAATCCATAGGAGATGTAGCCCTTCGTCGCGGGCGGTGATGCGCGCGGGCCGCGGCAGAGCAGGAGCGACGGTTCGATCCTGGTAGGCAATTCCCAGTTCGTCGTAGTTCGGAAGCAGATAGACGAGAGGAGATGACGGCAGCGCGGTACCTCGGGTTGAAACGAACCAGTACGTAAGGCCATCGGCGGTTTCGTGCGTCAGGGCGGGAGCGATCGAATCAATACCTGCTCGCGCGTCTCGCATGGTGAGCCCGGACCACCAGGCGTAGTCTCTGACGGTGGCCGGGCCGTGGCTCGTGAAGAACCGCCGCGTCAGCTCGGCGAGCGCTTCGTCGCGCGACAACGTCGGTGCGGGCGGCACGCGCTCGTCGAGCAGGGCATACGTGAACTGTTTGCCCTGTCTCGCGCCGCTGCAGACGACACCTTCCAGTTCGGCATGCATCATGAGGAACCCGAGCCGCAGTCCATTGACATCGATTCGAGCATCGCCGAGAGCAGCCGCCAGCTCGCGCCGCGTGAGCTGCCTTCCTCCCCGTAGCATGCGTTCGAGCACTCTCCGGCTTCTCGCGAACGTCGCTGCGTCCAGGCCGACGTTCCGGTAATAGGTCGCGCTGATCCGTTGGACGCGAGCGCTCGTGAGCGCGAGCATCCATCGGATGTCCGCCGGCGCGACGAAATGCCACGTCGGCCTCATCACGTGTGTACGCAGGATGCGTCCCTCGTCGAACTCCATGTCGATTGCCGCATCGCTCAGCGCGGGCGAGCGCAGCGCGAGCGCCCATTTGGCGCCCGCGTAGTCCTGCGCCTGCACGGCGCCCATCCAGGCGACGACCGCTGCGGAATCGGGAAGACGAGATGAGACCAGCTTCTGATTGCGGAGCCGTTGGGCGAGGATGCGCTTTCCGAGCGTCGGCACGTTCATGAGCTGAAAGTCCTGATAGCGATAATCGTCGGTGCGCCAGAATAATAGACGCGCGTTCCCGCAGCTTGCCGCGAATCGCAGGAATTCGGGAAGCGTTTGAGGATGGCCGAATGATCACTGACTTCCTCGAGCTGCCACAAACTGTCGACGCTCGTCGACTCCGCTCGGGGCAAGGCGTCAACGATGCGATCCGGCCACGGCTCGAATCCGTTGATGCCCTGCGAGGGATCGTCATGGTCATCATGGCGCTCGATCACGTGCGCGATCTCGTGACGAATGCCTCGGTGAACCCCGTCGACCTCGCGCGCACCACACCGGCGATATTCTTCACGCGCTGGATCACACACTTCTGCGCCCCGACATTCGTGTTCCTGACCGGGATGGGCGCGTACCTGTCGCTCACACGCGGTCGCACCCATACCGACGTGGCGCGGCTGATCCTGACGCGAGGCCTCTGGCTCGTCGTTCTCGAGCAGACGATCATGAAGTTCGCCTTGATGTTTACGTGGCAGCCCTTCTACTTCGGCCTGATCCTGTCGGCGATTGGATGGTCGATGGTCGCGCTGGCGGTGCTCGTCAGACTGCCGCTGAAGATCGTCGGCGCGATTGGCGTCACGATGATCGTCCTGCACAACCTGTCCGATAGCATTCGACCGGCCGACCTCGGGAGCGTTGGCTGGCTGTGGAATCTGGTGCACGTGCCTGGACTCGTCGGCAATCCTGCATCACCGGCGATGCTGATTGGCTACCCGCTGATCCCATGGATTGGCGTCGCGGCCTGTGGGTACGCATTCGGGCCCGTCATGTTGATGGACGCCGCGCGTCGACGACAGATCCTGCTCCGAACGGGAGCGGTACTCGTCACCGCCTTTCTTGCGATCAGAACGATCAATGAGTACGGCGATCCGGCACCCTGGTCGCGCCAGCACGACGCGCTGTTCACGGTGATGTCGTTCCTGAATTGTCAGAAGTATCCACCGTCGTTGCTGTTCCTGCTGATGACGCTCGGAGCGATGATGCTGCTGTTGTCGATGCTCGAGCGAGTCAGGCAGGGCGTCGCCGGATTCTTCGTCGTGTTCGGAAGGGTCCCGCTTTTTTACTACATCGTTCATTTCTATCTGATTCACGTCGGCGCGTTGGTGCTCGCCTACGTTCTGGGCCAACCGACATCGTCGTTGTTCGGCCTGCCGGCCGGTCCCGCGCCCGGCTACGGACAAGGGCTGCCTGGCGTGTATCTCTTCTGGATCGTGATCGTGCTCACGATGTATCCGCTGTGTCGCTGGTTCGCGGGCCTGAAAGCAGGTCGTCGAGACTGGTGGCTGAGTTATATCTGAGGATTCCGCGACGGTACAAAAGAACGGCCGGCATTGCCTGCCGGCCGTTCGTACTTCTGGGAGAGTCTAGCGACTACTCCCGGTGGTGTTTGTCATGCATGCACCTCCCGGCCGCGACCGTATGGTGGTGTCCCCCGTAGTGCTGGTCGGGACGTGGTCGCTCCAGCCTTTTTTGGCGCCGCAGCACGTAGCGCGGCGGTCTACCTTCCCAGAATACCATGAGGGTTGGGTAAAACAGGAGGGAGACTTCGGATCCTGGACTCGATTGACCGTTCGACCGCACCGGCCACGGGCGACCGCCCGAGACGCTTCCGCTGGCGCGTGCTTGCGATCGGGATCACGATTCTGATCCTAGGCGGAATTGCTGCAGCAGCCGCGATCTGGTGGTGGTTCGGGAGGCCGCTCCAGGACGTGCTCGACCGTGACTGGGTCGTGATGACCGTCGTCCTGGCTGGTGACGGCATCGCGGGGATGCGTGACACTGATGCAACGCGCGCGCGCTTTTCGGATCCGTTTGGCGTCGCGGCAGGAGCGGACGGCAGCATCTACGTCGCGGACGCGGGAGATGCCCAGCGGATCCGTCGCATCTCACCGGATGGCCGCGTCTCCACCTTCGCCGGCTCGGAATCCGGATACGCAGATGGTCAGGGCAGCGGCGCACGGTTCGACACGCCGTCAGCGCTCGCCATCGATGCGAGCGGGAGGTTGTACGTCGCCGACACCGGCAACAACGCAATCCGTCGCGTGACGCCCGGTGGCAACGTCTCCACGATCGCGGGCGATGGCAGTGCGGGCTTTCGTGATGGCCACGCGCGCGACGCCCGGTTCAACGGGCCGGTTGGCATCGCGGTTGACGGGCGCGGCAGTGTCATCGTGGCCGACACGTACAACGATCGCATCCGCGCGATTCGGCCCGATGGCTCCGTCGTGACGATCGCGGGATCGGGCGAGCGCGGCGTGCTGGATGGTGAGTCATCGATCGCGCAGTTCGATACACCTTGCGGGGTCGCGACGGCGCGCAATGGAACAATCTACGTCGCCGATACCGGCAACGGCAGTGTCCGCGCGATCTCACCCACGGGTCTCGTCAGCACGATCGGGCCGGTCCCTTCGGATGGCCTCGTTCGTCCAATTGGCATCGCTGTGAGCGACACCAACGCGGTGTACGTCACCGACGATCGCGGTCGCATCGTCGAAATCACGCCCGGCGTCAGCGTTCGGACGTTGTCGGGATCGCAGCCAGGGTTTGCCGATGGCCTTGGCACAGAGGCACGGTTTCGTGCGCCCACCGGGCTCACTCTCGTCAGGCCCGACCAGCTGGTGGTCGCCGATTCTCGCAATGCGCTCGTGCGACTCGTTGCCGCTCGAACCCGACTCGGGATGCGCCCGCCCGAGTCGCCGTGGGTCCGGCCGGCGTTCGATCTCGAAGCGTTCGCACGCGAGCCGTTGCTATGGCCAATCGATCCCATGGAAGGCCCGTTCGAGATCGCCGGGACGCTCGGAGAAGCTCGCGGTGGTGACGGTGCCGAACGCTTTCACGCCGGTGTCGATGTCCACGCGGAAGAAGACGCTTCCGTCCGCGTGGTTCGCGACGGTATCGTGAGCAGCCCTGTCGCAGCCGCCGAGTTCGGCACGTTGAACGAATCAGTGCGTATCGGTCCAATCGCCTACATCCACCTGCGCGTCGGTCGTCAGAATCGCGACGACGAGATCGATCCGGCACGTTTCGTTGCGTCCTTCGACGAGGAGGAGCACATCACGCACATCCGGGTGAAACGTGGCGCGCGGTTCAGCACCGGCGACATCATCGGCACCGTCAATCGGTTCAACCACGTGCACATGAACGTCGGCTGGCCGGGTGAGGAGTTCAACCCGCTGCAGTTCCGGCTGATGCACTTCAAAGACACGATTCCTCCGACCATCGTCCGCGGAGGCATTCGTGTGATTGGCGAAGACGGGCAGCCGGTCAAGGAGCGGAGGAAAGGGCGGATTGTCGTGAGCGGCCGCGTGCAGGTCGTCGTCGATGCCTGGGATCAGGCGGAGGGAAACGAGCGGCAGCGGCGACTTGGTTTGTACCAGCTCGGGTATCAGATCCTTGCGCGCGACGGATCACCGGCCCCGGGATTCGAGACTCCGCTCGAGACGATTCGATTCGATCGGCTCGCCGACGATGCGGATGCGGCCCGAGTCGTCTACGCGGCCGGCAGCGGTATTCCGTTCTATGGCCGCCGTTCGACACATTTTCGGTACGTCGTCACCAACACCCTGCACGAGGGCGTATCAGGGATCGACTTCTGGAATACGAGCACGCTTCCGCCCGGCGACTACACGCTTCGTATTCTCGCCGCCGACTTTCAGGGGAACGTGGCGACGACCAACCGCGATCTGGCGATCACGATTGCGCCCCCGACCAATCAGCAGCGGAATTAACAGGGGGTCCAAAGATCAGGAGAATTCTTGGTTTCCTTGACGAAAAAACTCCTGACCTCCTGATCTCCTGTGGAAACTGTCGGTGGAATCGAGTCACCGAATTGCAATCGGCGCAACCGTCGAACCCGTACCACCTCGGATTTTCAGCGGCTCGATGATGAGCGCGAACTCGTAGACCCGTTGCGAAGCGAGCTGGTCGAGCCGAAGATTCTCGAGCAGAAAGATGCCGTTGACGACGAGAGCGATCTGGTGAACCGGAAGGTCCACGCGCTTGTCCGGATTCGGCAGGATCTCCACCGGGCCGGTGTCTGCGCCAAGAAGCATGACGTTCTGTTTGGCGAGCCATTCGGCCGCAGCCACGCCAATCCCGGGTGAGCTTGTCGCATACTTGACGTTGTCCGTGCCCCACAGCTTTCCCCAGCCCGTGTGGAACAATACGGCATCACCGGCTTCGAGCGTCACACCTTCACGACCAAGTGCCGCCTCGATCTCGGCAACGGTGATCTCATGGTCGACCGGAAGACTCTCGACGCCCTTCGAACCAGCAATGTCGACGAGGACTCCGCGGGTACTTAACGCGCCGACTTTGTCGACGCCAAGCTTACTGAACCCGTTCCGCGTGGCGACCTCGTCGATCTTGACGCAGTTGTAGAACAGCCCATCGATGCCCTGGTGGGAGAACGTGTCGAGCTGCGTGCCAACCTGACCGAGCTCCGTGACGACGAGCTCCTCGTTGCTGTAGCGCTTGTTGGTGCCGAGTGGGCCGTTCGTCCGCTTGGTGTACAGACTGAATTGCCGTCCGCCCGTAAACGGCATATCCGGCGCGAGGACGCGACCGAGCTCGATCACTTCACCCGTCCGAATCAACCGAGTTGCCCGAAGCACGGTCTCGGGCGTCATCCGGTTCGCTGCGCCGCGTTCATCGGTGCCGCCCCATGCGGACGGACACCGCTGCTGTGCGCTCGGTGGCTGCCATGATTGCGCCTGGGTGGTTCCGGTGCAGAGCAGGCACAAGATCGCCACCGACAGTGTCCATCGCATCGTCGAGCTCCGTTTCAATTCCGCAGGAAGTGCCGCGAACCTTTAGCCGTCACAGACACTTGACAACGCGCCCCTGTGAGCCGCGGCTCAACGAGAAGGCGCCGACCGTCTGATTGGACTCAGTGAGGCGGATGGTCAACAACATGCGATCGCCCGAAATCGAACCCGAGTAGCTGGCCGGGTGAGCGTCTTCGGGTTCGTCATTTCGAACAGGACCGCCGTGCTCGAGGACGAAGGTGCCGCTCGCGCCGAATTGTCGCTGGCTGTCGATCACGATTGGTGATGCAATGCTCCCGTGAGCGCAATCGAGCTCGACACGCGTCGTCTCACCGACCGACATCGAGATGTGATCGCCGCCCCACGTCCCCTCGAGCGTCGAGGGGGCGGTGGGGCTTCCACAGCCCGAACAAGTCCATGCAAACATCACCAGAGCGCCGAGGGCAGCTCGACAGGCCATGCGGCATTATGCGCCGCGCGGAGTCAGTATGTCATGGCAGTCGCGTGTTCAAGTGATTACCATGAGATGAGATCACCCTCATCAAGGTGCCGTGAGGCTTCATCATGGCCATCTGGTTTCGCGCACCCCGGGTCGAGCTTGCGCCGTTCATCGAGTCATTCTGGTTCGCCCATGACGATGTGGCGAGGCCCCACGCACTGGAACGCATTCTCCCGACGGGCAGCGCACAGCTGATCGTGAACCTATTCGAGGACGAGACGCGCGCGTACGATCCGGAAGCGATCGGTCGCTGCGAATCGACACCAGGGACGATCCTCGCCGGTGTTCGGTCGCGGTTCGGAATAATCGACACGGCAGAACAACAGTCGGTCGCTGGCGTCTGCTTCCGACCGGGAGGCGCCTACCCGTTCTTCGACGCACCAGCGCACGAGGTCGCGAACGCCGATGTCCCTCTCGAGTCGCTCTGGGGCGTTCAGCACACCTCCATCCTGCGCGAGCGGCTGCTCGCGGCGTCCACCGCTGACGCCAAGCTCGACGTCCTGGAGCGGACGTTCCTTGAGGCCTTCGTTCGCGACCGTCTTCATCGCGCTGTGGTTTATGCGCTGACGGCGTTTCGCCACGTGCCGCACACGACGACGATCGCGCGCGTCACCAACGCCGTCGGCCTGAGTCCGAAGCGATTCATCGAGCGGTTCAAGACCGAAGTGGGCGTGACGCCGAAGACGTTCTGTCGTATTCGTCGTTTTCAACGCGCACTGCGCGCTGCGCACGCCGGCGCGCGCGTCGACTGGTCCGACGTCGCCCTGTCGTGCGGCTACTTCGATCAGGCGCACTTCATCCATGACTTCCGCGAGTTCTCCGGCATCACGCCCACGCTGTACCAGGCTGCACGAACCGAGCACCGCAACCACGTCAAATTCCTACAATCCAACAACCAGCCGGTTTGAGAGACTGACCCCATGGCAGACACCAAAGAAACCTATCGCACCGTCACTCCTTACCTCGTCGTCGCCGACGCGGACCGGGTGCTCGCATTTTTGAAGCGAGCGTTCGGCGCGACCGAACTGCAAGTTCATCGCAATACCGACGGAACCGTCGGCCACGCAGAGATCCAGATCGGCGACTCGCTCGTAATGCTCGGTCAGGCCGGCGGACAGTGGCAGGCCAGGACGGCGGCTTTCTACTTGTGGGTCGACGATGTGGATGAGACCTACCGTCGAGCGCTCGACGCAGGCGCCACGTCGGAGTCAGAGCCCGCGGACAAGCCGTACGGGCATCGGAATGCGGGCGTGGTCGATCCTGCGGGGATCACGTGGTGGATCGGGGCGCCCGTGAAGCCCGGGAAACGATAACAGGAGAGCGCGATCTCCCTTACTCTCGCGGTGCGGGCGGTGACGCCACCCGCGCAGCCACGTCCCTGGCAGCCCGCGTCTCCACCCCGGGCTTGCTCAGAAACCCGAGATCCCGGAACCAGTCGATGAACCGATGGTGCCACGTGCCGAACGGCGTGTCGTCGCGATCCTTCAGGCCGTTACCGTGTACGCCAGTGCCGTAGATGTGCATCTCGACGTTGGGAATACGAGCGCGGAGCATGGCAGCCAGATACTGGTCAGCCCAGATGGCGTGGACGGCATCGCCCGTTCCCGCGCACGTGATGAACGACGGCGGGGCGTTGTCGGGGACTGGCGTGTCCGCATTCCGCGCGAACGGCGTCGGGCCGGGATAGACGAGCGCGACGAAATCCGGTCGCGAGCTGACGCCTGCTAACGGGTCGCCAGGAGCGCCGTTTGCTTTGTCGAAGTCGTCGAACATCAACGCCGCCGGCGCCGCGAGCTCCGCGCCCGCAGAGAATCCCATGATCCCGATCTTATGCGCGTCGATGCTCCACTCCTGCGCGTGTGCGCGGACCATCCTGATCGCCTGCTGCGCATCGTACACTTCGTCGGTCTGCGGGTTGTATCCATCCTTTCGAAGACGGTTGCGCAGGATGACCGTGTTCACGCCATAGTTGTAGAAGAAGGGCACGAAGTCCCCGCCTTCACTCCCCACGTTCAACGTGTTGTGTCCACCGCCAGGCGCGAGGATGACGACGGCGCCCGTGTTGATGTTCGGATCGACCGTGTGCAGCTCGATGGACGGGTTGTGGATGTTGACGATGCTGGCGATGCGGCCGGGAACGCCGCGCGTCATCGTGTTCTGCTCGGGCTCGCCGACGCGTTCGATGTTGAGGAATCGCGAGCCTGCAGGGAAGAGCGAAAACACCTGTCCGCCCTGGAGGATTGGTGGCGGCACGAACGGCGTCGCGCCTTTCGCGCCTTGCGAAGTGATGGCGGCCGGACTTTGCGAGAGCGATGCGAATGGAGTGGTGATGACGAGTGCCGCGACGGCGATGCCCAGCGTGTGGAGGGATAAACGGAGTGGATTCTTCAGATTCGACCTGTGATTGCGGTGCTCTCGGCGAACCTGACAACCTTTACAGGAGATCAAGAGGTCAAGAGTTCTTTACCAAGATTTCTTTTGATCCCAATCTCCTGTCAATCAGCCGCTGCGATCCGGGTCGCACTGGTGACTGTTGATATGGTGCGCGCGACGAGCGGGACACGGCGAAGAACACGCTTCCGACACCAGGAGTGCTCCGCACCCCGACGCGTTCGCCTGGCGCCTCGGTCAAGGTCTCAGAAGAATGAGCATCCTGATAGACTCCGAACGGCAGCCGGCACCGATCCGCCGGGTCCAGGGCTCTGATGAAGAACGGATCTCGCCATTTGCAACGGTTTTTAACCCTGACGGTTTGGCTCGTCGGTATCTCGCTTACTGCACTGGTCGCGGGCCAGACGCCTCAGACGCCACCGCCGCAGGGCGGTGGGCAGGGCGGCGCGGGCCGTGGTGGGCAACCGATTCAAGAGGGGCAGGAACGTCCAGGAAGTCCGGCCTCGCAGCGGCCACCGACGACGATCACGCCGCAGACGTATCCGCCTGAGCAGGTGCAAGCCGGTCGTGACATCTTCACGGCACAGTGCGGCTTCTGCCACGGTCGCGACGCGATGGGTGGCGAAACGGGTCCCGACCTGACGCGGTCGCAGGTGGTTGCCGAAGACGTCCGCGGGGACAAGATCGGCCAGGTCATCCGCACCGGCCGCATCGACAAGAACATGCCCGCATTCAATATTTCCGAGACGGATCTCGCGGCCGTCGTCGCCTACGTCCACGATCAGAAGACGAAGGCGGAGTCGCTCGAAGGGAATCGGCGGAACGTCGAGCCGTCGGATCTGCAGACCGGAAACGCGCAGGCCGGCGAGCAGTACTTCAACGGCGCCGGCGGCTGCGCGACGTGCCATTCCGCGAGCGGTGATCTCGCGGGCGTTGCGAAGAAGTATCAGGGATTGACGCTGCTGCAACGCATGCTGAGCCCGCGCGGACGCGGCTCGAGTCCGCGTGCGACGCCGACGGTGACCGTCACGCTTCCATCGGGGAAGACCATTTCCGGGAAGCTCGCGCATCGCGACGAGTTCACGATCGCCCTGACCGACGAATCCGGATGGCACATGTCGTGGCCGACCAGTCAGGTCAAGGTCAGCGTCGACGATCCGCTCGCCGCGCACGTGGAGCTGCTCGGGAAGTACACGGACGATGACATGCACAATGTGCTCGCGTATCTGCAGACATTGCGATAGGCGCGCCAGCGGCGCGCCCCGCCGGAGCGGAGCGGGGCGAAGGGGCCCCCGCGAGCGACGGCGATGGGGGGTCCGGCGGGGCGAAGCCCCCTGGTTTGAAAATGACATGCACAATGTGCTCGCGTATCTGCAGACATTGCGATAAGCGCGCCAGCGGCGCGCCCCGCCG
>Ga0114129_10000457_pt1 | contig 48811 bp, 32 predicted proteins | sample RhiMetdeltSRZDD1_FD_80071 | JGI IMG/M metagenome (GOLD analysis project Ga0114129, IMG submission 80071) | Populus rhizosphere microbial communities from Tennessee, USA - Rhizosphere MetaG P. deltoides SRZDD1 (version 2) (version 2) | ecosystem: Host-associated > Plants > Roots > Rhizosphere >...
CCCCGACCAGCCGGTGTGGGGGTTCGAAGCGCCCGGCTTGGACGGCGAGATCGATCCCACGGCCGACATGGGCCGCCTCGCCGCGCTGTACAACGAGGAAATCGTGGCCATGCAACCGGAGGGCGCAATTCGCCTCGCCGGGTGGTCGATGGGCGGGTTCCTGGTGTTCGAGATGGCTCGGCAACTCGCCGTCGACCACGGCCGCGAGGTCGCCCTGATCGCCATGCTCGACCCCGATCCGCCCGGCCCGTACCACGACGCCGACGAGCTGGAAGTGGCTCAGCGCTTCGCGCACGAACTGGCGAAGGTGTCCGGCGGCGAGGAGCCTACGATCGATCCCGGCATCCTCGACCTCGACGAGACGACCCGGCTGCGGGTGGTCGTCAAGGCGCTCGTCGGGGCCGGCCTGATGCCCGCCGATGTGCCCGAGGGCTTCGTCCGCAACCGGTACGCCGTCTTCCGCGCCAACATGCTGGCGCTGTACACCTACCAGCCTCGCCAGTACCCGGGCACGATCGTCCACATCGGAGCCGAGGAGTCGCAGACCACCGCACCCGCATGGGGCGAGTACGCCCGCGACACCCAGACGATGACCGTTCCCGGCGGGCACTACACCATGTTCGCCCCGGCCAACCTGCCCACCCTCGCAGGTGCCTTGAAGTCCTGCCTGTCCGCAGCGGCGTCCCAGCCGACGAACTGAGCGTTCTCCGCACTCACGAAGTAAGGAAACCCGATGAGTTCTATCGCTGTCCTCACCAACGACCTGCAACGCGACCTCGTCATCAGCCGGCCCGAACGGGAGGCCGTGGTGGCCGCCGCCACGCCGGCGTACGTGAAATTCCTCGAAGGCATCCGCGAGCGCGGCCACCACGTGGTCCACCTGCAACTGATCCTGCTCCCCGGCGACAAGCACATCGAGTACGTCGAAGGGCATCCGCAGGCGCAGGAAGGTACCGAAGGCGCGGCGATCCTGCCGGAGTTCCTGGACGAGCGCGACGTCGTCGTGACCAAGCACAAGGACAGCGGCTTCTACGAGACGGATCTGCACGAGCGCTTGCAGGAACTGGGTATCGAGACACTCATCGTGACCGGCATGCAGACGCAGATCTGCGTGCAGACGACCGCGGCCGACGCCTTCTTCCGCGGCTACAACGTCTGGGTGGCCTCCGACTGCGTGGTCTCCACCCGCGAGGAGGACAAGAAGCGGGCGCTGGACTGGATGGCCGGCTACTGCGCGAGCGTCGCGGAGTCGACCGAGATCCTCGCGCTCATCGACTCCGGTGCCGACATGACCAGCCAGGTGGCCCGCGTCCCCTGATCCCGCCGCCGGTCCGGCCGGCTACCGCCCTCAAGACCCCGGTCGCCCGCGACGCGGGCGGGAAAAGGTGATGCGCTTATGACCGATCGAAGTGAGGTCATCGGGAAACTCAGCCCTGCCGGTCATGCGACCGCCGACCGCAGGGAGGCGGTCGCATGACCACTGACACGGTCGTGCTCGACCACGGCACCGGCGCGAAGCTCAGCCAGCGCCTGGTGCAGACCGTCGTGGAGATCCTCGACGACGTCTACCTCGGCGAGATGGAAGACAGCGCGCTGCTGCCGATCAGCGGCCGGCAGATCGCGGTCACCACCGACTCCTTCGTCGCCGACCCACCGTTCTTCGGCAACGGGGACATCGGAAAGATCGCCGTCTGCGGCACCGTGAACGACCTCGCCGTCGTGGGCGCCCGCCCGCTCTACCTGACCCTGGCGATGATCATCGAGGCCGGCCTGCCGATGGACTCGCTGGTCCGGGTGGTCACATCGGTACGCGACTGCGCCCGCGAGGCCGGCGTGAAGATCGTGGCCGGGGACACCAAGGTGGTCCGCAAGGGCGAGGCCGACCAGATCTACCTCAACACCACCGGTATCGGCATCGTCGAGCGCGAACCGTTGCGGATGAAGCACGTACGCGCGGGCGACAAGGTGATCCTCAGCGGCCCGATCGGCAACCACACCGTGCACCTGCTGTCCATTCGCGAGGGGCTCGGCTTCGAGGAGCGGGTCCTCAGCGACTGTGCGCCGCTCAACGGGATGATCGACGGCCTGCTCGACGCCGCACCGGCCGGCGCCGTGCACTCCATCCGCGACGTCACCCGGGGCGGCCTGTCGGCGGTGCTGCACGAGTACTCCACCGCGACCGGATTGATGCTGCGCGTACAGGAGGAGGCGCTGCCGATCCAGCACGAGACCCGCATGGCCACCGACATGCTCGGCATCAACCCGATCCACGCCGCCAACGAGGGCTGCCTCGCGCTGTTCGTCGACGGCTCCGCGGCCGACGACGTGATCGCCTTGCTGCAGAAGCACGCCTACGGGCGCAACGCGGTCGTCATCGGCGACGTGACCGATGTGGCGCGCCGCTCGGTCGAAATGGTCGAGGCCGGCGGCCGCGTACACGAGCTGGAGGAGCTTGAGGGCGCCGAACTGCCCCGCCTCTGCTGACCACCACCGCTCCCGAGGAGGTCCACTATGGACGTTAGCACCGAGCGGTGGCGGATCCGGGTGACCGGGGTGGTCCAGGGCGTCGGATTCCGGCCGTTCATCTACACCCTCGCCGTACGCCACCGCCTGACCGGCTGGGTCCTCAACGACGCCGAGGGCGTCCTCACCGAGGTCGAGGGCGACCCCGCCGTTCTGCGTACGTTCACCGACGCCATCACCGCCGAGCAGCCGCTGCTGGCCCGGGTGACCGGCGTCTACCCGCAGGACGTGCCGACCGAAGGCTCGACCACGTTCGAGATTCACGAGAGCGCGCACGGTGGGCGGCCCGACACGATCGTGCCGTCGGACTCCCACGTATGTGACGAGTGCCTGCGCGAGACGATGGATCCCGACGACCGCCGCTACCGCTACCCGTTCACCAACTGCACGCATTGCGGCCCGCGGTACTCGATCATCAAGGGCCTGCCGTACGACCGCGACCAGACCACCATGTCGGTGTTCGTGATGTGCGACGACTGTCGCCGGGAGTACACCGACCCGCTGGATCGCCGCTATCACGCTCAGCCCAACGCCTGCCCCGCCTGCGGTCCGCAGCTGTTGCTGGCCGGGCCCGATGACGAGGTTCTCGCGACCGGTGACGCGGCTTTGCGTACCGCGATAGGGGCCTTGAACCAGGGCCAGATCGTGGCGGTCAAGAGCGTCGGCGGTTTCCACCTGGCGGCCAATGCCCGCGACGGCGCCGCGGTGGCGACCTTGCGTAAGCGCAAGCGCCGCGATGCCAAGCCGTTCGCCATCATGGTGCGAGACCTGGACAAGACCGCGGAGGTCGCCACCTACGGGGCCGAGGAAGCCCAGCTGCTCACCTCGCCGTCGCGGCCGATCGTGTTGCTGCGCAAGGTCGCCGGCGTTCTGCCGGAGTCGGTGGCGCCGCGCAACCCGAACCTCGGCGTCATGCTGCCGAGCGCTCCCTTGCACCACTTGCTGCTGGCCGAGCCGGGCCTGGACGTACTGGTCATGACGAGCGGCAACATCTCCGGCTACCCCATCGCCTTCCGCAACACCGACGCGCTGTCGCAGCTGTTCGAGGTGGCCGACCTCATCCTCTACAACGACCGCGACATCGAGATCCGGGTCGACGACTCGGTGATCCGCTGCTCGAACCATCCTGAGCTGGCCGAGCCGGTCATCACGTTCCTGCGCCGCTCACGCGGGTACGCGCCCTACCCGCTGACGGTCTCGCACGAGCTGGCGCCGATCGTCGCGTACGGCGCCGAACTGAAGACGACGGTCGCCTTGTCCAACGGTGACCGCATCTACGTCAGCCAGCACATCGGCGATCTGAAGAACGACGAGACCTTCCAGTCGCACCTGCGTACCGCTGAGCACCTGCGGACGCTGCACGATCTGCGCCCCCGCTACGCCGCCTGCGATCTGCATCCGGCGTTTCGGGCCACGCGCCACGCCCTCGAAGAGTTCCCCGACGCGACGCTGACCGTCCAGCATCACCACGCCCACATGGCCGCGTGCATGGCCGACAACGACGTCAGCGGTGAAGTTCTCGGCGTCGTGTTCGACGGTGCCGGCTACGGCGAGGACGAGACCATCTGGGGCGGCGAGTTCCTCCTCGGCGGCTACGAGCGCGTACGCCGGGTGGCGCACATCCGCCCGCTGCGCCTGCTCGGCGGCGACAAGGCGGTACACGAGCCGATCCGGACCGCCTTCGCGCTGGCGCTGGACACGTTCGGTACGCCCGAAGCGGCCGTGGCGGCATACCCGGCACTGGCCAAATTGGACGATCAGCAGCGGCGCGTGTACGCCGCCATGGCCCAGCGCGGCATCAACTCGCCGATCGCATCCAGCATGGGCCGGCTGTTCGACGCGATCGCGGCCCTGCTCGGCGTGTGCGCGTACGCCGAATACGAGGCGCACGGCCCGATCGAACTGGAAGGGTTGCTGCGGCGCGACCTGACGCTGGCGCAGCCCTATCCCCTGATGCGAGTCCAGGCGCCCGATCGGCCGGACGTCCTGGACTTCCGTCTCGCAGTACGGGGCATCGCCGCCGATCTCGCGGCGGCGGTGGATCTGGAGACGGTCAGCCGCCGGTTCCACTCGACCGTGGTGTCCATGGTGGTCGAGCAGTGCCAGGCGGTACGCGAGGAGACCGGCGTCGAGCAGGTCGCGCTGTCCGGCGGCGTCTTCCTCAACGAGTTCGTCCAGGTGAACTGCCTGGTCGAGCTGAACCGCTCGGGTTTCACCACCTTCGTGCACAAGCACGTCCCCACCAACGACGGCGGCATCTCCCTCGGGCAGATCGTCGTCGCCGACGCCCGCATCACCTCCGGCACCCGCTGACGCCGGCCAGGATCCCGGCCCAACCCTCGGCCAAGATCCTGGCCGGCTCGTCCGCCAAGATCCTGGCAGGATCAGGGATAGTGCACGGATCTTGGCTCAAGATCCGTGCACTATCCCTGATCTTACCGGGATCATGAAGGCGCGATCATGAAGGCGCGATCATGAAAGTGCGGTTTCGAGCGCGGCCGCGATGGCGGGCAGGTTGTCCGCCGCCCACATCGAGTAGTGGTTGCCGGGCACCTCGGTGAAGCCGTGCGACGCGGCGTACACGCCCCAGCCTTCGGCGAGGCCGCCCGACGCCTGCGCCCCGACGATCGTCATGTGGCCGTCGTACCGGCGGGGCTGGTAGGCGTACATGGCCAGGACGTTGGCGCGGAACACGCGGAAGCGCCGCCGCAGAACCTGCGGTCCCATCTCCGCGGGCAGGTATCCGGCCTCGATCACCAGCTCCACCAACCGGTCCACCAGCGCATCGCCGGTCAGATCCGCCAGCGCCGAGGCGACCGGCTCCGGGGAAGCTCCGGCCAGGCCCGCGAGGTCGCGGACCCACGCCTCGGCTATCTCCACTTCGGACGGTGGATCGTAGGGCCCGGGCGGGTTGCAGTCGAACAACACCAGCGCGTCGATCTGCTCGCCGGCCTCGCGCAGCCGGATCGCCATCTCGACGGCCACGAACCCGCCGAACGACCAACCGCCCAGCTGGTAAGGCCCGCTGGGCTGGGCGGCCCGCAGATCCGTCAGGTACCGCTCGGCCATCTCCGTGATGGCGGTCAGCGGCTCGGCGTCGTCGTCGAAGCCCGGCGCCTCGAAGCCTCCGACCGGCCGGTCCTCCAGCCGCCGAGCCAGCGGTGCATAGGAGTACGGGGAGCCGGAGACCGCGTGCACCAGGTACAGAGCCGGCCGCGTACCATCGGCTCGCAGTGTGGCCAGCGTACTCGTCGCCGACGCACCGCCGGCCCGGATGAGCCGGGCCACCGCCTCGACCGTCGGGCGTACGTAGAGATCCTTCATGGCCACGGTGACGCCGGTCGACTCCGCGATCCGGGTCAGCAGGTGAGCCGCTTGCAGCGAATGGCCGCCGAGGCGGAAGAAGTCGTCGAGCGCGCCGACCCGCTCGGTGCCCAGGATGGCCCCGAACGCGGCGGCCACACCCTGCTCGGTGGGGTCGCGGGGCTGGACGAAATCGGCCTGGGACACGCCCTCGGCCACCGCCAGCTCCGGCAGCCGCTTGCGGTCGACCTTGCCCGACGTGGTCATGGGCAACGCGTCCACGACGGCGTACCGGCTCGGCACCATGTGCGCGGGGATCTCCCGGGCCACGGTGTCGCGGAGTTCGCCGATGTCGATCGTGGCCTCCGCGGCGGGCATGACGTACGCCGCCAGCTGCTCGCCGGCGACGGTCGCGGCCGCGAGGGCAACCGCGGGATGCAGGCTGAGCGCGTTCTCCACCTCGCCGAGTTCGATACGCAAACCGCGTAGCTTCACCTGGGCGTCGGCGCGGCCGGCGAAAGCCAGGTCGCCGGACTCGGTCCAGAAGCCCAGATCCCCGGTGCGGTAGAAGGCTTCGCCGCCGCCGGACGGGTCGGTGATGAACCGGGCCTCGGTCAGGTCGGGATCGGCCAGGTATCCGGTCGCGATGTGCCCGCCGACCACGATCTCCCCGCGTACGCCCACCGGTGCGATGTGCCCATCGCGGTCGAGCACATGAACGATCCGGTTGGGCAGGGGCCGGCCGATGAGGACCGGGCCGGGCGGTGTCGAACCGTCGCACTCGATCGCGGTACAGGCGATGCCGATCTCGGTCGGCCCGTAGGCGTTGAGGAACCGCAGGCCCGGCCGCCACCAGCGCTGGACGAGTTCGCCGACGAGCACCTCACCGGCGACGAACACGGCCAGCAGGCTGCCGGCGCCGTTGCCGCCGAGGCTGAGCATCGACGGTGTGACGAACATGTGCGTCACCGCTTCGCCGGCGATGACACCGGACAGGCCGCCCGGCGTGAGGGTGACGTCGCGGGGCGCGATGACGACCGTGCCGCCGCTGATGAGCGTGGACAGGATCTCCCCGGCCGCGAGGTCGAAGGTGCTCGCCACGGCGTGCAGGGTCCGCGACGAGGCCCCCATCTCGCCGGTCTCGATCATCCATTCCAGGTACGCCATGAGCGAGCCGTGCGGCAGCACCACGCCCTTGGGCACACCGGTCGATCCGGACGTGAACAGCACGTACGCCGTGTCCCCCGCGGGTGTCGCCGCCACCGACGTCACCGGCGGAACCGGTGCAGCGGTGTCGACGACAAGCCGGTTCCACGACGGCGCGGCCGGGCTGTCGGCGGCGTCGACGAGGAGCACCTTGGCACCGGCGCTGGTGAGGATCTTCGTCAGGCGGTTCTCCGGCGACTGCGGATCGACCGGGACGTAGACGCCGCCCGCTTGCAGGATGCCGACGATGGCGACGACCTCGGCGGCGGTGCGGTCGATGGCACTGCCGACCGCATCGCCGGGCAGTACGCCGTGCGAGCTGAGCCGCGCGGCCAGATCGAGTGCGCGGGCGGCCAGCTCACCGTAGGTCAGCCGCAGCGGGCCGTCGATGACGGCGATGGCGTCGGGTTCCGCCGCGGCCCGGTCGAGCACGAGCTTGTGCAAGGAGTCGGTCCGGATCGGGGCCTGCGGCCCGGTGCCGAGCCGGATGAGGTCTTCGCGTTCCCGCGCACCGAGGTCCACAGCGGACAGACGGGTGTTCACATCGGACGCCATGATCTCCAGTACGCCCACGAAGTGGTCGGCGAGCCGGGCGACGCGGGCGGCGTCGAACAGATCGGTGGCGTACTCCACCTGCATGCTGAAGCCGCGGCTGTCGTCGACGAGGCTCATGCCGAGGTCGAACCGGGCCCGGTGCAGTGACAGGTCGACCGTGCTGCTGTCCACGCCGAGGAAATCCATCCCTCCGCCGCCGCTGGTCGTCCCCGTGAGCATCTGCACCGCCACCTGGAACAGCGGGTTACGCCCGGCGTCGCGGGCCGGTGCCAGCCGCTGCACGACCTGTTCGAACGGGACCAGCTGGTGCTGCCACGCACCGAGGACCACGTCGCGAGCGCGCTCGATGAGATCGCCGAGGGTCGGATCTCCCGACGTGTCCGACCGCAGCACCACCATGTTGGCGAAGTCGCCGATGATGCCCTCCATCTCCGGCTGCGGACGGCCGGAGGCGGTGGTGCCGAGCACGATGTCGTCGGCGCAGGTGTACTTGCTCAGCACGGCGTTCATCGCGGCGACGAGCACCATGAACAGGCTCGCGCCGCGCTCGCGCGCCATCGCGGCCAGGTTGTCGCGCAGCTCGGTGGACAAGGTCATCTTGTGGTACGCACCGCGGTTGCTGGCCACGGCCGGACGCGGCCGGTCGGTCGGCAGATCCAGCGTGGCGGCGCCGTCCAATTGGGACACCCAATAGTCCAGCGACGCCGTCATCTCACCGGACTCCAGATAGCGCTTCTGCCACGCGGCGAAGTCGCCGAACTGCAACGGTTCCGGCAGGTCCACGAAGGACTCGCTGGCGACGGCGTTGTAGAACTCGCCCAGCTCGCGGTTGAGCAGACCGAACGACCATCCATCGCTCATGCTGTGGTGCATCGCCAAAGAGATCGCATGCCTGTCGGGCGCCAGGCGGATCAGCCGGGCCCGAAACAGCGGCCCGGCCACGAGGTCGAACGGGCGGTGGACCTCCTGCTCCATGAGGATCGTCCGAGCCGCCTCGGCCCGCTCCTCCTCCGGCAGTTTCGACACGTCGTCCACGACGAATTCGGCCTTGCCCGGTGGGCGTACCACTTGATGCAGCTGACCGTCCACGACGGACAGTGTGGTGCGCAGGGCCTCGTGCCGCGCGGTGACCATGTCGAGCGCGATGCGCAGCGCGCCGGTGTCGAGCCAGCCGGTGAGCCACTCGGCGAAGACGATGTTGTAGGTGGGCTGGCCGGGGTTGAGCTGGTCCAGGAACCACAGCTGGCCCTGGCTGACGGAGGCCGCGACGGGCCCGCCGGGCGGCCGTGGTGTGACCGGGCCGACCGGCTGGACCGGCGGGGGGGCGGAGGTAGCTCGCTTGGCCTGCAACACTTCCAGGAGTCGCCGCCGGTCCTCGGTGAGGCCGGCGACGCGATCTCCGTACGTCTCGGTCATGTCACTCCTCGGCGGCCAGCAGCCGCGCCACTTCCTCGTCGCTGAGGTTCTCTATCTGGCTGAGCAGGTCCCAGTCGGTGACGGCATTGGCCTGGCTCTCGTGCGCCCGCAGGTCGATCAGCTCGCCCAGATCGGCGACGGTCGGCGCGGTGTAGAAGTCGCGGACCGACAGCTCGACGCCGAACTCCTCGGAGACCTTGGCCGCGCCCCGGATGGCTTGCAGCGAGGTGCCGCCGGTGGCGAAGAAGGAGTCGTCGACGCCGATGCGGGCGATGCCGAGCAGCTCGGCGAAGACGGTCGCCAGGCGCCGCTCGGTCTCGGTCGTGGGCTCGCGGTAGCCGACGGACTCCACGCCGCCGCCCGGTTCCGGCGTCGGCAGTACTCGGCGGTCGGCCTTGTTGGTGGGCGTACGCGGGATCGCCTCGATGGTCATCCACGCGCTCGGAATCATGTGCGGCGGCAGCAACTGGCCCAGGTACGCCCGCAGCGTCTGTCCATCCGGGACATTGTCCGGGTCGCGGGGCACGATGTAGCCCACGAGCGCCTGTTCACCGGAGGCCAGCTGCCGTATGGCGCACACCGCGGCGACGACGTCGGGGTGCGAGTCCAGCTGGTGCTCGACCTCTTCCAGCTCGATGCGCAGGCCGCGCAGCTTCACCTGCGTGTCGGCGCGCCCGATGAACTGCATGTTGCCGTCGCGGTCCCAGTACGCCAGGTCACCGGTGCGGTACATCTTGGCGCCGGGCATGAACGGGTCGGCGATGAACTTCTCGGCGGTCAGCTCGGGCCGGTTGAGGTAGCCGCGGAACGAGCCGACGCCACCGATCATGATCTCGCCCGGTACGCCGACCGGCACCAGGTCCATGTTCTCGTCCAGCAGGTACACCCACCGGTTCGGCTGGGGCGTACCGCACGGCGGCGGTGCCTGCCACTCCCGGCCACCGCACTGCATGAACGTGCAGGTGATGGTGCCCTCGGTCGGGCCGTAGACGTTGATGACCCGCCGCCCGGCCTGCCACGCGTTGATCAGCTTCGGCGGGATGATCTCGCCGCCGATCATGATGGCCTTGAAGTCCGGGTAGTCGCCGGGGTTCACCAGGCTCAGCATGGTGGGCGTACAGAACATGAAGTTGATCCGGCTCGTCTTGATCAGCTCCGAGTACGCGTCGGGGTTCTGCATCGTGTCGTTGCTCGCGACGACCAGGGTCGCGCCGTAGCCGAGGGCGGCGAACAGCTCGCCGGCCGCGCCGTCGAAGAACGGTGCGACCGTGTGAATCACCCGATCGCCGGCCTTGAGGCCCCAGCCGTCCACCATCCAGTGGAAGAAATTCGCCAGCGCGCCATGGTCGAGGAACGCGCCCTTCGGCTGCCCGGTCGAACCGGAGGTGTAGAGCAGGTACGCCGGGGAATCGCCGGTGGCCCACTCCTCCCATTCACCGTCCACTGTGGCCGCTTCGACGGTCGCCCAGTCGGCGTCCAGCTTCAGCACCTCGGCCTCGACGTCATCGGCGAACGCCGCGAACGGCGTACGCGTGACCGCGATCGTGGCCCCGGTGTCCTCGACGAGGAACTTCAGCCGGGCCGGCGGCGACGACGGGTCCAGCGGGGCGTACACCGCACCCGCCTTGAGGATGCCGACGGCCGCCACGACCTCGTCGACGCAACGCTCCATGATGGACGGAACGATCTGCTCCGCCTGTACGCCGCGCGACCGCAGGTACCGGGCGAGCGCGTCGCTGCGCTCCATCAGCTCGGCGTACGTGATCTCGACGTCGCCTTCGATCACCGCCAGGGCGTTGGGCGTACGCGCCGCCTGCTCGGCCGCGATGACGTGCAGCGGCTTGTGCGGGTACGGCCACCGCGGACCCTGCGAAATGGCGAGGATCTCGCGGCGCTCCGGCTCCGACATCAGCGACAGCCGCGAGAACGGCGTCGACGGGTCGGCGATGCCCGAGCGCAGCAGCTGCTCGAAGTGGTGGAAAATGCGCTCGATGCGGTCCTCGTCGAACACGTCGGTGTTGTACTCGATGCGGAACGCCAGCCCGTCGTCGCCCTCGTAGGCGTTGACGCCGATGTCGAACCGGGCGACGCCCTGGTCGACGTCGATGAACTCGGTGGCCAGGCCGGGCAGCTCGAAGTCGAGCAGTGACGCCTTCTGAAGGTCGATCGCCGCGGTGAAGATCGGGTTGCGGGACGGATCGCGGGTCACGCCGACCCGCTCGACGACCTTCTCGAACGGCGCCACCTGGTGGTCCCAGGTCTCCAGCACCGTGGCCATCGACCGCTCCAGCGTTTCACCGTAGGTCGGGTCGCCGGAGAAGTCATGCCGGATCGCCACCACGTTGATGAACAAGCCGACCATGTTCTCCACCTCGGAGATCTGGCGGCCGGAGCTGACCGTGCCCATGACGACGTCGGTCGCCCCGCTGTAGCGGGCCAGGGTCGCGGCCAGGCCGCCGTGCAGGGCGGCGAACATGGTCGCGCCGTGCTGGCGCGCGGTCTCCTGCAGCGATTCCATCAGCTCTACGTCCATCCGGTAGACCAGCAGGGCGCCCTTGCCGGTCGGCGTCGGCGGGCGCGGCCGGTCGGCCGGGATGTCCAGCACCGGTGCGTCGCGCAGCTTCTCAGCCCAGAAGTCGAGGTGGTCCACCATCGTCTGGCTGTTCAGCAGCTTCTGCTGCCAGGCCGCGAAGTCCACGTACTTCATGGGCGGCGGGTCCAGATGCGGCGTACGCCCGCGGCGCGCCTCCTCGTACGCCTTGCCGAGATCCTCCATTAGTACGCCGACGGAGTAGCCGTCCGCACCAACGTGGTGCACGACCATGCTCAGCACATGCTCCTCGGGGTCGAGCTTGATCAGCCGAGCGCGCAGCAGCAGGTCGCCCTCGATGGAGAACGGGGTCTGCGCGTCGGTGTCCAGCTCGGCCAGCATGGCTTCCTCGCGCTCGGCGGGGGCCAGGCCGGACAGGTCCACGACCGGCATCGGCACGTCGGTGGCGGGCATGGTCGCCTGGAACGGCTGCGAGTCCTCCGACCAGAGCCGGCAGCGCAGCGAGTCGTGCTTGGCCACGACCGCCGTGATGGCCGTACGCAGGGCGCCCTCGTTCAGCGGACCGGTCAGGCGGACCGGCAGCGGGATGTTGTACGTGGACTGGCCGGGGTTGAGCTGGTGCAGGAACCACAGCTGCTGCTGGGTGTACGAGAGCGGGGCGCGGTCGGGATCGCCGGTGTAGGCCGGGATCTTGCTGGCCGCCTTCGGCGCGCGGGCCTTGGTGAGCCCGGTTCGGGCCTCCTGCAACCGCCGCTCGAGTTCCTCGATCTCGGCGGCGAGGCGGGCCGCCTCGGCGTGGTCGGTCTCGGTCACTTCTACCTCCGGGGCGGCGCCGGCGGCTTCCACCGCGGCGGCGAGCTGGTCGACTCTGGGTGCGGCGTAGAACTCGCGCATGGACACGTTGAGGCCCACCGCGGAGCTCAGCCGGGCGAGGATGCGGGCGGCCTGCAAGGAATTGCCGCCGAGATCGAAGAAGTTGGCCTCGGGACCGACCGCGTCGACGCCGAGGATCTCGGCGAAGATGGCGGCGACCTCGGTCTCGGCCCAGCTGCCGGGGGCGGCGGCCGGGCGGGCCGCGGTCGTCGCGACCGAGGCGCCCAGTTGCGGCAACCCGTCGCGGTCCACGGCACCCGACGGCGTCCTCGGCAGCGACTCCAGGTAGACGAAGGCGCTGGGAACCATGTAGGGCGGCAGCTCATCGGTGAGGTACGGGCGCAGCTGGGCTTCGGTCGGCTGCTCCCCCGCGGCGACGACGTAGGCCGCCAGCCGGCGCGAACCGGACTCGTCGTCGCGCAGGACCACGGCCGCTTCGCGAACCGACGGGTGGGCGGCCAGCACCGCCTCGATCTCCTCCAGCTCGATGCGCAAGCCGTTGAGCTTCACCTGGCCGTCGATGCGGCCGACGAACTGGATCTGCCCGGCCGCCGTCCACAGGCCCAGATCGCCGGTGCGGTACATGCGCTCGCCCGGCCGGTACGGGTTGTCCACGAAGCGTTCCGCCGTGGACTCGGGCTGGTTGAGGTAGCCGCGGGCGAGGCCGTCCCCGCCGACGACGATCTCTCCCGGTACGCCCACCGGCTGCGGGTTGCCCCACCGGTCGAGCACGTACGCGACGCGGTTGGGCATGGCCCGCCCGATCGGCGGCGTCGTGTGCCACGTCTTGTGTTCGCACTCGTACGCGATGCAGCCGACGGCCGCCTCGATGGGCCCGTAGCCGTTGACGAACCGGCGGTTGGGGGCGTTCCAGCGGTTGGCCAGCTCGCCGGGGAACGTTTCGCCGCCGGCGATCACATACTTCAGATCCGGGTACGCCCCCGACTCGATGCCGCCGAGGATCGCCGGCGGCCCGCCCAGATAGGTGATCTTCTCACCGGTCAGGAAGCCGCCCATCCGCTCGGGCGCCGTGCGTACGTCCTCGGGGACGAAGACCAGCGTCGCGCCGCGGGCGAGGGCGGTGAAGATCTCGCCGAGGGCGAAGTCGAAGACGAGCGACATGTGCTGGGCCAGCCGGGCGCCTTCGCCGAGGCCGAACAGGCCGCCCATCCAGAGGATGAAGGTGCTCAGGGCGGCGTGCTCGATCATCACGCCCTTCGGCTTGCCCGAGGATCCCGACGTGTACAGCACGTACGCCAGCGCGGTCTCGTCGGCGACCTCGTCCAGCTCCACAGTGGACGGAGGGTCGTCCGGCGCGTCGAGCAGGATCGTCGCCCACGGTCCCTCGGCCGGCAGCCGCCCGGCCAGCTGGGTCGTGGTGAGGACGGCTTTGGCCGCGGAATCCTCCAGGAGGAACGACTGGCGCCGCTGCGGATGGGTCGGATCCACGATGACGAACGCGCCCCCGGCGCGCAGCACCGCCATCAATCCCACAACGGCGTCGATGCCTCGATCCAGGGCCACGGCGACCCGGTCGTCCCGGCCGACGCCCAGCGCCCGAAGGCTGCGGGCCAGCGCCTCGCTGCGGCTCATCAGCTCGGCGTAGGTCAGGACGCGGTCGGCGTACTTGGCGGCGATCGCTTGCGGATTGCGGGCCGCGGCTTGGGCGATCTGAACGTGCACCGGTTCGTGCGTACGCTCGACCTGCGGGCCCTGCCAGTCGACCAGGACGCTCCGGCGCTCCTCGTCGGTCAGCAGCGGCAGCTCCGACAGGCGCAGGTCCGGGTTCTCCACGATCGCGGCCAGCACGCTCTCCATGTGGCCTTGCAGCCGCTCGACGCGCTCGTGCTCGAACAGGTCCACGGCGTACTCGCTGTAGAGCTTGAGGGAATTGGGGCCCTCGATGCAGTTGAGCGACATGTCGAACGGGTGCTGGCCGACGTGCAGATCCAGCGCCTCGACGCGCAGGCCCGACAGCGTGGGCTCGGTGCCCAGCGTCGCGCTGCCGAGGAGCTGGATGCCCAGCTGGAACAGGGGGTTGCGGGACGGGTCCCGCGGCGGCTGCACACGCTCGACGACCCGCTCGAACGTCACGGCCTCGTGCCGCCACGCGTCCAGGATGGTGGCCTTGACCCGGGCGAGGATCTCGCGGAAGGTCGGGTCGCCGGAGAAGTCCGTCCGCAGCACCACCATGTTCACGAAGTAGCCGATCATCGGCTCCAATTCGCGCGGGTTGCGCCCGGCCGCGGTGGTACCGAGCACGACCTCGTCCTGGCCGGTGTAGTGGGCCATCACCGATTCGTAGGCGGCGGTCAGCGTGATGAACAGCGAGACGCCCTGCTCGGCCGAGAACTCGCGGAGATTCTTCAGCAGCTCGAACGGGATGACCCGGGTGGCGGTCTCGCTGCGGTAGGTGGGCTGCGGCGGCCGGGGGAAGTCGGCGGGGAACCGCATCACCGGGATGTCGCGGACCTTCTCCTCCCAGTACGCCAGGTGCTCCTCCTGCTCCTCGGAGCCCAGGGTCTCGCGTTGCCAGCTGGCGTAGTCGGCGTACTGGACGGCCAGCTCCGGCAGGTTCGGGGCGCGACCGGCCCGGAAGGCGTCGTACAACTCGGACAGCTCGGCCGAGAAGACGGCGGTCGACCAGCCGTCGGACGCGATGTGGTGCATGGTGACGGCCAGGATGTGGTGCCGCTCGGACAGCCGGATGAGCAGCGTGCGCAGCATCGGGCCGGTCTTGAGGTCGAACGGGCGGCGGATGTCCTCCGTGGCGCGCCGCAGGGCCTCGGCCTCCCGCTCGGGCTCGGGGACGTCGGTCAGGTCCTCGACGACCATGTGGTGATCGCGGGGTGGCCCGACGACCTGGTAGGGAACGCCGTCGTCGGCGATGAACGTGGTCCGCAGCGATTCGTGCCGCCGCACGATCTCCGACAGCGCCCGCCGCAGGGCCGCGACGTCAAGCTCGCCGCTGAGCCGGTAGACGGCGGGGATGTTGTACGCCGTCTGCCCGGGCGCGAGCTGGTCGAGGAACCAGATCTGGTCCTGCAGGTGCGACAGGCGGGCTCGGGACTGTCCAGCCGGCCGCCGCGGAATGGTAGTGGTCTCGCTGCGGCGCCCAGTGAGCTTCTCGCCCAGCTTGCGCATCAGTTCGGCCCGCTGCTGTGGGCTCAGCCCCGCCATTTGCTGTGCAAGGTCTTCCATCGCGGTCATCCCTGTTCGGCAATCGACATGGTGAAGGACCGGGTGCGTTACGCACCCTTGGTGAGTATTCGCATAGCTACCTAGATCGATACTTGCGCCCGATCGAAAACTATCAACAATTGATGAGGTTCGCCAGCACCGCAGCGGCATTCCGGCCGGTCAGCCGAGCTTGGACTCCAGCGCTCCCAGCGCCTCGTCGAGGATCTCCAGGCCCTCGTTGGCCAGCTCTTCGGTGATCGTGCAGGGCGGCACCACGTGCACCCGGTTGCTCGCCACGAACGGCCACAGCCCGCGCTGCTTGCACACGCCCATGAACGCCTGCTGCGGCTCGGTCAGCGGCGCGGCCGGGCCGTAGGGCACCAGCGGCTCCCGCGTCTGGCGATCCTTGACCAGCTCCAGCGCCCAGAACACGCCCAGGCCGCGGACCTCGCCGATGCTCGGGTGGCTCTCGGCCAGCTTGGCCAGCCCCGGCCCGAGCACGCTCTCGCCGATCTGCCGGGCGTGGTCCACGATGCCCTCATCGCGCATCGCGGTGAGCGCGCCCACCGCCGCGGCACAGGCCAGCGGGTGGCCCGAGTAGGTCAAACCGCCGGGGTACGCCCGGTCGGCGAACTCGTCGGCCATGCGCTGCGACAGGATGACCCCGCCCAGCGGCACGTAGCCGGAGTTGACGCCCTTGGCGAACGTGATGAGGTCGGGAACGACGTTCCAGTTGTCGACCCCGAACCACCGCCCGGTACGCCCGAATCCGGACATCACCTCATCGGCGATGAGCACTATGCCGAAACGGTCGCACAACGCGCGTACACCGGCGAGATAGCCAGGCGGCGGCACGAGGATCCCGGCGGTTCCGACGACCGGCTCCAGGACCACCGCGGCGATCGTCTCGGGACCCTCGAAGCTGATGACCTGTTCCAGATGCTCCAGAGCGCGCTCGCACTCCTGCTCCGCCGAGGTCGAGTGGAAGGGCGAGCGGTAGAGGAAAGGGCCGAAGAAGCGTGCCACCCCCGCCGCGCCGGTGTCGCTCGGCCAACGCCGGGGATCCCCGGTCAGGTGCATCGACGTCGTCGTGGCGCCGTGATACGACCGGTACGCCCCGAGGATCTTCGGCCGCCGGGTGACCAGCCGGGCCATGCGGATGGCGTGCTCGTTGGCCTCGGTACCGGCGTTGGTGAAGAAGACCTTGTCCAGCCCGGGCGGCGCGACCTGCGCGATCAGCTCGGCGGCCCGCGATTTCGGCGCGGATGCGAAGTTCGGCGCGACCGTGCTCAGCTGGGCCGCCTGCCGCTGGATGGCCTCGATCACCTTGGGGTGGCTGTGGCCGATGTTGACGTGGACGAACTGTGAGGCGAAATCGAGCCAGCGAGTGCCGTTGCCGTCCCAGAAGTGGCAGCCCTGCGCGTGCGTGACGAACAGCGGATCGAGGTTTCGCTGCGCCGACCACGAGTAGAAGACGTGCTCGCGGTCCAGCGCACGCAGGTGTGCGACGTCGGCGTCGTCTGGCGTCATAAGAATGAGGCTATCGAGAGCCGAAGATCAAGAAAAGGGTAACCATCGATCATCGTAGCGTTCATGACTAGACTCCGGTCAACGTCGTGAAGGGATGGGATGCCATGACGCGCAAGGCGATCGTCACCGGCGGCGGCACCGGGATCGGTGCGGCGGTCGCCCAGCGGCTGGCCCTGGCCGGCGACGACGTGATCATCCTGGGCCGGCGATCCGAGCCGCTCGCCGCCGCCGCCGAGAAGATCAATGCCGCCGCCGGTGCGGTGCGCGTACGCTGGCACGCCGCCGATCTGGCCGACCCGGACCAGGTCGCGGCGGCGATCGAGGCGGTCGTCGAGCCCGGACAGGCCGTCGACGTGCTGGTCAACAATGCGGGCGGCAACTTCGTCCCGGCCCCCCGCACCGACCTCGCCGGCATCCGGGCCGACTGGCTGGCCAACCTGACCGGCAACATCCTGCCCGCCGTGCTGATCACCGCGGCGGTGCTGCCGGCGTTACGCCGCCCGGGTGGCCGCATCATCACCATCACGTCGGTTGCCGCGCTCCGCGGTCCCGCGACGTATGGCGGCGCCAAGGCTGCCCTGCATCCGTGGTCGGCGGAGCTGGCCACGAAGCTGGCGCCCGAAGGCATCACGGTCAACGTCGTCGCGCCCGGTTACGTCATGGACACCGGGTTCTACGGCGACCGCATGACGCCCGAGTTCCACCAGAGCCGGGTGGATCTCGCCCCCGCCCGCCGCGGCGGTACACCCGACGAGATCGCCGCGACCGTCGCCCACCTCGCCGACCCGGCCGCCGGATTCATCACCGGCCAGATCATCCAGGTCAACGGCGGCCAGCTCCTCGGCCGCGGCTGACCGCCGTCCGCTCTTTCCGGAACAGACGGCCCGCTGCGGCGGGCGGCGTTGACACCGGTCTGTGCCACCCACAGAATGTGAACGGTTCAATGATTGCGCACACTGTTCCGTCCTGTTGAACATCCGTCCCCCTCCCGGGAGCGTTCCATGACTGCTTCCTCCCTGCCCGCGATCGTCTTCCGCAACGGTCTGGTCCTCACCATGGACGACCGGCACACCCAGTACGACCGCGGTGATGTGCTCATCGTGGGTGAACACATCACCGAGATCGGCCCGGACCTCACCGTGCCCGACGGCGCCATCGAGATCGACGCCGCCGGCGGCATCGTGATGCCAGGCATGATCGACACGCATCGGCACATGTGGCAGACCGCGATGCGCGGCTACGGCTCGGACTGGACCCTCACCCAGTACTTCGTCTGGTATTACCTGGAACACGGCAAGCTGTTCCGCCCCGAGGACATCTACGCCGGGAACTACCTCGGCGCCATCGAGGCCATCGACGCCGGCGTCACCACGACGGTGGACTGGTCGCACGGGCTGCAGACGACCCAGCACGCCGATGCGGCGGTCGACGCGCTGCAGGCGGTGCCGGGCCGGTTCATCTTGGCGTACGGCAACATCCAGCAGGGGCCGTGGGAATGGTCGGCGTCGCCGGAGTTCCGCGACTTCGTCCAGCGGCGCATGCACAGCGGCGGCGACATGCTCGGCTTCCAGATGGCCTTCGACGTCCCCGGCGACCCGGCGTTCCCGGAGAAGGCGGCCTTCGAGGTGGCTCGCGAGCTGGACGTGCCCGTGACGACGCACGCCGGGGTCTGGGGTGCCACCACCGACGACGGGATCCGGCTCATCCACGAGCACGGGTTCATGACGCCCCGGTCGATCTACGTGCACGCCTCGACCCTCAGCGCGGACTCCTACCAGCGGATCGCCGCCAGCGGCGGCTCGGTGTCGGTGTCCACCGAGAGCGAACAGAGCGCCGGCCAGGGCTACCCGACGACGTGGCAGCTGCGCAGGCACAGCATCCCGGTCTCGCTGTCCATGGACACCAGCGTCTGGTGGAGCGGAGACCTGTTCACCGCCATGCGTACGACGCTCGGCGCCGACCGCTCCCGCGAGCACCTGGAGGCGCACGCCAAGAAGGAGACGGTGACGCACCACGCGCTGCGCGCCGAACAGGTCGTCGAATGGGCAACGCGCGGCGGCAGCAAGGCTCTCGGCATGGACGGGATCGTCGGCAGCCTGGAGCGCGGCAAGAAGGCCGACGTCGTCCTGCTGAAAAACGATCGGTCGCCGGTCATGACACCGATCCTGCACCCGTACGGCCACGTGGTGTTCCAGGCCCAGCGCTCGGACGTGCACACCGTCGTCGTGAACGGCCGCATCGTCAAGCAGGATCACCGCCTCATCGGCGTGGACCTCGCCGCGGCGCGGGCGGGCGTCGAGCGTACCGTCGAGTATCTGATCGGCCAGATGGGTGAGGACGCCTGGCGGGGCGGGATGAATCCCGAGATCCCCGAGACCAAGGTCCTCGACAACCCGTACACATACACCGATTGGGAGTCCGGTACCGAACACCGGACCACCGACGACCAGTGAACGGCACCGGCCGTGGCACCCTCACCGGCGCCACGGCCGGGCCGCGCTCACCGGGCCGCGCCTGAAACAGACGCTCAGCCCGAGTGGCGCAGCAGATCCGCGATCGCGCTCATGTCGCGCTGGCCGTAGCCTTCCCGGACCGCCTCGGCGACGATGTCGGCCGTGGCGCCCGCCTGGTGCATCCGCGCGCCGACACTGCCGGCGAGGTCGCTGATGAGCCGCAAATCCTTGGCCACCAAGTCGAGCGCGAAGGCCACCGACGCGTTCTCCGGATGCACGTACGCGTCCCGCTTGTACATCACGAACGGCGCCGCGACCGCGCTGGACGTGAACACGTCGTACGCGGCGGCCCGATCGACACCGGCCCGCTCGGCGAGCACGAGGGCCTCGGCGACGGCCAGGTTGAGCCCGTGGACGACCGAGTTGACGACGAGCTTCATCGTCGCGCCCGCGCCTTGACCACCCAGGTGCAGAATGCGGCTGCCGAAGGCACCGAGTACCGGCCGCGCACGGTCGAGCGCGTGGCCGTCCCCGCCGACGAGGATCGTCAGCTCTCCGCGTTCCACCAGAGGAACGCTCCCCGACACCGGAGTGTCCAAAAGGGACGCTCCACGATCGGCGACTCCGGCGGCCAGTTCGCGTACGGTCGCCGGATGAATGGTGCTGGTGTCGAGGACGACGGCACCTTCGGCGAGCCCGGCGACGATGCCGTCATCGCCGGCGTAGACCGAGCGGACCGCGTCGTCGTCGGCCAGCGAGACGACAACGAATTGGGAACGCTCGGCGGCTTCGCGAGCCGAACCGGCCACCGGTACGCCCAACGCGGCCGCCCGCTCAGCGGTGCGGTTGTACGCCGTCACCTCGTGCCCGGCCGCGACGAGCCGGCGCGCCATCGCCGTACCCATCCGGCCGGTGCCGATGACGGCGACGGTCAGCGCGCTCACCGCCAGCCGCCGTCCACCGTCAGGTCCACTCCGTTGACGCTGCCGTTCTCCAGCAGGAACACCGAAGCGGCCACCACATCGGCCATCGTGGCGAGCCGGCCGGTGAGCGTGCTGGCCTGGATGGCGTCGAGCGGCTTGCCGGCCCAGAACGGGCTGTCGCCCACGATGCCGGGGTGGATGGAGTTGACCCGGATCGGCGCCAGCTCGACCGACTGCGTACGCACCATGCCGATCACACCGGCGTTGATCGCGCTGACGACCGTCGAGCCGGGGTACGGGCGCAGCCGGGCCATGCCGCCGAACAGCAGCACCGATCCGGCCCCGGTGAGCCGGCCGGCGAGCACGTGCACGACCTCGGTGTAGCCGACGATCTTGAGCGTCGCCAGCAGCGCCGCCGCTTCGACGTCGAAGTTCGCGACGGTGTTGGCGTCGCGGTCGATGGCCGCCAGCACCAGGTGGTCGACCGGACCGACATCGGTGAGGTCGGCGGCGATCGCGCCGGGCCGGGTGAGATCGAGCGCCATCCCTTGTGCCGCACCGCCGATCTCGGCGGCCACCTGTTTCGCTCGGTTCGCATCGCGGCCGGTGAGGATGACCGAGTGACCCCGTGCGCTGTAGTGGGCGGCGAGTTCGCGTCCGATGCCGGTGGTCCCGCCGACGATCACCACCGCGCCCGTCGATGCCGTCACTGCCCCTCCTCCGACTCCATGGCCGACCGCAGGTAGTCCCAGTCCCGCACGAAACGGTAGGAGTGGCGGCCCGGTGGCTGCGGCGCCTGGGTCTCCAGCCACCGCACCGGCCCGTCGCCGACGTTCTTGAAGCCGTGCACGCAGCCGACGCCCGCGAACGCCGCGTCACCGGCGCGCAGCCGGTAGACCTCGCCGTCGAAGACCGCCTCCGCCTCGCCTTCCACGAACAGATAGGTCTCCTCGAAGGGGTGGTCATGCGGACCGGCCACTCCGGCCGGCTCGTACTGCACCATGAACATCGTCGTGAGCAACGCACCCAGGTCGCTGTCCACCATCATCTTCACCGTGATCCCGCTGTACACCAGCAGGGCCGTGCGCATGCTGGCCGACATCGCCAGGAACTCCTGGCGCTGCCTGCCCACCTCCATGTTCACGGCCTCGATGTGGCCGAAGGCCCGCGTCCGCGGGTCGCGCGGGTCCACGCTCACCGGCTCGGTGCGGCTGAGCGCGGGCACCATGTAGACATCATGGTCATACGCCGCGCGAGGCTGCGGGGCCCGCATCTGTGCCCAGCGCGTCGCGGCTCCGCTGTCGTTACGCCATTCATGGGGTACGCCCAACGGCAGCAGTCCGTAATCGCCGGGCGTGAGCCGCGTAGCGCCCTCCGGAGTGTGCAGCGTCAATTCGCCTTCGAGGACGTAGAAGCATTCCTCATAGGACTGCACCGCCGGGGATATCGAGCCTTCGGGGGCGAGCGCGCAGACGTTGAACTCCGTGTGTACGGCGCCGGGCGTACTCTCGTCGGCGATCGTCCACCGGGTCAATCCCCGGCCGCCGCGGGCATCGGCCGGCGGCCGGTAGTCGGCTTCGGCGGCCCGGCGTACGGCGTGCCGGGTCACCGGGTCACCGCTATCTCGTTACTGGTCAAGACTTCCTCCTGAGACGGTCCGGGTTCAGAAGTCGACGACCGCGCGTACGGTCGCCACGACCTTGTCCGTGGTCGGGATCACCTCGTCTTCGAGCGCATCGGCGAACGGCAGCGGCACGTTGGCCGATGCGACCCGGCGTACCGGCGCGTCGAGCAGCTCGAAGCCCTCGTCCACGACGATCGACACCACCGTCGCGCCCCACCCTCCCTGATACGGGTTCTCCTCGACGGTGACCAGCCGCGAGGTCTTGCCGACCGAGGCGAGCACCGTGGAGACGTCCATCGGTATGAGGCACCGAAGGTCGACCACCTCGGCCGATACGCCGTCCTCGGCGAGCTTGCCGGCGGCCGCCAGCGCAGTGTGCACAGTGGACGCCAGCGCCACCAGCGTGACGTCGGTGCCCTCGCGTACGACGGCGGCCCGGCCCAGCTCCACGACGTGGCCGGCGGGCGGGCGGGGGCCCTTGCTGGCGAACAACCCCTTGTGCTCGAAGAACACCACCGGATCGTCGCTGCGGATCGCGGCGGCCATGAGGCCGATGACGTCGGCCGGCGTCGACGGTGCGGCGATCTTCAGGCCGGGGATGGTGAGGGCCCAGTTCTCCACCGCTTGGGAGTGCTGCGCACCGAAGCCGAGACCGCCACCGTTGGCCGTACGCACGACCAGCGGCACGGTGACCTGGCCACCGGTCATGTAACGGACCTTGGGGATCTCGTTGGCGAGGTAGTCCCAGCAACAGGCCAGGAAGTCGGAGAACATGATCTCGGCGACCGGGCGCATCCCCGTCATGGCCGCGCCCATCGCCGCGCCGACGATGGCCTGCTCCGAGATCGGCGTGTCCCAGATGCGGCCGGGACCGAACTCGTCGAACAGCCCGACGGTCGTCTTGAACACGCCGCCGGCCGCGCCGATGTCCTCGCCGAGGCAGACCACCGACGGGTCGCGGCGCATCTCGCGCGCGATGCCCTCGGCCACGGCCTCCCGGTAGGTGATGGTCGCCGGTTCCGCGGTCACATCCGCCATTGCGCGCCTCCGTCGGCCCATACGTCGGTGAACGCCTCGGCGACGTCGGCCGCCGGTGCCGCCTTCGCCGCGGCCATCGCGGCCGCGACTTCGGCCGTCGCGCGCTCGTCGACTTCTTTGATCGTGTCGGGTTCGACGCCCAGGGCCTCCAGCCGGGCCCGGCAGATGTCGATCGGGTCGTGCTTGAGCCAGCGCTCCACCTCTTCGGCCGGCCGGTAGGTGGCCGGGTCGGTGCGGCTGTGGCCGTAATGGCGGTACGTTTCGGCTTCGATGACCGTGGACCCTTCGCCGGACCGGGCTCGCTCGGCGGCCGCCGCGACCGCGTCGCGTACGACGATGACGTCATTGCCGTCGATGACCTCGGCCGGCAGCCGGTACGCCACCGCGCGATCCGCGGCGGGATGGTCCGCGGCGGTGACCGCGGCGATCGGCGTGTACTCCATGTAGAGGTTGTTCTCGCACACGAAGATGACCGGCAGCTTCCACACGGCGGCGAGGTTCAGGGCCTCGTGGAAGGCGCCGATGTTGGTCGCGCCGTCGCCGAAGAACGCCACCGCCACCTGATCGGTGCCGCGCAGCTGAGCCGACCACGCCGCGCCGACCGCCATCGGCAGGTGGGAGCCGACGATGGCGTACGAGCCGAGCATGTTGCCGGGGGCGTGGGTGAGGTGCATCGAGCCGCCCTTGGCCTTGCACAGCCCGGTGGCCTTCTGCATCAGCTCGGCCAGGCACGCCTCGGCCGTGGCACCGCGGGCCATCGCGTGGTGGTGCCCGCGATAGGTGGCGAACACGTAGTCGTCCGGGCGCAGCGCGGCGCTCGCACCCACCGCCACGGCCTCCTGCCCGGAGGCCAGGTGGGTCGTGCCCTTCACCAGACCGGCGAGGAACATGTCGTACGCGGCCTTCTCCGTGCGCCGGATGACCGCCATCCGTTCATAGAGGCCGAGCAGGTCGGCGGCGTCACTCACCGCGGCCTGCCGGGGTGTTGAGGTGGGACTGGGCTTCTCGCTCGGTGGTCAGCGGGCCGTCCACCGTCCAGTACCGACGGCCGGCGACGAGCAGCTCCTCGGCGGGGAACTTGGTGATGACCTGGCAGCCGTCCGCCGTCACGACGACCTCCTCCTCGATCCGCGCGGCGGACCAGCCGTCCTTGGCCGGCCAGTAGGTCTCCAGCGCGAACACCATGCCCTCCTCCAACACCTCCGGGTGATCGAGCGAGACCAGCCGGCTGAAGATGGGCTTCTCCCAGATGGACAGGCCGACGCCGTGTCCATATTGGAGCGCGAACGCGGCCTCCTCGTCGGCGAAGCCGAACTCCTGGGCGGTGGGCCACAACGCGACGATGTCGGCCGTGGTCGCACCCGGCCGCACGGCGGCGATGGCGCGATCCATGTACTCCCGGCACCGCACGTACGCGTCCCGCATGGCCGGCGACGCGCTGCCGACGGCGAAGCAGCGGTAGTAACAGGTGCGGTAGCCCATGTGGCTGTGGAGGATGTCGAAGAACGCCGGATCGCCGGGGCGGATGACCCGGTCGCTGTAAACGTGCGGATGGGGCGAACACCGCTCGCCGGAGATGGCGTTCACGCCCTCGACGTATTCGCTGCCGAGGTCGTAGAGCACCTTGCTCACGACGCCGACGCACTCGTTCTCCTTGACCCCGGGCCGCAGGAACCCGTACAGCTCGTCGTATGCCGCGTCCACCATGGAGCAGGCCTGAGTCAGGAGCGAGATCTCGTCCTTGGTCTTGATCCGCCGCGCCTCCAGGAACAGCTGCTGGCCGTCGACGACCTGGATCCCCGCGCGCTGCAACGCCGTCAGGACCGGCATTTCGGCGATGTCCACGCCGAGCGGTGCGTCCAGCAGATCGCGCTCGGCCAGCTCGGCGGCGATCTTGCGGGCCAGCTCCTCGGCGATGCCGGCGTGGGGATGGAAGGCACCCCGCAGGACGGAGATGCCCGCACGCGCCCGCTTCGGCCCGTCCAGCCACGGGTTGTACAGCTGGTGGTGGCGGGCCGCCGAGCCGAAGTCCCACACGATCGGCTCCGCGCCCCGGCACAGCAGGGCGAACCGGATGAACTTGTCCATCGCCCACGTACCGATGTGCGTCGCGGTCATGTAGCGGATGTTCGCGAAGTCGAACGCCAGGACCGCACCCAGGTCGGAGCGCTCCAGCTCGGCGTTCAGCCGGGCGAGCCGCTCCTCGCGCAGCCGATCCAGGTTGATGCGTTCTTCCCAGTCGACGGCATTGGTTCCGAACGTGCCGATCGCCACGGTCCGCACCTCTCTGCTGTAGTTCGACGGCCCCTGCTAGAGTCGTGTTCAGTATTGCTTACCAAACGCTAGTGGTTCGTTTATTCAAGCGTCAAGCACGGTCGGACGCCGCTGCTGTCAACCTCGACCGCGCGACCGCTAACCTGTGCTGGACAGTCGAGCCCCGCACGAAAGGCGGCACCCAGCGTGACCGGACCGGCCCTGCCTCCGATCGGCGAACGGCTGCGCCAAGCGCGGTTGCAGCGCGGCCTGACCGTACGCGGCCTGGCCCGGGTGGTCGACGTGTCCGCCAGCCTCATTTCGCAGATCGAGACGGGCAAGAGCAGCCCGTCGGTCAGCACGCTGTACGCCATCACCGCGGCGCTGGGCATCTCCATCGAAGACGTCTTCGGCGACGTCAACGCCGACCGCAAGGCTGGTACGCCCAACGGATCCCCGCTGGCCCCGCTGGCCGCGGTGGCGGCAGCGGTCGGCGCGGCCGGGCCGGCCCCGATCATTCCGGTATCGGCGGCCCCCGCGGACGGCGGCTTCGGCCTCGGTGTGGACCGCTCGGCCAGTTCCGCGGCGAACCAGGGGCTGCGGATGCTGCAGAACAAGCGCCGCGTGGGACCGGTCGTGCCGGCCGGCGGGCGGGAGATGCTGCATCTGGATTCCGGCGTGACCTGGGAGTTGCTGGGTCAGCTCCCCCACACGCACATCGACTTCCTGCGCATCACGTACGCGCCGGGCGGCAGTTCCTCCGGCGCTGGTGTGCTGATGCGCCACTCCGGTACGGAGTGGGGTCACGTGCTCTCCGGCCAGCTGACCCTGACCCTCGGCTTCGACACGTACGTCCTCAATCCCGGCGACTCCGTGTCGTTCGACTGCTCCACGCCGCACTCGTACGCCAACCACGGTGCCGAGCCCGCCGTCGGCGTGTGGTTCGTGGCCGAACGCTTCCGCTGACCTACCCCCTCCCCGCCGCAAGACCCGGGTGGCTTGGGATGGGGCCGCCGTCGGGGCGAGCGTGTTCACAGAGGCGCACAAGTCGAGCAGTGCTGTTGCACACTGTCCACCATCGCCATACACTCACGCCTCAAGTACGTGTTCAACCGCGAAGGGCGGTGCAGCCCATGGAAGACACGCACTCCGAAGACACCCACTCGGCCGGTTTCACCCGTCGCAGCATCCTCGCCGCCGGCGCGGCCGCCGGTGCCACCGCCGGTCTGGCGGGCATAGGCCCGGGTACCGCCGCGGCCCACGGCGGCGGCGCCACGCCCGCCGGCAACCTGATCCTCACCAACGGCCGCATCCACACCATGAACGAGCGGGACGACGTTGTCGCCGTGCTCGGCATCCGCGATGGGGAGATCGTCTACGCGGGCGACAAAGAGAACAAGGCGCGCCAGGAGTTCGCCGAGCGGCCGCGGACCATCGACCTGGGCGGGCGTACCGCCGTCCCCGGCATCATCGACTGCCACAATCACATCGTGCTGATGGGCAACCGGCCCGGCCGCCACACCCCGCTGGAGAACGCGTACTCGATCGCCGAGGTGCAGGCGACGGTCCGGGCTCGGGCGGCGGGCGTACCGGCCGGCGAGTTCATCACCACGATCGGCGGCTTCCACTTCAACCAGTTCAGCGAGGTACGCCTGCCGACCCTGGCGGAGCTGGACGCGGCCGCACCCCGCCACCCGGTCTACCTGTCGATCGGATTCGCCGGGCCCTCGGTGACCAACAGCCTCGGCAAGTCCTTCTTCGAGAACGTGCCCGGCCCCAACGGTCCGGTCGTCATCGGTGCGGACGGCTCGATCGCCGCCGGTACGCAGACCGGGCGGGCCACGTTGGCGCTGCGCCAGGCGCTCACGTTCGACCAGCGCAAGCAGAGCGTACGCGACGCGATGGCGTACGCCGTGAGCCTCGGTGTCACCACACACCTGGATCAAGGTGCGTTCCAGGCCACCAACACGCCGGCCGACGGTGCCGCCCATGAGGACAACTACCGCATGCAGCTGCCGTTCCTGTCGGTCTACAACGACGGCGACGGCATCATCCGGCTGCGTATCAACTTCCTTCATATGGACGCCGATCCGGCCAGCGCGCCGCTGGGCGAGCGCCTGCGTAACGCGTTCCCCTTCTTCGGCAACGATCTCGTGCGTACGGGCGGCATCGGCGAGTTCGTCGCGCCGCTGCCCAGCGATCCGATCACCAGCGGCTCGGCGGCCAACCAGCGCTGGCTCGACGCCGCGGCCAAGGTGGCCCAGGCCGGCTGGCGAGCCGAGGTGCACTCGCTGAGCCCGACCGACTTCCGGGCCGAGATCGACGGCTTCGAGCTGGTGCACCAGCAGTTCCCCATCACCGATCTGCGCTGGGTCGTGGCTCACGTGCCGTTCATCACCGAGGATTACGTGAACAAGCTCAAAGCACTCGGCGGCGGCATCAACGTCACCGGCTGGCGCTACCTCGCGGGTACACCCACCGCGGCCGGGCCGCCGTACCGGATGCTGCTCGACAACGGCATCCCGTTGGGCATGAGTTCCGACGGGATGCAGATCGCACCGATGAACCCGTGGATCCACGCGTACTACGCCACGACCGGACGCAACGCGCTGGGCGTGGCCATCAACGGCGACCAGCTGGCCACCCGGCCTGAGGTCGTCGAGCACTACACCCGGTCCAACGGCTGGTTTCTCGGCGGCGCCGACGAGAACCGGCTCGGCGTACTCGCGCCGGGGTGGCTCGGCGACGTGGCGGTGCTCACCGCCGACTACTTCAACCCGCACGCCGTGAGCGACGCCGGTCTCAAGAACATCCGTTCCGCGCTGACCGTGCTCGGCGGTGTCGTCGTCCACGACACCGGCACCGTCCACTAAGGAGGATCGATCGTGCGCAATCGCGTGGTGTCCCTGCTCGCGGCGGTCATACTCGCCGCCGCCGGTGGGGCGTGCAGCACCAAGCAGAACCAGGGCGGCACCGGGCAGCAGCCGATCGTGGTCGGTTCGACGCTGTCGCTGACCGGCGCCTTCGCGGCGACCGGCATCATCCACAAGATCGCCGGTGAGCAGTTCGTCGCACGCCTCAACGCCGGCGGTGGCCTGCTCGGCCGCCAGGTCAAGTGGACGGTCCTGGACGACCAGTCCGACCAGGCCAAGGTCGGCCAGCTCTACGAGCAGCTGATCACCCAGAACAAGGTGGATCTGATCATCGGCCCGTACGCCACCCCCAACATCCTGTCGGCAATGGCCGTAGCCGCCCGGCACAACATGGTGCTGCCGCATCACACGGCGGTCCTCGCGCCCCAGCTGACCTATGCCTGCCAGTTCCCGGGCTGGTCGATCGGACCCACGCCGAACCAGTTCATCCCGACGATGCTGTTCGACGCGCTCGCGAGCCTGCCCAAGCCGCCCAAGCGGATCGCGGTGCTGACGAGCCAGAGCGGCTCGGCGGCGTTCGTCACCGACGGATTCGGCGCCGACAAGAACGGCGTACTGACCATCGCCGCCCAGCGCGGGCTGGAAGTCGTCGTCAACCAGCACTATGCGCCGACCATCAGCGACTGGTCCTCGATCGCCCTGGCGGTCCGCAAGGCCGCGCCGGATCTGGTCATCAGCAACGGTTTGGGCGTGGACACGGTCAACGCGCTGACGGCGATGAAGCAGCTCGGCTACAAGCCGCCGATGACCTTCAGCCTCTTCCCCGCCCCGGGCCCGCTGCTCGGCTTGGGCGCGGACAGCGCGGGCGTGATGTCGGTGTCCATCTTCGAGCCCAACCCGCCGATCATCGCCAAGGTCGGAGGGGACGCGCAGGCCATCGTCGACGACTTCAAGACCCGGGCGACGGCCGCCAAGGTGGCGTTCCCGGTGTTCGAGACGCAGGCGGCGGCCAGCTGGAACGCCTGGCAGATCCTGACCGAGGCGGTCAAGGGCGCCGGCAAGGTCGACCACAAGGCGATGTGCGACTTCCTGCACAGCAGCGGAGCGAACACCACGTTCAGCGGGCACCTCACGTTCGATCCGAAGGCGAACAACTTCTGGCCGACCACCCTCGGCCTCAAGCAGATCCAGAATGGCGAATGGGTCATGGTCTGGCCGGCCGACCGCGCGGCCGCGCAGCTGCAAGCTCCGGCCGCGAGCTGACCGGCGATCACGGTGGTGCCCGTGCCAGGCTGCGGCACGGGCACCACCCACACCCATCGGAAGGGAGCCACGCATGATCACCGTTCAGGCGGCGCTCGCCGGAGCGCTGATCGGCGGCCTGTACGCCTTGATGGCGGCGGGGCTGTCGGTCACCTGGGGCGTGCTGCGCGTGATCAACCTGGCCCACTTCGGCCTGATCCTCGTCGGCGCCTACCTCACCTATCAGCTGGTCTCTGCCTGGGGCTTCGATCCGCTGGTGACCGTGGTGGTGACGGCGCCGCTGCTGTTCGTCGCCGGCGCGGCGCTGCAATGGGTCTACGACCGGCTGAACATCGTGGAGTTCAACTCCCTGCTGGTGAGCTTCGGGCTGCTGATGATCGCGATCCAGGTCGCCACCAACGTGTGGACGGCCGACTTCCGGCGGATGGCGGCCCGGGACAACGCGTACGCCACCGGCTCGGTGGAGCTGGGCGGCGGCCTGGTGCTGCCGACCACGACCTTGCTGGCGTTCACGTTCGCGGTGCTGATCGTCGGCGGTGGGCATGTGGTGCTGCGGACCACGTTCCTCGGCCGCGGTATGCGGGCCTTCGCCCAGGACCGCACGGTGGCCGCCGCGTTCGGCATCGACCACCGCCGGCTCGGGCTGGTGCTCGGCGGGGTGGCCGGGGCCAGTGCCGCGGTGGCCGGCATGATCTTCGCGCTGGGCAACAGCCTCACACCCGCCACCGCGTACGAGTGGTTCGGCACCGTGTTCGCGGTGGTGATCCTCGGCGGCGTCGGCAACCTGCTCGGCACCCTGCTGGCCGGCGTCGGGGTCGGGGTGCTGTCCGGGCTCGTCTCGGTGATCTGGTCGCCCTCGACCGAGCCGTTCGCGCTCTTCCTGGCGATCATCCTGGCGCTGCTGCTGCGACCGCAGGGCCTGTTCCGCCGCGGGGGCGTGGCATGACCGTCCGAACAGGACTGATCGGCCTGGCCGGCGCGGCCGCGGTGCTGGCCGTACTGGTCCAGTTCAACGCGGCGCTCGGGCTGCCGGCGTACCTGATCGTGCTGATGGTCACCATACTGTTCTGGATCGCCCAGGCGACGAGCTGGAATCTGCTGTCCGGCTTCGCCGGCTACTTCAGCTTCGGCCAGGGCGCGTACGTGGGCGTCGGCGCCTACTCGATGGCCGTCCTCACCGGACGCAACGACGTGAACTTCCTCATCAGCATCCCGGTCGGTGGGCTGCTCGGCGGCCTGCTCGCCCTGGGCGTCGGCGCGGTGGCGTTCCGCCTGCGGTCGCTGCGCGGCGAGATCTTCGCGTTGCTCACGCTCGCGGTGCCGTTCATCCTCGCCGCGTACGCCCGGATCACCCACTCCATCGACGGCGGGCAGGGTACGACGATCCCGCTGCCCGGATTCCCCAGCTGGATCGCTGATTTCCAGCATCTGCTGTTCTTCCTTGAACTGGCGGTCGCGGTGGTGGCCGTCGGGGTGGCACTGGCGGTACACGGCTCACGGTTCGGCCGCGGTCTCGCCGCGGTGCACGACGCCGAGGACGCCGCCGAGGTGCTGGGCGTACCGACCTTCCGGTACAAGATGCTCGCGATCGTCCTCGGCGGTGCGATCGGCGGCATGAGCGGCGCCCTGTACGCCCTCCAGACCGGCTTCGTCACGGTGGAGAACGTGTTCGGGCTGACCATCCCGCTGTTCGTCATCGTGATGAGCGTGCTCGGCGGGCGGCGGCACTGGCTCGGCCCGGTCATCGGCGCCGCGCTCATCGTGGTGCTGGAGGACCGGCTGGCCGCCTTCGGCCTGGAGTCCTGGAGCAGCATCATCCTCGGCGCTCTGCTGGCCGGTCTGGTGGTCCTGGCGCCGGAGGGTCTGTATCAGCGCCTGCGGACCCACCCCTGGATAGCGTTGACGACCTTCGCCGTCGTGCTCGTCGGCTTGTCCATCACCGGCTACTGGGCCGAAGTCGACGCGATCCTGTACGCGATGCTCAGCGCCGCGGTCGTGGCCATCGTCCTGGATCGCTTCCACCGAAAACCTCCGAAGGCCGCACCTCCGAAGGCCGCACCCTCGAAGGCCGCCGCACCGGGCGAGGAGGCCGAGCCGCCCGAGCCGCTGATACCGGCGCAGATCGCAGAGCCGGACGGGCGCGTGCTCGTCTCGTGCCGCGATGTCGTCCGGGACTTCGGCGGCGTACGCGCGCTCGACAAGGTGTCGCTGGAGGTGTCCGAGGGCGAGATCGTCGGTCTCGTCGGACCGAACGGATCCGGCAAGACCACCCTGGTCAACCTGCTGTCCGGGGCACTGGCCCCGACCGCCGGCACGATCGCCATCGGCGGGCAGCAGATCGCCGGGATGGCCGCGCATCGCGTCGCGCATACCGGCGTCGCCCGCACGTACCAGATTCCTAAGCCGTTCGCGTCGATGTCCGTACGCGACAACGTGGCGATGGCGGTGATGTTCGGGCGCCGGGGAGCATCGCTGGCCGAAGCCCGCCACCGAGCCGAGCAGCATCTCGCAACCGTCCACTTAGCACACCTGGCCGATGCCCCGCCCAGTGCGCTGAACCTCCATCAGCGCCAGCTACTGGAGATGGCGCGTGCGATCGCCGCCGAACCCCTGGTCCTGCTCCTCGACGAGGCACTGGCCGGGCTGAACCCGGCCGAGATCGACGATGCGGTCGCGGTGATCCGGCGCATCCACGCCACCGGGGTATCGATCATCCTCGTCGAGCATCTGCTGCGCGTACTGCATCATCTGGCCACGCGCATCGTTGTTCTGGACCGCGGCCGGCTCATCGCCGAGGGCGAGCCGTCGGCCGTGCTGTCCGACCCGGCCGTCGTCACCGCGTACCTGGGGAGGCAGCGTGCTTGAGGTTCGCGGCGTCGAGGCCCGCTACGGCGACGCGCGGGCCCTGTGGGGCGTCGACATCGACGTGGCGGCCGGGGAGATGGTCTGCCTCGTCGGTCCCAACGGCGCCGGCAAGACGACTCTGGTCCACACCATCGCCGGGCTGCATCCGGCCGCCGCGGGCACGATCCGGGTCGACGGGGTCGACATCGCCTCGCTGCCCGGCCACCGCGTCTGCCACCACGGCGTCGCGACCGTGCCCGAGGGGCGGCGCGTCTTCGGCCACATGACCGTCCGCGACAACCTGCTGCTGGGCGCGTACCGGCGGCCGGCTCGGGCCCGGTACCGAGAGACCGAGGCCCAGGTGTACGAGCTGTTTCCCCGGCTGAAGGAGCGCACCGCGCAGTACGCCGGCAGCCTGTCCGGCGGCGAGCAGCAGATGCTGGCGATCGGCCGCGCTCTGATGGCCCGGCCGCGGCTGCTGCTGCTCGACGAGCCCTCGCTCGGCCTGGCTCCGGTCGTCGTCGACGAGGTCTTCGACGCCATCGCCGCGGTAGCGTCGACAGGTGTCGGCGTCCTGCTCGTGGAGCAGGATGTGGAACGGGCGTTGAGCACGGCCGGCCATGGGTATTTGCTCATCGAGGGGCGCATCGCGGCCTCGGGGCCGGCGCAGCGCCTGCGCGAGACCGATGAGGTACGCCAGCGCGTACTCGGCATGTGAATATCGACCAAAGGGGCGCAGATGAGCGGCATCGACCCGCGTGCGGCGGGCGTACCCATGGATTTGTACATCGGCGGAAAGTGGCGCGCGAGTGAGGACGGCGAGCGGTTCGCGGTCGCCGATCCCGCGACCGGTGAGACGCTCGCGGAGGTTGCCAACGGCGGCGTCGCGGACGGGCTGGCGGCGGTCGCGGCGGCGCACGAGGCCGCTGCGGAGTGGGCGGCGACCGCGCCGCGCAAGCGGGGTGAGGTGCTGCGGGCCGCCTTCACCGCGATGACCGAGCGGTCGGAGGAGCTGGCCGCCCTGATGGTGGCCGAGAACGGCAAGGCGATGGCCGACGCGCGGGCCGAGGTGACCTACGCGGCCGAATTCTTCCGCTGGTACGCCGAGGAAGCGGTCCGGATGACCGGCTCGGTGCAGACGGCGCCGTCGGGTGCGAACCGCATTCTCGTGGTGCACCAGCCGGTCGGCGTGAGCGTGCTCATCACGCCGTGGAACTTTCCGGCGGCGATGGCCACCCGCAAGATCGGGCCGGCGCTCGCGGCGGGCTGCACGGTGATCCTGAAGCCGGCCAGCGAGACCCCGCTGACCGCGCTGGTGCTGGGGCGGCTGCTCAGCGAGGCGGGCGTGCCCGACGGCGTCGTCAACATCGTGCCCTCGACGAGATCGGGCCCGATGGTCTCGGCCATGCTCGGCGATCCCCGGGTGCGCAAGCTGTCCTTCACCGGCTCCACCGAGGTCGGCCGCACGCTGCTGGCCCAGGCCGCGGAGTCGGTCGTCAACTGCTCCATGGAACTGGGCGGCAACGCGCCGTTCGTGGTCTTCGCCGACGCCGATCTCGACGCCGCCATCGAGGGCGCGATGATCGCGAAGATGCGCAACGCCGGTGAAGCGTGCACGGCGGCCAACCGCTTCTACGTCGAGGCGCCTGTCGCGGAGGAGTTCGGCCGCCGTCTCACCGAGGCGATGCGCGCCCTGCGCGTCGGCCCCGGCCACGAGGCGGGGGTCCAGGTCGGCCCGCTGGTGAACGCCGCGACCCGCGACAAGGTCGATCATCTGGTACGCCAGACCGTGTCGGCCGGTGCCACCGTGCTGACCGGCGGCGAGCCGATGTCGGGCTCGGGCTTCTTCTACCCGCCGACCGTCCTCAGCGGAGTGCCGAAGGACGCGCCGGTGCTGAAGGAGGAGATCTTCGGCCCGGTCGCTCCGATCGTGGTCTTCGACTCCGAGGACGAGGCGGTACGCCTGGCCAACGACACCGAGTACGGACTTGTGTCCTATGTATACACACAGGATCTGGCTCGGGGACTGCGGGTCGCGGAGCGGATCGAGAGCGGCATGGTCGGCCTCAACCGGGGCATGGTCTCCGATCCGGCGGCGCCGTTCGGCGGCGTCAAGCAAAGCGGCATCGGTCGGGAAGGCGGCCACGACGGGCTGCTGGAGTTCACCGAATCCAAGTACATCGCCGTGTCCTGGTAATCGGCGACAACGCAGTAGCAAACAACAGCGCAGTCACGACGGCGCGCCCCGGGGTCCCGCCGAGGCGCGCCAGCCGCGGTCGCCGCTTACGACGCGGCGGCCGGGGTGAGCTTGCGGGCCTCGGCGACCGTACGCATGGTCAGCTCGGCGGACGAGCCCATGTACCGGGCCGGCTCGAAGATGCGCTCCAGCACCTCCGGCTCGACCAGCGACATCAGCTCGGGACGGGCGCGGAACAGCTCCTCGACGCCGACGCCCCGCTCGATCGCCTCCTGGCTGAGGCCGTAGACCACCTCGTGGGCCTGCTGCTTGCCGATGTGCTCCCCCAGCGTCAGCATCAGCTTCTCCGACGTCACCTTGTCGGCGAACGACTCGACGTTGCGGCGTACGCGGTCGGTGTGGACGGTCAGGCCGGACACCGTCTCCAGCACCATCTGGCAGGCGGCCAGGGTGTAGTGCGAGACGTCGGGCACGACCGCCCATTCGATGCGCAGCGAGCGCGAGTCGCGTTCGTGGTCGCCGATCATCGCCGCGAGCGCGGCCCCGACCTGGGCCGCGGCCAGCCGCGCCATCACGACGACCTGCTCGCAGCGCTCCGGGTTGCGCTTGTGCGGCATGGTGCTGCTGCCGACCTTGCCCGGCCGCCAGGCCTCTTCGACCTCGCCGAACTCCGGGCGCGACAGGATGCGGACCTCGTCGGCGATGCGGGCCAGCGTACCGGTGATCATCGCCAGGGTGCTGACGAACTCGATCACCCGGTCGCGGGCCACGTGCCAGCCCAGGGTGGGCGTAGCGAGGCCGAGCCGGGCCGCGAAGCGCTCCAGGAGTTCGGGGCCGTGCGGGCCGAACCCGGCCATGGTCCCGGCCCCGCCGAACAGCTGCGCCGCCAGGACCCGGGGACGCATCTGATCCAGCCGCTCCATGTGCCGCATCAGCTCGTCGACCCAGGACGCGATCTTCAGGCCGAAGCCGATCGGCAGGGCCGGCTGGGCGTGCGTACGCCCCAACGCCAGCGTCTCGGCCTGCTGCTCGGCGTGGTCGGCGAGGTGGCCGATGATGGCCCTCAGCTCGCCGTCCAGCTCGTCGAGGATGTCGCGCATCTCCAGGGACTGGCCGGTGTCCTGGATGTCCTGGGTGGTCGCTCCATAGTGGATGAACTGACCGGACGAGCCCTCACACACCGTCTCGTAGACCCGCAGCAGACCCACGAGCGAGTGGCCGGACCGGTCGATCTCGGCCGCGACCGCGTCCAGGTCGAGCAGCTCCATGCGGGCGGCCGCGGCGATCTGGCGGGCCGCGTCGTCGGGGATGATGCCGAGTTCCGCCTCGGCCAGGGCCAGGGCCGCCTCGATGTCGAGCCAGCGCTGGTTGCGGCAGTTGTCGCAGAAGATGCGCCGGCTGGCCGCGGTGGCGTACCGGCCGCCGTAGAAGCGCGAGTCGGTGATGTGTCCGCGCTCGTGGCGGCAGCTCTCAGCATCGATATACGTCATCACTCAGGCCTTTCGAGGGGTCGTTCGGGAGTCGCGGTGTCGTTCGGGAGTCGCGGTTAGGAACGGCTCTTGAGGTACGGGCAGTGCCCGTACGGCGGTGCGTCACGGGAAACCTGGCACCGGTCGGCGAGCACCTGGGCCGCCGCCGCGTTGCTGATGCCGTGCTGGTGTGCCGTCCAGCACAAGTCCGCGACGAGATCGCGGGACATGCGCGCGAGGCTGTCGAGGACCGTCTTGGGCGACGGGCGCGACTGCGGGCCGAACAGCGCCTCCATGGACGCCGACCCGCCGATGCCACCGATGAAGTCGGGCACCACGACCACGCCCCGCGCGGCGAGAATGTCTTCCGCCGGTGCGCTCAGCCCGTAGTTCGAGCCGACCGAGATGGCGCCGATCGGAGCCAGTTCGGCCTCCTCGACGCTGAGGGCGTCCTGGTTGGCCGCGAGGATGAGCACGTCGGCCTCGACCCGGAAGATGCCCTCGGTGGGCCGCCGCTCACCCGGTACGCCCAGCTCCTGCACGGGCAGCCCCTGCTTGCGCGACAGCATGGTGACGACGTCCAGGCCGGCGGAGTTGACGATGCACCCATACTCGTCGCTGACGGCGACCACCCGGACGCCCTCCTCGACGAGGCTCGCCGCGGCGGCCCGGCCGAGGTTGCCGAAGCCTTGCAGCGCAACGGAGACGGTGCCGCTCGCCCCGGCCACCTTGGCGGCGGCCAGCGCGGTGTGCGCCAGGACGCAGCCGGCTCGGCGCTGGGCCAGGGTCAGCATGCCGACCTGCTCCTCCAGCAGGTTCATGCGCCCGAAGAACTCCTCATCGGTCAGGCGCTGGGCCGAGCGGATGGCGTACTTGACCGACGGGATGCCGTTGCGGACCGCGAGGGTCTGCAACTCCATCCACTGTGTACCCATGTCCGGCCCCATGCTGAACCGGTTGTGCAGCTCGTCGCGCAGGAAGCGCAGGAAGCCGCCGAGCGCCTCGGCCTTGCGGTCGGACCGGGGGTCGAAGGCGATGCCGCACTTGCCGCCGTTCACGTTGAGCCCGAGGACGCGCTGTTTGAGCGTCATGCGCTCGGCCAGCTGGACCAGGGCGGCCCGGTCGATCATGGGTTGCACGCGGCAGCCGCCAGCCGCCATCGGGCTGCTGTCGCCGTGGTAGGCGAGCCAGCCGCGTACTCCAGCTTCGGGGTCCTCGTATTCCAGAATGCTGTCCACGTCGTCTCCCGCCATTCCTCATCCATCCACCGGCGGCTCGCCGGCCGGCTGCCCTTCGCCGGCCAGGCAGGCCAGCGCATCCCGGGCCGTGAGTACGCCAGCCGGCAGGCCGCCGTCCATCACCAGCCCGGCGCCGGCCTCGTGCAGGACCGGCAAGATCTGTGACAGCGGCTGGTCCCGGCCGACCAGCGGCAGCACCGGTTCCAGGCACGCGATTACCGGGTCGCCGGTCGTCACGCGCCCGGCCGACAGGGCGGCGGCCAGGCCCGCCTCCGTCACCGTTCCGGCGATCTCGGCCAGCCTCGGCCGGTTCGCCGCGGTCACCACCGCCAGGCCACGACCGGTGGTACGCAACAGTTTCGCGGCACCGGCGACGCTCTCGCCGGGGTCGATCGCGTTCAGTTCGGCGTAATCGGCGTCGCGGACGCGGGGGCCGTCGGCGGCCGGCTCGAACAGCCCGTGCCGCGCCATCCACCCATCGTCGAAGATCTTCGACACGTAGCCGCGCCCGCCGTCGGGCACCAGCACCACGATCACGTCGTCCGGCCCGCAGCCGCGCGCCACCTCCCGGCACGCCGCCACGGCCATGCCCCCCGACCCGCCGGTCAGGATGCCCTCGCGCTGCGCCAGCCGCCGGGTCTCCAGCAGGCTGTCGCGGTCGCTGATCGGCAGGATCTCATCGGGTACGCCCGGATCGAACGACCCCGGGAAGGTCGGCTGACCGACGCCTTCGACGAGGTACGGGCGCGGCGGGCGGCCATCGGAGGTGTAGACCGAGCCCTCGGGATCGGCGCCGATGACCTTCACCCGGCCGCCGGAGGTCTCCTTGAGATAGCGGCCGACGCCGGAGATGGTGCCGCCGGTGCCGACGCCCGCCACGAAGTGCGTGATCCGCCCCTCCGTCTGCTCCCAGATCTCCGGACCCGTGGTGTGGTAGTGCGACGCCGGATTATCCACATTGGAGTATTGGTCGAGCAGGCACGCGCCCGGGATCTCCTGTGCGAGCCGGGCCGACACGTTCCGGTAGAACCGCGGATCGGTGAACGGTACGGCCGCCGGGCACACCACGACCTCCGCGCCGTACGCCCGCAGCACCGCGATCTTGTCGCTGGAAACCTTGTCCGGACAGGTGAAGACGCAGCGGTAGCCCTTCTGCTGAGCCACCAGCGCCAGACCCACTCCGGTGTTGCCGGACGTCGGCTCGACGATCGTGCTGCCCGGCTTCAGCCGGCCCGACTTCTCGGCCGCCTCGATCATCCGCAGGGCGATGCGGTCCTTGACCGAGCCGCCGGGATTGAAGATCTCGACCTTGGCCAGGATCAGCGGGGCCCGGCCGTCGGCGAAGCCCAGTTCAGCGGTCAGCGCACGCAGGCGTACCAGCGGCGTGCCGCCGATCAGGTCCACCATGGATTCGTGGTACCGCATCATCGCCCCCGATCGACCGGGATGGTCTTGTACGCCGTGATGTGCGACAGGCTCGTGCGGACGTCCACAATGGCCGGTCCGTCGTTGGCGAGTGCCTTGAGCAGGCAGGCGCGCACCTCACGGTCGGTGGTCGCGGTGAAACCGGCGGCGCCGAAGGCCTCGGCCAGCCGGGCGAAGTCGGGGTTCTCCAGCTCGGTCGCGGTGACCCGGCCGGGGTACTCCCGTTCCTGGTGCAACCGGATGGTCCCGTAGCTGCCGTTGTTGGCCACCACGATGACCAGCGGCAGGTGACGCTCGACGGCGGTGATCAGCTCCGACGGGTTCATCAGGAAGCCGCCGTCGCCGACTATCGCCACGACGGGCGTACCGGCACCGGCGCAGCGCAGCGCCGCGGCGACGCCGCCCGGGATGCCGAAGCCCATGGCGCTGGAGCTGATGCCGACCAGCCGGCCGCGGCGGCCGAACCGCACGTAGCGGTAGATCCAGCTGGTGAAGGTGCCGGAGTCGACCACGATGGTGACGTCCCCGTTGGTCAGGTCGTCGAGGGCGGCGCCGACCGCGCCGAAGACCACGCCGTCGGGAGCCTGGATCGGCTCCCATCGCGCCTTGCGCTCCTCGATACCGTGCAGTTCGGCGATCCAGGCGTCGCGGTCGCCGGACGGCACGATCGGCGGTGAACCGGCCAGGGCCCGCAGGAACGCCAGCGGATCGGCGCAGATGCCCACCTCCGGCCGATGGTACGCACCCAGCCGGCCGGTGTCCGGGTAGACATGCACCAGCGGCTGATGCGGTTCGGGCGAGCCCGGGAACGTGTGCTCCTTCGTCGTGACGACGTCCAGCCGCGTACCCACCGCCACGACGAGGTCTGATCTGTCCAATGCGGACAGCTGGGCCGCTTGGGTGTTGTTGTGCAGATGGCCGGCGTACTGCGGGTCGCGGTTGTCGAACAGGTGCTGGTTCTTGTTGCTCGCCAGCACCGGCAGCCGATGCCGCTCGGCGACCGCTCGGATCGCTTCCCTGCCGCCGGACCGGTTCAGCCGCGAGCCGACGAGCAGAACCGGGCGCTGTGCTGCCGCCAGCAGCCGGCGTACCTTCGCCAGCGACGCTTCCGGCGGCTCCATGACCTCCACCTCGGTACGCCGCGTCGGCTGGGCGTCGGTCGGCCGGGTCAGCATGTTCTCCGGCAGGACGATCACCACCGCGCCGGGCGTACCGGACTCGGCGAGGCTGAACGCCCGGGTGAGGAACTCGTTGAGATTCTCGGGTTCCTGGACGGTCCAGACCGCCTTGGCCAGCCCGCCGAACAGGCGGCCGGCGTCGAAGTCCTGGAAGGACTCGCGGTCGGACTCGTCGGTGGTGACGCCGCCGACGAGGAGCACCAGCGGCGTGGCGTCCTCGTTGGCGGCGTGCACCGCGATGGCGGCGTTGGCGGCGCCGGGGCCGCGGCTGGCCAGGCAGACCCCGGCCCGCCCGGTCAGCTTCGCGTCCGCCACCGCCATGAACCCCGCGGAACCCTCGTGCCGGCAGGTGACCAGATCGATCTCCGGCATGTCGTGCAGAGCATCCAGAAGGGACAGATAGCTCTCGCCCGCCACGCTGAACATCCGGTCGACGCCGTGCGCCGCCAGGCTCGCCGCGAGCAGTCGCGCCGCGGTCGGCCGGGTGTCGATCGATTCGGTCACCGTGCTCCTCGGTTTCGTCGTCGGGTCGGTTGTCGGTCAGTTCGCCGGTGCGCTGGGCTGAGCCGGTGCCGCCGGTCCGGCCGCTGCCGCGGGCGCGGCGGGTGCCGCCGGGGTGTCGGTGGCCGTCAGGATCTCGTCGGCACTCGCCCGTTGCGCGGGCACGACACTCGGAGCCTCCGCCGCAGCGGGTGCGGCCTCGGCGACCGGGGCCGCGACGGCTGGTGCTTCCGCGGCCGGAGCGGGTGCGGGCGACACCGGCGCCTCCGACGACGGCTGGCTCGGCACAGGCAGGTACGGCTTGGTCGCGATGGCCGGCGGCCAGATGATGGCCGAGTCGTCGAACGACTGCCCGACCTCCTGGTACTGAAGAAGTCCAAGCTCGGGCACGACGTTGTTCCAGTGGGCCGGGCCGTGCTGGTACTTGATCTTCCCGCGCCAGGTGTCGAACTCCATCGACTCCAGCGCGTCGAGCAGGTCCTCGCGGCTGACCGCGCGGGCCGCGTTCAGCGCCGCGGCGATGATGGTGACGTCGGTGAAGTGGGTCAGCACGGTGTCCGGCGGGAAGTCGCCGTAGCGCTCCTTGTAGCGGTCCAGGAACCAGTGCGCGAGCGGCGTGAGGCCCTCCCACGACGGCCGGTACCGCGTGGCGCACCACATCATGCCGAGCCCGGCCGAACCGGCGAAGTTCCAGTAGTCCTTCGACCGCAGCGGGAAGCCGAACGTCACCATCGTCGGCGTGTACGGCATGAGGCCGATGTCGGTGGCGCCCTTGATGATCATGTAGTTGGTCTTGATGACGCCGCCGTTGATGAACAGGTCCGGCTCGTACGCCTTGATGGCGGCGAGCGCCTCGCCGAACTCCCGCGGGCCGTCCTGCTCGAAGTTGATCCGGAAGAACTCCATGCCGTGCCGGGTGCGGCCGTACTCCTCCAGCGTGTCGGCGACCTGCTGGCCGAACACGGTGTCCGCGGCCAGCATGGCGATCCGCTTCCAGCCCTGCGAGGCGGCGAAGTCGAGCATGTAGGGAACCCGGTCGGCGACCGAGAAGTACGCCCGGAAGACGTTGCGGCGCTTCTGGGCCGTGATGAACGCGTGGCCGTTTTCGACGAAGATCGGCACGTTGTACCGGGTCGCCACGTCGACCACCCACGGCGTGGTACGCAGCTGCCACTGGCCCATGCAAGCGACGACCTCGTCGACCAGAGCGGCCTTGACCATCTGGGCGGCCGACGACTTCGCCATGCCCTCCTCGACCGCCGTCGCCTGGTCGTTGTACAGGATGAACTCGATGCCGCGGCCGCCGCGGATGCCGCCGTGCTCACGGACGTACTGCGCGCCGAGGTTGGCGCCGCGGCAGATCAGTTCGCCGGCGGTCGGGTCGCCGGGGCCGGTGATGGGCGTGACGATGCCGATCTTGATCGGGTCGTCGCCCTTCTGCTCGTTGGCCTCCGCGATCAGAAAGCGCGCCCGCTCTTCGTTCGTCAGCTCCATATTGGTCGCTGTATCCATGCTGTTCTCTCCCCTGGTTGTAGTGTCGTGAGGTGCAAAGTCAGAGGCCGTAATCGGCGATGTAGCCCGCGAAGTGGCTCTCCAGGGCAGCGGTGGAGAAGCCGAACTCCTCGGGTGTGTAGGTGTTGCCGCGGCCGGCGTGACCCGGCCGGCTCAGGAAGGCCGTCATCCGTTCGCGGACTTCCGGGGTCAGCGGCACTCCGATGCGGTCGCAGATCCGCTCCGCGATACCGAGCGGGTCGGCGATCAGGTCGGCGTAACGGATGTCCAACGGCGCTGTGGTCAGCGCCACCGGTTCGCTGAGCCGCTTGACCGCCAGGCCGACCCGGTCCAGCCAGTACGCGCCGATCTCCGCGCGGTCGACCGCGTCGGAGCGAGCCGACCGCACGACCGTGGTCAGGCTGCAGATGCTGGGCACCGCCACGACCGGCGAGCGGTGCAGGCGTACGACCGTCGCTTGTGGATACTCGGCGGCCAGCGCGCTCATCTGCCACAGGTGCGTCGGGCACTTCAGGACGACGTGCCCGCCCGTACGCCGCCGCAGCACACACTGCAGCAGCAGCCGGTGGTAGGCGTACGCCACCCGCAGGTCCTGCGCGTCCAGCCAGGCGGCGTACGCCGGGATCCGATAGCGCAGCGCGTAGATGGGGCTGGCGAAGGTCACGCCGAGCAGCCGGTGGCATTCCTCGGGCAGGTCGGCGCCGAGTTCGTGGATCGCCCGGAACTGCGGTGCCGCCCGATAGTATTCGTCCACATAGGCGCGTGCCGCGGCGATCAGCGCGGTCTCGTCGTCGTCGGAGGCCGGCGCCATCAGCTCCCACAGCCGGGGCGAGTTCAGATCCGGGTGCTGGGCCAGCAGGTGTTGCAGAAACGTCGTGCCGCTGCGGTAGAGGCCGGTGATGACGATCGGCTTGATCTCGATGTCGCGGATGGCCGGCTGCCGCGCGACCAGGCGAGCGGTGTGGGCCTGGGTGACGAGGGACGAGACGAGAGCCGAGCGCGCCCGCTCCCGGCCGGACGCGGTCAGCTGGGCTTCCGTGTCGATCGCCGCGGCCAGCTGCGCGAGGTTGGCGGCGAACGGCGTGTACGCCGCGTGCTCGCCCGCCACCCGCTGAGCCTGCTCGGTCAGCGACTGCGGCTCCAGGCTGGTGGCCTCGGTCGTCGGCATCGGCGTCCCTTTCGTGAGATCCCTTGTGGGGTAGGTTTTCTAGCGGCGGGCGAAGAGCGGCACCCGGCGCCGGGCGTCGTACGCCTTGAAGTAGTCGATGTCGCGGGTGATGCTCTCGATCAGGCGGTTGCGGGGTTCGCGGCGAGCCCGCAGCCGCTGCTCGTTGCGGCGCAGCGTGGCCCGCGAGAACGGCAGGTTCCCCGCGTGCAGGAACCGGATCGCGCCGTGCTCGTCGCGGCGCGGTATGACCTCCGACCGGGCGTGGACGCTGGCGCTGAACGGCACGTCCAGCCGGCCGGACCGGAACGCGTCGGCGATCTCCTTCAGCAGGTAGCCGCCGTCGAGCACCGGCTCGATCAGCTCGACGACCTCGCGGCGCAGCCAGTAGGTCTCCTCGGCGACCCGCTCCTCGTCCAGCGCCACGAAGTCGAGGAATTCGGTGCAGGCCAGGACGGTGGTGCGGATGCCTTGGGCGTTGGCCATCGGGTCGGGGATGCCGAACGCCTCCTGGTTCGTCTTGTTGATGATCTTCGTTGCCCCGCCCAGCCGGGCGGTCAGCCCGCCGAAGAGGATCAGGGCGTCGGCGACCTCGGCGACCCGGGGGAAGACCCCCATGAACTGGTGCAGCACCGGATAGACCTCGACACCGGGCGGCAGGTACCGCTCGGCCAGCTCCCGGATGAGCCGAAGGGCGGCGACATCCTGGTGGATCTCGCCGCCCTGGGGATAGGCGATCGAAACGCAGCGGACCCCTTCCACCGCGGCGGCGTACGCCTCCAGCAGGCAGACGGCCAAGCAGATCGACGGCGGCATGAGCACCGCGGTCAGGGTGCCGAACACTTCGCGGTCGACGACGACGCCCGCCGACGCCAGCACACCGCAGGCGGCGTCGATCTGGCGCCACGCCTCCAGCGACACGTCGAGCGGCACGTCCTTGCAGTACGGGATGTTGTAGGTGATGCCACCACCCTCGTACGACGTGATGCCGGACGCGACCGTCACCGCGAACAGCTCGCGGCCGTCCGGCGATCCGTGGCGTACCTCCAGCGGGGCGCGTACGGCGTTGTTCAGCTCGCGCCCGCGCCGCCAGCCGTGCGCCACGAGCGGGTATCCGTTGAGTTCGCGGGGTGCACGGCGCAGGGTGCTGGCGGCGGTGGAGAACCGTTTGAGACGGGTGTAGGAGTCGATCGTCAGCGTGAGGATGTCGGGTTCGCCGTGCTTCTCCAGGCTCCGCAGCAGCGCCATCATGGCGTCGTGGGCACCGACACCGCACCGCGGCTGCACGGCCGGCCGGCCGGACCGGTCGGCGTCGCGCAGCACATCGGGCACGGTCGGCTTGGTCGAGGACCGGTAGTAGCCCAGGACCTCCGGCCAGGACGGCAAGGTGGCGGCGACTCGGGGTTGCAGCTGCATTCCCAGCTCGGCGAACATCGCGGACCGTCAGGCGGCCGTCGTCGTCGTGCCCGTACGCGATGCTTGCAGCAGATCCAGCAGCAGCGGGATCTGATCGGCGTCGTCGAGGATGTGATCCACGCCCAGCGCCAGCAGGCGCGTACGCTCATCGGCCTCCTTGTGGCTGCCGACCGAGAGGTTGCCGCCGAGGATGACCGGGCAGTGGATGCGCCCGCTCGCCCGCAGCTGCGGCAGTTCGCTGAGATCCTCGTAGGCGTGCCCGTTGAGGCTGCCGATCACGATGGCCTCGGCGTCGGGGTACTGCGCGAGCGCCTCGGCGAACTCCTCCAGCGGCGTACACACGCCGAGGTTGATGACGGTGTAGCCGTCCAGGCGCAGCCGCATGGCGATGAGATGGTTGGCGACGGCATGGGCGTCGCTCTTGGCGACTCCGATGATCACCTGACGGTCGGTCATGGCGTTGGCTCCTTGTGATTCGCGTGTGAAACCCTTGTGAGCAACCGGATGCGGCCCGGTCCGGGCGCGATCCGTCCGCCGGTCAATCGTCGAACGCCGTGAACAGCTCCCGGTCGCTGACCTCGCCGATGCGCTCGGCGCTGAACTCGCCGGGGTCGGCCGCGGCCAGCGACGCGAAGACCACGTCGATGCCCGAGCGCAGACCCCACACCTGCTTGTAGACCGGCCAGCCGGGGTTGCCGGCGGCGATGTTCTCCTCGCGGGCGAAGATGTAGTTGGCCCAGTCCCGGCTCATCGGGAACCGGTGGTGGAAGTCGTGTACCACCGTGTCGCCGGTGAGAACCAGATAGCGGCTGGGAGCGTGGACGAACAGCATCCGGCCCGTCCAGCGCAGCCAGGCCCCGATCCGGCGTACGCCGGTGACCTCCTGGCCGGGGGCGGCCTCGCCGATGAAGATGGCGTTGGTGAGCCCGGCGAAGTAGGACTTGCCCCGGCGGTCCACCATGGACGGTGGCGGGAAGGTGTGCTTGACGCACAGCCGCAGGACGTTGCTCACCTGGAAGAAGAAGGTGAGCGGCAGGAACCAGGCGACGAGCACGAACGGCAGCCAGCCCAGCAGCGCCAGCGCGGTCAGGCCGGCGCCGTACGAGACCGCCGTGCCTACCAGCACCAGCCTGGTCGCCGGATGGGTGTACGACCGCACGCGCCCCCACAAGAACCGCGCATGGAACGCCGGGGACAGCAGCCGGGAGTAGAGCCGCCGCCACATCTGCTCGCGCGTCATCGCCGGTGTCATGCCCAGGCCGATGAGGAACGCCTGGACCGTGGGGTCGCGGACGGTCATGTGGTGGATCGCGTGGTGGTCGATCGTGTGCTCTTCGCCGTACCGGTCGAAGTCCTGCACGATGAGCAGGCCGGCGATGATGCGGCCGAGGATGCGGTCGGCCCGCCGCTTGTTCCACATGTTCCGGTGCGCGGCCTGGTGATACATCATCATCCGCAGGTTGCGTGCGCCGTGCAGGACCATCGCCCAGCCCGGCAGGAACAGCAGCAGCCACCAGGCGCCGAGCGTCCAGCCCACCGCCGAGACCGCCAGGCCGCTGCCGATCGAAAGGACCGCGGTCACCACGTGTGTGGTGGGTCTCAGCTGGACGCGCCGCTGCCCGGTGTAGGGCTTGCCGGTGAACATCGTGAGCGGCATCTGCAACAGCCGGGGTAGGCCGAGCATCGAGTCGCGTACCGCCGCGGCGTCAGCCGGCGGCAGTAGCCACTGCGAAGTCTCCTCCTGCGTAACGATCGTCATGGCGTCACTCCTGGCGCGGGCTCATGCCCGGCCGGCGGCCAGCGCGTCGGCGGTCTGGACGACGTCGGCCACCAGCTGGTCGATCTCGGCCGGGGTCGTCGCGGGGTTCAAGAGCGTGAATTTGAGGTACGCCGCCCGCACGCCGGACGGCCGGGTGACCCAGACCCGGGCGAGCAGGCCCTTGCCCTGCCGCATGAGTTCGCGGCGCAGGTCGGCGTTGAACACCGAGACCGTGTCGCCTTCGGGGTCGGCGCCGTCGGGCACATAGCGGAACAGCACCGTGCTCAGCTCGGGTGGTGCCGACAGGTCCAGGCGCGGCGTGTCCTGGATCGTGGCGGCCGCGTGGACGGCCAGGTCGTGGCAGGCGTCGACCATCGCGCCGAGCCCTTCCCGGCCGAGGACGGCGAAGGTCGCCGCGATCTTCAGCGCGTCCGAGCGCCGGGTGGCCTGGGTCGAGACGCCGTACAGGCCGATGAATCCCTCGGCCACGTCGTCGGGCGCGTTGAGGCTGGTGGCCTGGCGGCCCAGCGGGGCCAGGGTCGCGGCGTCGCGGACGATCAGGAAGCTGGCCGAGGCCGGTGTCCAGCCGAACTTGTGCATGTCCAGCGTTATCGAGTCGGACTCCTCGATGCCGTGCAGCTTGTCCCGCAGCTTGGCGCTGAACAGCATCCCCCCGCCGTACGCGGCGTCGGAGTGCAGCCAGATGCCCAGGTTCCGGCAGATCTCGGCGAGTTCGGGCAGCGGGTCGACCCAGCCGAGGTCGGTGGCGCCGGCACAGGCGATCATCATGACCGGGATCTGGTCCTCCGGCAGCGACCGAAGCATCTCGTCGACCTTCTCGGGGATCATCCGTCCCCGGGCATCGGTCGGCAGCTCGATGAGGCTGTCCTCGCCCAGGCCCGTGATGCTCATGCCGCGGCCGACCGAGAAGTGCGTCGAGCGGGTGCTGGCCACCATCGGGCGGCCCTTGACGGCGGCGTACCCCTCACCGGAGATGGACACGCCGAAGCGCTTGCCCAGCACGGCATCGCGGGCCAGGAGCATCGCCATGATGTTGGACATGCTGCCGCCGGAGGTCACCGTGCCGCCGGCGCCGGGGCCGTAGCCGGCCAGCTCGGTCACCGCCGCCACGACCCGCTTCTCCAGCTCCAGCGCGAAGGGGCCGCTCTCCCATGTGTGCAGCGACTGGTTGAGCAGCGAGGCGACCAGGTCGGCGGCGACCGAGGCGGCCGTCGGCGGGCACTGCATGCGAGCGACCGAGCCGGGATGGTTGACATCGATGGCCCAGGCGGCGTAGGACTCGATCAGCGCCCGGAACGCCGCTTCCGGATCGTCGGCGTGCTCCGGCAGCAGGTTCGCCGGAAGGGCACTGGCGGCGTACGCGACCGACGCCTGCGGTCCGCCCACCGCGACCGGTCCGCTACGCGCGGCTCGGGCCTCATCGACCGCGGCTAACGCGACGTCGATCAGGCTCCGGAGCGGTCCGTCGGCAGTGGCGAAGACCTCGTCGCGGTAGGGCGTCACAGTTTGCCTCCCAGGCGTTCCAAAGCTTGCAATATATAAATCTTTAACACGCGGGAGCCCCCCGTCAACCATGCAAGTGAAGAAGATGCCCGGTACGTTGACGTGGCTGGAGTCAACCCGAGTAAACGGGTTCAATCACGCCCAAGGGCGACGGCCCGCAGAGACGCAGTATATTACGCGCCGAAGATCGTCGCCAGCGGGGCATGCGCATTGATCAATTGATACGCGGAGGGGGTATCGGTGCCGTCACAACGCCGTAAGCAGGCGGTTAAAGACGACCGCACGGCCGCCGAACGGGTCTTCGGGGCGGCGATCTGGGGTCGCGAGGACCGCGTTAGCATGGATACATGTCGATTCCTGGACAACACGCCCGACCCGGACGGGCACCCCGGCCACCGCCTCGAAGGAACCGTCATCTATCGGGGCAAGGGTGGCCCAACCCAGTCCGATTACGCGGTCGTCACCGATGCTCAGTGGCGTACGCGCACCGTCGACGTCTTCGTCCGTGACCTCAACGGCGTCAACGAGTTGCACCTGACCGCCGACGGCGAGGGCCACTGGGAGCGCGACGGCCGCCCGCTCGATCTGCCGTTCCCCTGCTTCGACGTGGACCTCGCGATCTCGCCCTCGACGAACACCCTCGCGATCCGGCGGCTGGATCTCGCGGTCGGCGAATCCGCCGATGCCGCCGTGATCTGGGTCCAGGTCCCCTCATTCATAGCGAAACCCGCGCAGCAGACATACACCCGCGTAGACCGCCGTGTCTACAAATTCGGCGGCAAGTACGGCAGTTACCGCATTGATGTAGATGACTACGGTGTTGTCCAGGACTATCCGGGCGGCGGATGGCGAGCGCTGGCCAGCCGTTCGGCCAAAAAGGCATGACAACATAATCGACTAGGGACCTAAGACCCTGTCGTTCTCCCCTATCACATAGGTATCTATTCGCGTACATGCATGTACGCGCGCTGCATCACTGGACGACACCCGTAGCAGCGGCGTGCTCCCTCATGGCCGAA